>ERZ772820.2534-NODE-2534-length-12694-cov-8.188385_pt1 | contig 12694 bp, 10 predicted proteins | sample MGYA00511377_ERZ772820 | MGnify/ENA primary metagenome ERZ772820 (study PRJEB29015, sample SAMEA2737684) | human gut metagenome | biome: human gut; feature: human-associated habitat; material: faeces | place: China | collected 2012 ...
CTGCTGCCGATGGGCGAGGCGCACGCGGGGCAGACCGCCGCGCTGGCGGGGCTTTCGGCCAGACCCGGCGAGCGAATCGGCGACGGCTTTGGCCTTGAAGCGCCCGAAACCGTGCCGCTGATGAGCGTGCAGGTGGAACCGATGGCGCCGCTGACGCAGAGCGCGCTGCTGGCGCATCTGCGCGAAATGGAGGAGGAAGACCCGCTGCTCTCCGTTCGCCCGGAGGCGGACGGCGTTTCCGTCGGCGTGATGGGCGCGGTGCAGGTGGAGGTTTTGCAGGGCATATTGGCGGCGCGCTTCGGCGACGTGGTGCGGATGTGCCCGCCGCACGTGCTCTACAGGGAGACGATTGCCGCCCCGGTCGTGGGCATCGGGCACTATGAGCCGCTGCGGCACTATGCCGAGGTGTGGCTGAAGCTCGAACCGGGCGCGCCGGGGAGCGGCGTTTCGTTTGCGGCGGACTGCCCGCCCAATTCGCTGGAGGAAAACTGGCAGCGGCTGATCCGCACGCATGTCTTTGAGCGGGCGCACCCCGGCGTGCTGACGGGGAGCCCGCTGTGCGACGTGCAGATTCGGCTGATTGCGGGGCGCGCGCACCTCAAGCACACGGAGGGCGGCGACTTCCGCGAGGCGACCTGCCGCGCGATTCGTAACGCGCTGATGCAGGCGGAAAACGTGCTGCTGGAGCCGGTGGTGCGCTTTGAATTGGCCATGCCGAACGAGGCGCTGGCGCGGGTGACGGGCGAACTGCTTCGCATCGGCGCGCAGCTCGACGCATCCGAAACGGACGGCGAAGAGACGACGCTCACGGGTCGGTGTACCGCCGCGATGTTCTGGGATTATCCGACGCGGTTCGCCGCCTCCACGCGCGGACACGGGCGCATCGCGTCGCGGTTTGACCGCTATGAGCCGTGCAAAAATCAGGATGATATGGTGCGGCAGATCGGCTATGACCCGCTGGCCAACACGCTCAACCCGCCCGGAAGCGTCTTTTGCAGCCACGGCGCGGGCTTCTATGTCGCGTGGGATCACGTTCGGGAATGGGCGCACTGCGAGGTGGAATGAACATGTTTACGTGCACACTGGAAGCGGCGAGCAAAACCCCCCTCTGCGAGCAGCTCTATACCGCGCTGAAACGCGAAATGGAGTGCGGCGGGATTCGTCCGGGGGAGCGGATGCCCTCCAAGCGGGAGCTGGCGGCGCACCTGAGCGTCAGCACCGCGACGGTCGAGGCGGCCTACGCGCGGCTCATCAGCGAGGGGATTTGCGAGAGCCGCCCCAGAAGCGGCATTTACGCGCTGGAACAGGCGCAGCGCGTCGGCCTGACCGACGGGGAAAAGCCGCCTGTCCGCTGGAATTTCGGAACGGGCGCGGCGGACGCGGCGCATTTTCCCTACGCCACGTGGGCGCGGCTGATGCGCGAGGTGCTCAGCGAGCAGAGCGCGACCCTGCTGCTCTCCGGCGACCCGCAGGGCGAACCGGCGCTCCGCCGGGAAATCGCGGGCTATCTGCACCGCATGCGCGGCATCGACGCGCCGCCGGAGGCCATCGTTCTGGGCGCGGGCACGGAGGTGCTGGTTTCCGCGCTGGTCGCGCTGATCGGGCGCGAGCGCCTTTTCGCGGTGGAGGACCCCGGCTATTCGCGCGTTCGGCGTATTCTGGTGGTCAGCGGCGCGCGGATTGCGCCGACCCCGCTTTCCGGCGGAGCGATTGACGTGCGCGAGCTGTACCGGAACGGCGCGGGCGCGGCCTACGTCACCCCGACGCATCAATTCCCGACGGGGGAGGAGATGCAGCCCGGCCAGCGGGCGGCGCTTCTGCGCTGGGCGCGGGAGACGGGCGGCTATATTCTGGAGGACGATTACGACAGCGAATTCCGCTTTTCCGGCGCGGGCGCGCCCGCGCTTCGCGCCATGGACGGCGGGCGGCAGGTCGTCTACATGAACACGTTTTCGCGGACGCTCGCGCCCGGCCTGCGCCTGAGCTTCATGGTGCTGCCGCAGGAGCTGGCGGCGCGCTATCGAACGATGCACGCGGCCTGCACCGTGCCGGGGTTTGAGCAGGAGACGCTGCGCAAGTTTATCGCGGGCGGTTTTTTGGAGCGGCATATCGCGCGGATGCGCGTCGTCTACCGCGCGCGGCTGGCGGCGCTGACGGAAACCGTGCAGGCGCTGAATCTCGGCAGCGTCGCGCCCTGCGGCGCGGGGCTGTACGCGCTGCTCCATGTCGGCGGTAAAACGCCTGCGCGCGAGCTGGCGCCGCTGGCCGAACAGGCGGGGGTGCACCTGACGCGGCTCTCCGATTACGCGGTGATGCAGAACGATGAAAGCCGCGTCGTGCTGCTGGGCTTTTCCGGCATGGATGAAGATCAGATTCGGCAGGGGCTTTCCGCGCTGAAAAAGGCGTGGGGGTGAGGCGCGGCGGCGCGCCCGACGACATCAAAGGAGCGATCGAGAAATGAAAAAGATGGGTTTGTGTCTGGCGCTGTTTGCGCTGCTGCTGTCCCTCTCCGGCTGCGCGGGCGTTGAAAGCGCGCTGCACGAGGCGGGGGAGAAGATACAGAGCAATCGGGTGGAAACGCCGCAGAACAACGGCGGGGACATCGACTGGAGCTTTGTGCCCGTCGTGCGGGAGAAGGCGGTCAGCCTGTTCACCGAGGCGTTCCCGGAGGCGAAGGTGCGGGAAACCGGCGTGGCCTGCAAGAACACGAAGGCCGACCGGGTGATCGTGACCATCAGCTACGAGCTGAACGGCAAAAACGGCGATTACGGGTTTGACTACGAGAAGGACGAGAACGGGGAATATGTGCTCAAGCGCTATGGCGGCGGCGTGAGCTCGGATGATCTGTGAAAAAAAGCGGCGCACTCGAATGGCCAAGTGCGTCGCTTTTATGATGAATAATTGAGAAAAAAGCAAATCCTGCACAAAACATTGGCGCGGTTGCTTTTTCCGCAACGTTCTAGGGGCGCGGCGTATCGCGTAGACGGAAAATAACCTGTTAAAAGAGCTCCCTCTTTGAGGGAGCTGGCACGGCGTAGCCGTGACTGAAGGAGTCAGGTGATATTACGGCAGATTCAGCTTTCGGGTGAGAAGCGTCTGGGTAATCAGCCAGAGTACCGCGTCGATGACGATTTCGACCGCCGAAACGCCGATGAGCGAACCGAAAATCACCTTCATCTCGCCGTTCGGGCTGCTGAGCAGATCGAGGGCGAAACGGCTGAACGAATCGAGCAGAACCTCCACCCGCGTCGCGGCGAAATAGACCGCCAGCATGAAGAGAACCTGCGCGAGGAATTGCAGCGCGAAGAACGAGAGGATGCTCGCCAGCTTGCGGTGCTGGGGGAACAGGCTGCCGACGGCGCAGGAGAGATACGTGTGCAGATAGCCCATGGCCATCCCGGCCAGCGCGATGACCGCGGCCAGCAGAAGCAGCGAGAGCCCGCCGCCGCGCACCATGTCGCGCCCGTCGCGCAGCATATCCGTCAGCCACGATGCGCCGGCCGGAAACGCCATCAGGGACGAGCAGACGGCCAGAAACAGGAACGTCATCAGCGTCGTCACGATGGCGGCGATCAGCTTGGCCGCGATGTGCTGGCCCATCGTCGCGGGCAGGGTGAGCTGAATGTAGCCCTCTTCGCCGAGCATGCGGTAAAAGCGGTTGACGTTCGCGAAGAAGCAGACCGCCAGCACCGAGATGAAGCAGACGGCCGTTGCAAAGGCCAGCAGCGCGCCCAGCCAGTCAAACCCGGCGGAGCTGACGCGGATTCGCGCGGTAACGGCGGAGTTGAGCGCCGTCAACGCGCTGAGCACGAGCATGCCCGCGCCGACGGGCAGCATGGAGGAAAACGCCTCCCTGAATTCAACCTTGAGCAATTTGCGGATCATGCCCGAAACACCTCCCTGAAATATTCGTCCACGCTGCATCCGTGCGCCTCGCGCAGCTCGTCCACGCCCTGATGCAGGAAAACCGTGTTATCCTTGAGCATCAGCACCTCGTCCAGCGCGCGCTCGATGTCCCCGATGAGGTGGGTGGAGAGCACGACGGATGCGTTTTCACTGTAATTGCGCAGAATGGTGTTCAAAATGTAATCCCGCGCCGCCGGATCGACGCCGCCGAGCGGCTCGTCGAGCAGATACAGCCGCGCCGCGCGCGCCATCACCAGACAGAGCTGCATTTTTTCCTGCATGCCCTTGCTCATCGCGCCGATGCGCTGGCCGTCGTCGAGCTTCAGATCCAGCAGCATGTCGCGCGCCTTCACGCGGTCGAAATCCGCGAAGAAATCTGCGTACATGGCCACCGCGTCGCGCACGCGCATGCTCGTGGAGAGCGCCATGCGGTCGGGCAGATAGGATGTGATGGCCTTGCTGGCCGGGCCGGGCTTTACGCCGCCGATGGTGATTTCGCCGGCGGTCGGCGTGAGCAGCCCCATCGAGCATTTGATCAGCGTCGATTTGCCCGCGCCATTCGGGCCGAGCAGGCCGACCAGCCGCCCCGGCTCGATCGAGAAGCTCACGTCGCGCAGCGCGACGCGGCCGCCGTAGTTCTTTTGAAGATGGTTCGCGGTATAGATAGCCGCCATGGTTATGCCTCCTCCTGTTCGAGCAGCGCGGCGATTTCGGCTTTCGTGAGGCCGAGCGCCGCTGCCTGATGATAAAAATGGTGAACCAGCGTCTGCGCGAGCGCCCGTCGGGTCTGCGCGATTTTTTCGACGTCGTCCGTCACGGTTCGCCCTGCCGTTCGCTGGGTTTCCAGCAGGCCGCGCGCTTCCAGCTCGGCGAGCGCGCGCTGCATGGTGTTGGGGTTGACCTGCGCCTGCGCGGCGAGGTCGCGCACGCCGGGGATTTTTTCGCCCGGCGGGTATTCGCCGACGACGATGGCCAATTCCAACTGCTCGATGAGCTGGAGATAGACGGGACGACCGGCGACAATGGACCATTCCATGATGAAGCTCCTTTCTTGTGTTACTGTACTAAGAACTTAATACAATGATACATCGAAACGGGTGCGTTGTCAAGACCAAAATAAAAAAATCTGCCGCGAAAAACGGCAGACCAGCTTGTTGACATAAGCAAACCTGACTTGAATAGCAAAATCAAGAAATTCAGCTATTCTTTCATTTGCGGAAAGGGCTATTCTCCCCCCCTTCGGGGGGAGAATAGCTTTTTGTCTACAGTCTGTTCTGCCGCGAAAAACGGCAGATAAGCGCGTCATGCCCTGAGCGGAACAGCGTCAGGCAGGACGGCGGTTTGAAAAGAGAATCAGCAGCGCCAGCATCGGGACACAGATCATAAAGGGATACGAATAGCGAATCAGGATGCACGCCGAGAAGAGCAGCGAGAGGATGATGCCCCAGACCGGCAGCGTGCAGAGCGCCCAGCGGCGTTCGCGGCGATAAAGCAGCAGTAGCGTCAGCGCCAGCAGCAGATACACATAGGTCGCGGGTTTGAACAACTGCGAATAGAGCGGGACGTTTTCGTGCCTGGAGTGGTGCGTCGAATTGTAAATCCACGTCCGATAGGCGGGCAGGTACGAATGGGCGGTGACCTCGCCGACCATTTCGGGCACGATGTTGCCGGTTTTCAGATAGACGTTATCCCATTCCTCGGTATCCATCGTGTGGGCGTGCGTCGTGTCGTCCGGATACCAGATGCCCATGCAGTTGGCGAAAAACGCCTCGATATAGACGCGCGGGTAGCGCTTGGCGTACCTTTTCCACAGCGACCAGTATTCCTCGGGATGCGCCGTGTAGCGCGCCAAATCGAAGTTGCCGCCCTTGGCCGGGTCGGCGTAGCTCGGGCGATAGCGATGGATCGCGCCGGAAAACCACGCGGCAATCTCGTCGTATTCCTCATCCGTCAGCTCGTCCACCCGCGCGGCGGTGCGCATGAGCTGCTGGCAGGGGACGCTCATCAGCTCGGAGCTGAGCAGCGCCTTGGCATGGGTCGCGTATTGCAGACAGCGGGGCATGCCGAGGCAGAAGAACATCGTCACGGCGCAGAGCGCCGCGGCCTTTTTGCGCGCGCCACGGCAGAGGACGACGACGGCGAGCACCGCGGGCAGCACGGCGAAGACGGCGTTGTGGCGGAGCAGGGACATGACCAGACAGATGAGGAACACGCGCAGGAGCGCCGCCTTGCGCGCCATGAACGCATCCGGGTCTTCTGCGATTTTCCACAGCGTCAGGCAGAGCATCGCACACAGGCCGGTAAAGAGCGTATCCTTGACCGTCGAAATGGCCAGTATGCCGTTGAAGGGCAGGATGGCCATGGCGGCCGCGACGAGCAGAACCGCCCACAGCGGCACGCGCTTTTGCAGGAAGCCGCAGCACCACGCGAACATGGCAGACAGGCAGAGAAGCTGGAAGACGCTGTATGTCGCCGCGCCGCCGGTCGCGCTGCCGAAGACGGCCGTGCCGATCTGGTAGAGCACACCGGTCAGCATGGAATGGAAAATCGGGTGAGAGGCCAGATATTCGCCGGTCATGTACTGCACGATTTCGCCCTCGAAATCATAGTTGATGACGCCGGGGAAGAAGGCCAGCAGCGTCGCCGTATAGGAGAGCGCGAAGACCAGAAAATAGAGCGGAACAGGCAGACGGCGGCCGCCGGGCGCGCTGTCCCGTGCGGGCGCGGCGAAGAGGTAGGAAAACAGCGCGCCAAGCAGCGGGGTCATCAGGCAGGGGACGACAAGGCGGCGGATGAAGCTGCCCGCGCCGGGCAGAAAGCCGTCGTAAACCATCAGCTCGCTGCCCAGCCCGAGGAAGAACGAGAAGACCAGCGCCAGAAAGCCGCCGTATTTCAGCGCGCGCGCAGGATGCTTTTCAAACGCCGCGCGGGCGGGATAAGCCGCCGCGAGCAGCAGCAGCGCGGGCAGTATGCCATCCCGAAAGACCAGAGAATCCGGACTGTCAGGGACGAGATACGGCGCGGCGTATGCGGCGGCCAGAACGGAAACCAGCGTGAGCAGGGTGGAACGGCGTTGTTTTAGGGGCAGAAGGTTCATGGAGGGCTCCTTTCAAGGCGGAAGCGCATTGCGGCTTTGAGCCGCTTAAATCATTACGGTTTCTATTGTAGCTGAATTGCGCGCAAGAATCAATAGCGGGGCAATCAAAAACCCGATGCAGGGTTTGATCTGCATCGGGGGAGAATGTCAAACGGGTTTACTCGGCCTTCGGCTCGGTTTTCGGTTCGGCCTTCTTGCGGGGGCCGCGCCTGGCCTTGGGCTTTTCCTCGGCCTTGGGGGCTTCCTTGGCTTCTTCCTTCACCTCGGCGACTTTGGCGACGGCCTCAACCTTCGGTTCGGCCTTTTTGCGGCCGCGCTTGGCCTTGGGCTTTTCCTCGGCCTTGGGGGCTTCCTTCACCTCGGCAACCTCGGCAACGACCTCAACCTTCGGCTCGGCCTTTTTGCGGCCGCGCCTGGCCTTGGGCTTTTCCTCGGCCTTGGGGGCTTCCTTCACCTCGGCGGCTTCGGCGACGGCCTCAACCTTCGGCTCGGCCTTTTTGCGGCCGCGCTTGGCCTTGGGCTTTTCCTCGGCCTTGGGCGCTTCCTTCGCCGCTTCCTTCACATCCCCGACCTCCGCTTGAGAAGCCGGGGCGGTCTTAGGGTTTTCGGGCGTCTCCTCGGTGAGCGTGAAGCTCGTCGCGGGACGGGTCACGTCCTCGTAGAGCGCCATGTACTTGCCGGCGGAGGAATACCAGCTGTAATCGCCGGTCATGCCGCGCACGATCAGGCGATACCAGACCTCGCGGTTGTTCTGATAGTAGTGCACGGCGCGGCGGACGGTGTGCAGCATGTCGTGCGCGTTGTAGTTGAAGAACGTGAAGCCGTTGCCCTCGTCGGTGAACTTGTTGTAGGAGAGCACGGTGTCGCGCAGGCCGCCAGTCTCGCGCGCGATCGGCACAGAGCCATAGCGCATGGCGATCATCTGGGAGAGGCCGCACGGCTCGAACTGGCTGGGCATGAGGAACATGTCGCTGCCCGCGTAGATGCGGTGTGCCAGCTGGTGGTTCATCGCGAAGCGCGCCGCCAGCCGACCCGGATATTCGCTCTCCGCCCACGAGAACAGGTTGGTGTATTTCGCCTCGCCCATGCCGAGCACGACGAGCTGAATACCGGTCGCCATCAGCTCGCGGATGACGCACTCGATCAGGTCAAAGCCCTTCTGGTTGGAAAGGCGGGAGATGATGCCCACCAGCGGCACGGTCGGGTCAACCGTCAGGCCGAGCTCCTTTTGCAGCTCCGCCTTGCAGGTCTCCTTGCCGCCGAGGTGATACGGATCGTAGTTCGCGTAAATCTGCGGATCCTTCGCCGGGTCGTAATCGTTCACGTCGATGCCGTTGAGGATGCCCGTGAGCTGATCCTTGCGCGCGCGCAGGAGGCCGTCCAGACGCTCGCCGTAGAACGCGGTCTGGATCTCGTCCGCATAGCTCGGGGAAACGGTGGTCAGCTCGTCCGCGTAGACGAGACCGGCCTTCATGTAGTTCGCGCAGCCGTAGCACTCCAGCTTGTCCGAGGTAAACAGATCGTCGCCCAGACCGAGCGTATCCTGAACCGCCTTGATCGGGAACACGCCCTGATACTGCAGGTTGTGGATGGTGTACACCGTCTTCATATCCTGATAGAACGGGAACTGCGCGTACTGAATCTTGAGCAGCGCCGGGATCATACCGGTCTGCCAGTCGTGGCAGTGGATCACGTCGGGCTTGAAGTCGAGGTGAACCAGCGCGTCGATCACCGCGCGGTCGAAGAAGCCGAAGCGCTCGTATTCGTCGCCGCCCAGACCGTAGATGTAGGAACGGCCGAAGTAATACTGGTTATCCACAAAATAGAAGGTCACGCCCTGATATTCGAGGCTCTTGATGCCGCAATACTGGCGGCGCCAGCATAGCTCGACCTCAAACTCACATTCCAGCTTCATCTGGCTGACGTACTGCTCCGGGATGGCGGCGTACAGCGGCAGGATGACGCGCACGTCCGCGCCCTGCGCCTTGAGCACCGGGGAGAGCGCGCCGACCACGTCGGCCAGACCGCCGGTCTTAATGAAAGGGACACATTCGGATGCCGCAAAGAGAATCTTCATGGGAATTCCTCCTATGGTTTGATGAAAATGCGGGAACCGTCCACACATGAACAGCCCCCGCTTGGCGTTAAATCACAACGTTTTTGGCGATGACGATCGGGTAAGCGGCGGGCGCGATCAGGCGGCCGTTGCGGCGGATGACGCTCTGCTTATCGAGGATGCAGTGGTCGATCTCCGCGCCTTCCTGAATCTGCGCGTCCTGCATGACGATGGAGTTCTTGACAACCGCGCCCTTGGCGACCTTCACGCCGCGGAAGAGGACGGAGTTGATGACCGTGCCTTCGATCATGCAGCCGTTGGCGATCAGGGAGTTGGAGCACTCGCACTCCTCCACATAGCGGGTCGGCAGGTCGTCGCGCACCTTGGTATACACCGGGCGATCCGCCGGGAAGAGCTGACGGCGCACGTCGCCGGAGAGCAGCGACATGTTGAAATTGAAGTAGGACTGGATGGAGTCGATCTGGCAGGCCAGCCCCTTGTATTCGTAGCCGTAAACCCGCAGGTTGCCGTCGTTGATGTTGCGCTGGAGAATGTCGCGGTCAAAGTCGTGCATGCCGTTGGCCGCCGCCTGCTCGACGAGCTGGCGCAGCAGCTCGCGCTTGGTGATGTAGACCTTCAGGGAGGCGCAGTCGCGGGTCGGCACGGAAGAACCGATTTCCATGCCCGTCACCTTGCCGTCCTCATCGACGGAGAGGAACGTGTCGTTTTCGCCCTCGGTGCCGACGGCCTTCGCGCCGCGCGCATAGAGCACGGTCACGTCCGCGCCCTTTTCAACGTGATACTTGAGCGCGTCGGTGTAATCCATGTTGTAGATCGTGTGGCTGTTGGTCAGCACGACATATTCCTGACGGGAGAGGCGCAGATAGGTGCAGTTGGATTTGAGCGCGTCCAGCAGGCCGGAATAAACGCCCATGTTCTCGCGGGTCAGGAACGGCGGCAGCATCACAAGACCCTGCTTGCCGTGCAGATCCCACTCGCGTCCGGAGCCGATGTGATCCATCAGGGAGGAATAGTTCTTCTGGGTGATCACGCCGACGTTCTTGATGCCGCTGTGCACCATCGAGGAAAGCTGGAAGTCGATCACGCGGTAACGACCCGCGATCGGAAGGGCGGCAACCGCGCGCAGGCTGGTCAGCTCGCCGAGGTGAATGTCGTTTTCACCGGTAAAAATCAAACCCATGACGTCTTTCATTGTGGGTGCCCTCCTTACTGCTGCGCGCTGGCGTCAACCTGAACGCCGGCGGCAACCTTGTCCCCCGCGGGGATCACGGCGTTGTGGCCGACCACGGCGATCTTGCCGGTTTCCTCGCCGACCACCGCGCCCGCGCCGATGTGCGCGTTCTCCGCGATGATCGCGCGGCGAACCACCGCGCCGCGCTCGATGACCGCGCCCGGCATGATGACCGCGTCGGTGATCTCCGCGCCGGTTTCCACCGTCACGCCCGCAAAGAGCACGGAATGGTTGATGACGCCCTTGACCTCGCAGCCCTCGGTAATCAGGCAGTTGACGACCTTCGCGCCGTCGGCGATGTAGTGCGGCGGCATGCCCGGATTACGGGCGTAAATGCGCCAGCGCTTGTCGTACAGGTCGATCGGCATGGGCATTTCGAGCAGATCCATGTTCGCCTCCCAGAGGGATTCGATCGTGCCGACGTCCTTCCAGTAGCCGTCAAACGTGTAGGTGTAGAGGTTTTCCCCGGCCTCGAGCATCGCCGGGATGATGTTCTTGCCGAAGTCGTTGTCGCTGTTCGGGTTGGCCTCGTCCAGTTCCAGATACTTGCGCATCTTGCTCCAGGAGAAGATGTAAACGCCCATGGAGGCCTTGTTGCTCTTGGGCTGGGCGGGCTTCTCCTCAAACTCGGTGATGCGGTTGTTCTCGTCCGTGTTGAGGATGCCGAAACGCGGCGCTTCCTCCCACGGCACTTCGCGCACGGCGATGGTCAGATCCGCGCCGTTCTTGATGTGCTCGCGCAGCATCGCGTTGTAATCCATCTTGTAGATGTGGTCGCCGGAGAGCACCAGCACGTACTCCGGATCCCACTGGGCGATGAAGGGAATGTTCTGATAGATGGCGTTGGCCGTGCCCTTGTACCATTCGCCGGTCTTGCCGGTCTGGTATGGCGGCAGAACGTAAACGCCGCCGTTGGAAAGGTCAAGATCCCACGGAGAGCCGGAGCCGATGTAGGCGTTCAGCTCCAGCGGGCGGTACTGCGTCAGCACGCCCACCACGTCGATGCCCGAATTGGTGCAGTTGGAGAGCGGAAAATCAATGATACGGTATTTTCCGCCGTAGGGAACCGCCGGCTTGGCGACGTCCTTGGTCAGGATGCCCAGACGGCTGCCTTGGCCGCCTGCAAGCAGCATGGCAACGCATTGCTTTTTCCTCATTGTGAACACACTCCTGTGATATTGGGTTTATCTTGCCGAAAGCACATTGGAAAACCCCCGCGCCCTGAAAGCGCAGGGTTTTTCCGCTTATCTGCATTATATCATAATCTGCGCAAAAGGGAAAGCGAATTCATGTGATGTTTCCATGACAGCCCCCGGAAACGGGACAGTTTTTGAACACAAAATGTCCATCCGGGCGAATTTTGTCCCGCGCATGCTGAAGGCGGGACAAAAAGGCCGCAGGCCGAGGCTGACAAAAAATCGCCAAACCCGCCGCGCGATTGCAAAACCGTCCGCCGTGCGGTATAATGGAAAGCACTTGAAACGACGCGGGTATGGGGGACGGTATTTTGGGCGAAAAGATGCGGCTGGACAAGCTGCTTGCGCTGCTCGGCGAGGGCACGAGGAGCGAAATCAAGGCGATGGTGCGCGCGGGGCGCGTGACGGTGGATGGCGCGGGCGCGCGGGACGCGGGCATGCAGGTGGACGGCGCGCAGAGCGACGTTCGGCTGGACGGCAGGCGGCTTTGCTATAAGGCCGTGCGCCATGTGATGCTCAATAAGCCGTCCGGCGTGCTGACCGCCGCGCGGGATAAAAAGCAGAAGACCGTGATGGATCTGCTCCCGCCGATGTACGCGGCCATGGGCGCGATGCCCGCCGGCCGGCTGGATAAGGACACCGAGGGGCTGCTGGTCATCACCTCCGACGGCCAGCTTGCGCACCGCATCATTTCGCCCCGGCACGAGGTCGGCAAGGTCTATTACGCCCGGCTTGACGGGGAATTGACCGATGAAGACGTCGCTGCGCTGGAAGCGGGAATTCATATCCGCGATGCGGATGGCGAGTTTGACGCAAGACCCGCGAAGCTCAGGCGCGACGGCGGCGACGCGGCTTATATCCGCGTGACCGAGGGCAAGTATCATCAGGTCAAGCGCATGTTCGCCGCGCGGGGAAAGCACGTCGTCTACCTCAAGCGCATGGCCATCGGCGCGCTTGCGCTCGACCCCGCATTGAAGCCGGGCGCGTGGCGCGAGCTGACGGATGATGAGGCCGCTCTCCTTGAAATTGAACCGGTCAACGGCGATTTTGGTCCTTTGGATGGAACTGCGAATGAAACGAAATGAGTTGGTTCTGTCAAGCTAACAAAACCGATATTTAAAAAAACTAAGTATTTTTGCCCGAAGGTTTCCAAAGGGCGATCGGAAAGCCCTTTGGTGGGGCGATGG
>ERZ772820.2535-NODE-2535-length-12692-cov-8.558598_pt1 | contig 12692 bp, 30 predicted proteins | sample MGYA00511377_ERZ772820 | MGnify/ENA primary metagenome ERZ772820 (study PRJEB29015, sample SAMEA2737684) | human gut metagenome | biome: human gut; feature: human-associated habitat; material: faeces | place: China | collected 2012 ...
CGTTTGTATCGGTCTTTTGACCTCTGAATGTAATTGATCATCGCGCTTTCTTCGGCTATACTGGCCGTTTCGTTGCTTTTTGCCTCTTTCTTTTCTCGCAGCCACGCAGCGTATCGTTCACACGTCGAATGGCAGCCGACGTGCCGCTCCTGACAGTTAAAGCAGCTCATGTCATCCCACCTCGTACTGCGGACAGGCCGTGACAATGTAGCTTGTTTCGTAATGCCTGCGAGCGCCGCCGCAAGAATTCATCAAAACCTTTGTTCTGATCGCGCGCCACCCCTCCACCGGCCGCCACTTCAGCTTCCGCGTTTCCTTGTCGCATTCCGACCAAGGGCATTTCCCGCAGGCGTTCTTACAGGTCCAGCAGAGTGTTTCGCTTTGATTTGCCATTTACACTTCCTCCACCCAGATGCCGAATCGCTCCAGCATCAGTTTTTTCTTGATGATATAGTCCTTTGTCTTAAAGCCCTTTGCGTCCTCTACAATCGTTTTCCCGTCGCGGGTATACACGAAGTCGGCGATGTATGTTACTGCCCTCACAGCGGCTCCTGTTGGCGTTCTCTGCACCCCCACGAGCTTGTACGCTTGCTGCAGCTTCAAGTCGTGTATTTCCCCCGCTTTCAGCAGCAGCCGCAGCTCATCATAGCGGTCGGCCTCGTGCTTGCTGTCAAACGTGATGCCATGCCGCACGGTTTTGCGGTTGTGGTACTTGCCCGTTTTCTGAGCAAGCACCTTTTCAACCACCTGTTTTTGCGCCGCAGGCCCGAGACGTGCAAGGTCAGATGCCGTCAGGCTCATTTCTCCCTCCCGTCCGATACGAGGACGACACGCACCTTGCCGAACTGCTCAAGCGCCATTGCGACGGCCTCCTTGGTCGCCAGCTTGTCGCCGTAGTCCTCAATGTCGATGATAATGCGGATCATGCGTCCTCCCTCCGCTCGCCGTAGGAGCAGAAACCGTCCGGCGGCATCCTGTACTCCTCGTCGTACCGAGCCCGTCTATGACACCACCCAGCCTTGATGTTCTTTCCATCTATGAGTAGCGACGTCTTTCCGTAGTTCTTGAAGTGCTTGCAGTCCTTGCACCGCGCCACCGGCACGGCATCCACGGTGGGGACGCTATCGATCAAATCAAGGATTGTATCCTCGTCAACTGAAGATAGGGACGCATCCATAAGGGCCAGAATGAATTTATCCGCGTCAATTACCCGCATCGCTGTCACCTCCGTTCTTTTTACATGGAGAACAAAACAGTGCCTCCCGCTCAATGAATTCAGCCATTGCCAGTCCCTCCTCACAGTAAAATCTGGAAATGTCAGCCATACGCCAGCGAACCGTGTCCGAAATCGTGGAGCATAGATACGCGCCTTCCGTGTGTACGGACTTCACGCCATATACCTGTGGATTTTCGAAAGCCCCGAATTGCTTTTTCATGCGTTCTTCAAACTTGTCCTTGAAGATAATGGTCAACTTCATTCCATCGCCTCCTGTTGCTCAAAATAGAACTTAACCGGGTGTGCTTTCTCTACGACTTCGCCGTAAGCCACGCCGACCTTGTAGATATAGTTCTCGTGAAGTTTACGAGGGATTTCTTCAATGTACCGTCTAAAAGTTTCAAGCGAATTTGCCCTCTTGTAGTGGTTGCACATTCGGTAGGCGGGCATAAGGTTGTCAAGGTCATCTGCTCCAGCGTCCTCAATCTTCCACGCCCTCAGCGGCATATTACCCCTCCTTTGTTTTTAAGGCTTTCTTCGCCTCCTCGCGGGTGAGGAATACGGTCTTACCGACATCACTCGCATCTACAACGCCGCAACGTGATGTGTTCAGCATAGTCCTCCCATTAAGTGTGCTTATATCTGTCACAGTAAAACTGTAAACTTGCTCGACCGGGTAACTACAGAATGTCCAAAGCCCGTCTCCCACCTTGCACGGAAGCACCACCAGCCGCCCGTCCTTATCGGCCTCGGCCAGCTCGCGCAGGCGATTGATGTCAATTCCGTACGTTCTGGCTATTGCTTTAACGCATCCGGCTTCGATTTCCAGTTTAGACCTTTCAACTTCCTCCGGTTCCAGCCCCGTGTCCTCGTAGGCGGCAAGGCGGTATGCCGCAGAAACGTAATCATGGTTTTTCACCCATACGTCATCTTCGCCCCAGCGTTCAGTCAGTCGTTCCATTATTTGTCTCCATTTCCGGCCGCATCAGCGGCTTGAATACTGTCTGCACGCCCTGCATCTGCGGCGTCAGCCACACGCACCACATGACGTCCATGAGCGGGCTCGCGCCCTTTTTGCCGTTCCGCTCCTTAAAGAGGAAGTCCGGCCGCCACGTCAGCGGCAGCACGTAGCTCGGCGGAATCTCGCGGAAGAGCTGCGCCCGCTTCGCCGCGTGCCAATACTGTGCCTTGAGCAGCATCGCAAACGGCTTGCCGATCTCCGCCGCGTGGCGGATAAACTCGTCTGCCAGCGAAAACGGCGGATTCGTGATAATCCAATCAGCCGCAGGCGCGTTTCCCGGCTGTCGAGTGGTCAGGAAGTCTATCCCGTCGCGGATATCCGTGCCGTAGACAGCCATCCCGCAGTCCGCCAGCGCTCGCACCATATCCCCTTGCCCACGGGCCGGTTCCCATATATCCGTCCCCGCTGGCAGCTTGAGAAAGCGCATCAGCGCCACCGTTACCTCCGGCGGCGTCGGGTAAAAGTCGGACTGTCTGCGTCCTGTGGCGCTATTGCCGCCAGAGATGCGGCTTGCCTGCAAACTGTCCATCACTCTACCTCCTCACGATCTCATACCGGCTCACGAAGCGCCGCCGGTCGCACCAAAAGCAGGTGCCTTTCTCGTCGCGCCGATGCTCTACCTCACGCAGCACCTTTCCGGCACGCCGCATCGCTTCCACGCAGGGACGGCAGACCTCAATCGTCTTTCTCATGCTTCCTCCGTTCCCAATGCGGGCAGTCCTCAATGTCCTGCACGATACGCAGCTTGTTCCACTTCCCGCGCCGCAGGCGGCAGGAGTAGGCCGTGCGCCCGTTCGACCATTCGTAGCGCTTGTGCTGGTGGCGGCAGGTCGCGCAGGGCGGGCGGTTTCTCCGCCACGCCCACGCGAGCAGAGCGGCGGCAAGAGCCACCAGCGCCAGCGCGAGAATAATTGCTATGTCCATGTCAGACCTCCTTGACCGTGATGTTGAATTTCTCCAGCATCAACTTTTTCTTGAGCTTGTACTTGTCCGTCGCTGTCGCCTTGCTCTTGACGTCCTCGACGACCGGAATCCAGTAAACCACGCCCGCCGCGTCCGGCCTTGTAGGACGCTCATAGGCGAAGTCTGCGCGATAGCGCATCGCGTGTACCCTCTCGCCCTCCGGCGTCGTGTATGCCTCTTGCAAGGTGAAATCGACCTGCAATTTGAGCCTGCGGATCGTTCCGGCCTTGAGCATCAGCAAAAGCTCCTCATAGCGGCGTGCCTCTTTCTTGCTGTCAAACGTGATCCCGTGCGAGACCGTCGGCTCGTTGTGGTATTTCCGTTTCTTGCGCTGCGCCTCGCCGACGAGCTTCGCGGCGATTTGCTTCTGCGCCGCAGGGGACATTCTTGCCACATCAGCCGCCGTCAGAGCCATTGTCCGCCTCCTTGATGCGCACCGGCAGGACCATTTTGACGTCCTCGCGGTTGGTCTTGATCGTAATGGGGGCAATCGGCCCGCGGAATTCCAGAATAGCAGGCTGCTTGAAGGTGCCGCCGACGCTGGCCTTTGCCGCCTGCAACGCCGAGAGAAGATACTCAGCGTTCACACCGATACGGAATGTCGGCGCGCCGGGCAGAGCCTTTTCCCAATTCAGAAACTCCCCGGTCGGCTGAACAAAGCCGAAGATGCAGCCGAGGCATTCGATCTCAACCGCGCTTTCCGTTTCGCTCCGCTCTTTCAGCTCCAAGCGCATGGTGTAACCTCGCGGCAGGCGAACGCTCGGCTTGATGTAGCAATCGAAATCCTCTTCGACCTCATAGCAGGTCGCGTGCTCCACGAAGAGACGAAAGCCGTCTGTGGCGATAGCCGTAACCGCCTTGTTCTCCTTGCGAAATTCCAGCCGGATATGCCCGTACATCGGCTTTGCCACGCTTGTTGACACCGCGCCCTTTACGGCGGCGATGATCGTATTGAACACGTTGGTGTCCATAACAGCTATTCTCATGCGTTGCCTCCCTTGTGGTCGTTCGGGTCGTCCCGCAGGCCGACGCCGATGATGTACTGTCCGCCATCGTCCTTGCGGGCGTGGACCTCGTAGCGCTTCAGCAGCTCACTCACCTCGACGGGCGGAAGCGTCAGGCGCTTGCCGATCTCCTCGCCGGTATCGGGGTCTATGGCGGTCTCGCCGTAGGTGAGCGCCGTCTGGATCAGAATCGCGTCCACGGCCTTGCCGATCTGCGTGGAGCCAACCACCTGCACGGAGAGCTTCGCGTTGAGCTTCTGCAAATCGCTGATCCTTTTCTCGTAGCGCCGCAGCTTCGTTTCAAGCTCGGCGATCTTTTGCTTGTTTGTCATGTCGTTCTTTCCTTTCGTAGTTCAGCAGCAGGGCGCGGGCAATGGTGCAGCTGCGCCATGCTGTGGAGTTGGCGCAGTACCGCGCCATGTAGTCGTCCAGTGCCTCTTTCGGCATTTTGAGCTGCCCGCCCTCGCAGTTGAGATAGTCGCGGTAGTCCCGCGAGTAAAACGGGCAAGCGAAGCAGCAGCCGCGATAGCCGCTCATGGCGCCACCCGCGCCCCTCTGAGCGCAGCCGCGGCCTGCGGCCACGTCATACCGTGCTGCCTCGCATAGCTGGAAACGCTGCCGATGTTCTCCGGCGGAATGTGCTTCCGCATCCAGCCCCGGTCACACGGCGGCGCGTTCTCCTCCCCGCCCGCCACGGTCTCCGGCATACAGGCGATGATCTCCGCAGGGGCCGGATACATCCGGCTTTTGCGGGAATGCACGATGATGCCCTCGCGGGCCTGCGCGTAGCTGAACGGTTCCAGCGCCAGATAGTACGCAAGGAAGATATTCTCGTTCCCGCTCGCGCGCTGACCGGCAGGGGCAGAAGTGAAGAACGCATCCAGCATTCCGGAGAGCTTGACCATCTCCTCTTTCGTCATGGGGCAATCCTCCTGTTCTGTTGAAGTCTAACAATAGCGCGCTTAACAGAAGAAAAGACTATGTATTTCTCTCTGTATCTGTATCTGTATTTGTATTTGTACAGCGGGAATCTCCGTGGATTTTCCGTGGAATTTCCGTGGAGAAACTATGCTTTTCTCTCTGCATCTTTCCGCGCTTTTTCCGTGGATTTTCCGTTCCGGTCGTACCATCCATGAATGGTGTATCCGCCGTCCTCGTCTTTGTCGAGGATGCCGCTTGATGTGAGAGCTCCGACAAGCACCTGTGGTTTCTTGTTCCAGCGAAGAATACCGGCGATCTCTTCATTTGGGATAAAGCCGATATACCCGCTTTCGTTTCCCGTTGTCTTTGCCCATGCGTACAGGCGGCACAGCTTTCCGACCGTCGTGTCGAGGTCAAGGCCGAGCTTTGAAGCGAGGTCTACCACCTTCGGCGAGGTGTGTATGCAGGTATCAACTGCAAACCATGTCAGCGCGCCTCTTGACCTCATAGGCAGCCCTCCTTGTCATGGCGCTGGCGCAGGTTGCTGTAAACTTGTACCCAAGGTATCATAGGCGGCCTCCTCACTTTGGTGTTGGTGCAGATAGAGTACACGGCTCTTACCGATGGCGGCGTTTTGGGCGAGCCATGCGCGCGCCTGCTCGCGGGATAGATGGCTCTCCATCGCGCGGCTCTCATAGCTGAATTCTCCCGCCTCCAGCTTGCGCTTCATGCGCTCCTGTATCTCCTCTTCGCCGTAGTTGGCTTCGATCAGATAAAGGTCGTAGTCCTGCGCCACAATGCCGTCCAGCGAGGCGCAGTCCGTCGCATAGAACACGCGCTCGCCGTTTGCAAATTCGATATGCCACGCACAATTCGGAACATCGTGAGGAATGGAATTGTAGGACACACAGACGGGGTAGAGAAGGGAACAGGAGTAGAACAGCACATGGCCTGCCATGCCCTCGTCGGTCACGCGGCGGTCCACGCCGATGCGTCCCATCGGTTCCATGAGCCACGGAGGGACGCACCAGCGCAGCGCGGGGCGCAGGAAGTGCAGGCGCTTGATGGTCTCGGGGTTGAAATGGTCGCCGTGAACGTGCGTCAGCAGGACGAGCCTCAATCCCTTGCAGTATGGTTCGAGTTCCCGAAAGGGAACGCCGCAGTCAATGAGGATTTCATCATTCAGCAGTACGGCGTTCCCCTTGGAGCCGGTCGAAATGACCTTGACCTTACAGATCATTCATGCTCACCTGCTTGGGGGTGCCGGCCTTTCCGTCGTCCGGCGTACCGAGGGCATCAGCGGGAGCGGGCAGCTCGTCCTTGACCTCGCCTGTGGTCTCGTCCACTTCGACGGTCGGGAGATCAAAATACTGCTCGCGGCTCGCGCGTCCCTCTTTCAGTGAGGTATACACATTACGCAGGCGCACGATGCTCTGCGCCGTGAACGCTTCGGCCTTGCAGCCGATGTACTTTTCAAGGCACTCCATCGGTACGCCGAAGTCGTCCTTGAACGCCTGTCCCATCTTGCGTACGCGGTCGATCATGGGTTCATCGCTCTTTCCCATCATCGTCTTGGTACACGCCGCAAGAGCGGCGTCTACCACGTCGCCGGGGATAATGCCAAGAATGCACGCGCGCATACGGCGCGCGCCCTGATTGGCGACCATTTCATAGATGTCGCGCGGGTCGGTGAGGGCAACGCTGCCTTTTTTGGTGTAGCGAATATGCGGCACGGTGAAGATCTTCGTCTGGCGGGTGTTGGTCTCCAAATCCCAGCAGTAGGCCATGACGGTACTCTCGCCGTTCTTCTGCTCCAGCTCGGTAATGCCGAAGTCGAGGTTGCCCCAGTTCTGCGCCATGACCTCGGCGAGACGGATCGAGGGGCCGGTCACGTTCTCGCCGCCGCGCGGGTATTCATAGATCGCGCGCTCGGCAAGGCTCTTGCGCTTGCAGGCGTTGAGAATGCGGTTGTTCGCTTCGATCTCGTCACGGGGAAAACGCTTGGCGACGACCATTGCCGCCTGTACCTCCTGCGCCTGACGGGAGATCATCATTTCGGTGTTCACGCTCTTGGCGCTCACAACTTCGGTGCTGTTGTAGGTCTGCATTTCGTTCATGGTAATATCCTCCTCAAATAATCATTCGTACTGATAGCCATTGCTGACAAGGAATTGCTTCAAAAGGCGCAGGCGCTCGCGCGTATCGGTCACGCGGAACGACACCGTGAGGCGTTCGACCGCCGCCTGCTCCACGCGCTTTGGGACGATCTGCGGGGCCGCTGCGCCGGTATCCTCGCGGGCGGGTACTCCGGCAGAGCGGGCTTCTTCCATTTCTGTGCGGCGCTTCGCGGCCTCGCGCTCCTCCTCGGCGCGGCGGTGGCGCTCGTTGACAACGGAGATCGCAAGCGAGAGGTCGAGGTTCTTTTTGTACTCCACCATGATCTCCGGCGCGTTCTCGCCCATCGTGCCGATGGTTTTCATGTCCTGCGCCACGCCGTCCACCTTTAGCTTGATCTGCTCCATGAGCTTCTTCGGCGTCTTGGCTCTGGCGCTCGCCATATCGACCTTAACGCCGGTCTGCCCGAACGAAAGGAAGTCGATCTCGTTGACCGCGCACAGCTCCTGAAAATAGCACAGCAGCATTTCCTCGCAACGGCTCTTGATCTCGCTTTCCGCCGCGTCGATCTTGGCTTTCAGGTCTGCGTCGGCGCGCTTGTACGGGTCGGCGATGCACTCACGGTAGACGGCTTCGAAGCTGTCGTACTTCTCCATGATCGCGGCTTTAATGGCCTTGCGCTGGGTCTCGGCGTCGGCAAACTCGCGGTTCATTTCGGCGCGAATGTTCTTCACGCTGGTTAAGGTCTCGTCGGTGCAGACAAGGCTCATTGCCTCTGCGACGCGCTGTTCCGTCTGCTCCTTCCGGCTCCTCAAATGCTCCTCAATCACGGGGAGCTGCGTCACTTTCATCAGGGTGTTATCCATCTTCGGTCTCCTCCAATTCTTCAAAATACATTTCCTCCGCCCCGCACCCGGGGCAGTAAAGGTCTGTCCGCCACTCGACGCCGTTCTCGCCGTCGAGGTTTTCACGGCTCGTTACCGTCCGCGGCTCGTAAATGATCGCGCCGCAGCGGTTGCACAGGTAGGTCATAGGCGGCCTCGCTTCTTCAGATAGCGGCGCTCGCCTTTGGTGCTGACGAGGATAGACATGGCGCGGGCGTATTCGCCGTGGTAGTGCCGCTCGATCTCGTCCGGATCGTCGGTGAGGTAATAGCCCCTGCCGCCGACGGCGGTCACGATGAATGGCCCGTCGTCGCCTGCGGCTTTTCGCGCGTCCTCGACGGCCTGCCGCACAACGCGGTCCGTCCAGCCGGTCAGACGGCAAAGCTCGAAGCGTGTCTGCGCCTGCTCCGCGCCGTAACGCAGAAACGCCACAAGCGTCTTGGCGTTCTCCGTCGGCTCTACGGTCACTTCTCCGCCGTTCTGCTCCTCCATAGCCGCCACGTCCTCCGCGCCGTAAAGATCGCTCACAGAGGCTTGCAAGACCTCTGTCAGCCGTTTCAGCACGGCGGCGGTCGGTAAGCACGCACCGCGTTCAAAACGGGACACCATGCCCACGTCCATGCGTGGGTCGACCTTGCGAAGCTCGCGGCTCACGTCCGGCTGTGTCAGGCCGAGGAACACGCGGCGTTCTTGCAGATTGTTCATGGGATGCCTCCTTTCCGGCTCTGCCGGTTCCATATCGCAACGGCATTGTTCGGCTCTCCGTTGCTTGACGTCGTGTAGCCGCAGCAGCGACAGCGGACGTAATACTTGCCCGTGATGTTCACGCTCTGCTTGCGCTCGCCGCCGAGCCTGCCGCACTTCGGGCAAGGCTCAAGGTCTGCCAACTCTCGCCGCCTCATGCCGTCGCCTCCACATATACCATTGCGCTCTGCACACCGAACGCGCGGGCGTCCTCGTGGCTGTCAAAGAACACGTCGATGCGGTTTCCCTTGATCGCGCCGCCGCAGTCCTCGGCGGTGTAGGTATGTACCGTGCCGTCCTCGTAGTAGAGCGTGACGGTCGAGCCGTAAGGGATCACGCGAGGGTCAACGGCAACGGTTCGCCCCTCGGTGGCGGTCATGCCGGTCGCTGTGATGCCGTTCGCCCACTTGCCGCAGCACTTTGCGCAGGGGCAATAGGCGGTCAGCTTAAATTCGCCGAGCGGTTCGCCGATGTCGAGCACCGCGCATCCTTCTGCGGGCTTGTCCTCGCCGGGGAGCTTGTCCTCGATGACCGGCGGCTCACTGGTGTACGGCTGCCCGGTGGTTTTGACCGTTAGGGCTGCGACGATGATAAGCAGCGCCGCGAGGAACAGGCAGACGGCGGCGATGCGCGCCGAAGCGTCGGCCTTGCGCTGCTCGCGGGTACGGTGGTCATGTCTCATGTGGTGTTCCTCTCTTTCATCAGGTCGGCATAGATAGCCTGCTCCGCAAAGCCGCTGACGGTGCAGACGATGCCGCGCAGCGCCATGTCGTCGCGCACACGCGCTTGCAGCCGGTCAGGAGAAAGACCCTCCCAATAGAGCCGCACATAATCGGAGCGCAGTTTTTCGATCTTCCGGTCGTTCCCGCGCTTGAACCTCTGCACGGTCGCGGCCTCGGCTACCCATACGCCCTTTTCTTTCTGGCTCGCTATCGTGCCGGACCGGAGCAGGTCAAGCGCCGTTCGGTAAGGGACGCGCAGACGCCGTGCCACTTCCTTGCCGTTCACAAGCTGCCCCCCCCGCGTTTCTTTGCTCATGCCTCAGCGCCCCTTTCCGCGATCCACTCGTCCAGCAGGCGCTTGAAAATCTGGTAGACGGCGCTCCCGTCCGTTTTGATGCACAGGCCGAACGGATAAACGCCCTGCTCAATGCCGCGGCGCAGGGTATCGGGGGAAATGCTCATGCCACACGCTCGCAGGTATTCCGCCGCACCCTGCGGCGTCATAGTCGAAATGATTTGCACAAAGGTCCCTCCTATCCTGCGTTAATTTGGCTGATCGCTTCCCGAATCCTCCGCTCCATGTCGTCGGGGATTTTCTCGCGCTTGCCGTTGAGGATCGAGCAGATGTACTCATTCGTGACCCCCATCTGCGCAGCAAGCGCTTTTTGCGTGATCTTCTTCATGTGCATTTCTGCAACAACCTCACCCATCCATGTCTCCACTTGTGTGTCACCGCCTTTCTGTTGACTATATCTTGCGGTTGAATTTCTTAAACAACTATGCTATCATTTATGTGTCACCAAAAAAGAATAGCCAGCTTGCATTTGCGTCGGATTTTTACTATGGCCGCGTTGCGTGTTCATATTTTTCAACCGTAACTGGATTATAGCGCACAACTTATGCAACTGCAAGCGATTTCGTGCAACTTTTTCAACTTTGTAGAAACTGTCAGAATGTAGGGGTGTATGTTGTGTTTTATGAACAATTTATTAAACTGTGCAACGAAAGAGACGTGAAGCCGTCCGTAGTCGCAGAGGCTATCGGCCTGAATAAGTCCACGGCAACAGGCTGGAAGCGTGGCACAATACCGACGGATATCACGATTCAAAAATTGGCGGATTATTTCGGCGTAGAGCGGTCTTACTTCTCCTCGCAGGATGCCGATACTTTGCAGGCGCTGAAAGACGAAGAAAGAGCGCTCCTGCATTCGTTCCGCACAATGACGGAAGAGCAGAAGCGCATGATGGCCGTATTTATTAAGGGGCTGAAATCAGAATGATGCTTGAAAATGCAGATTACTTTGTGCATTTGGTAGACTTCCCGGTGTGCTCGTCCGGCGGTATTGTCCTGTTAAACGACGACGGGACCTATACCGTTTTGCTCAACAGCAGATTGAGCCGTGAGAAGAATGCAGACAGTTTGAAGCATGAGATAACACACATCGAAAAAGACGACCTGTACCGGGATGATCCCATATCGCAAATTGAGGCAGAGGCGGGATAAATAGGTGCTGGGAGGAGCGCGTTATGAAATATGACACTCCAAAAATGGAGCTATTCGTTACCATCGTGTGCATCACGGTCATGGCGGCGTGGCTGTGCGCTGTAACCTACATGGCCGCGCGCCTTAATATCCCTGATGGACCGGCAACTATCGTCGCTATTGCGGCGTTCTATTTTGGCATAAAGGCATGTTTATCCCTCCAAGATATGCTTCGGGCCGCGCAGCGCGCAGAGGAGCTCGAGGAAAAGATCGAACGATACTTTTCAGGGAACAAATATGATCTGTATTAAATGCAAAAGGGAAGTGCCGGACGGCCCGTTCTGCTGTCAGTGTGGGGCAGAACAGGAGAGGAAGAGCCGCAAGGCACTCCGGCGCGGAAATGGAAAGGGCACGGTCTACCGGCTGCAAGGCCGGAGATCGCGCCCGTGGGTCGCTGCGAAGAATAAAATCATCATAGGCTATTACGGCAAAAAGTCGGAAGCGCTGGACGCGCTGGAACGGCTCTCCGGAAAAGACCTGACAGAGCGGTATAATATGACCTTTGCCGAGGTTTTCGAGGACTGGAAAGCGGAGCATTACCGCGAGATCGGCGAGCACGGCATAGAATCATACGACGGAGCATACAAGGTCTTTGCGCCGCTCTACGAGCGGAAATTCCGTGAGCTGCGCACCGCGGATTTTCAAGCGGTCATTGACCCGTACATGAAGAAGAGCCATTCCACCGTGAGCAAGTATAAGCAGCTCCTTACGCAAATGTCGGAATGGGCGATGCGTGAGGAGATATGCACGACCAATTTTGCGCGGTTTGTCAAGCTGCCCGAGAACGTCAAAAAGGAAAAGGAAATTTTCACCGACGAGGACATTAGAAAGCTGGAAGAAGATGGCAGCGACACTGCAAAAATCGTCCTCATGTTGATCTATACCGGCATGAGAATCGGCGAGCTGTTCGGCCTGCCTGTGACTGATTGCCACGAAAACTATGTCATTGGCGGCGAAAAAACCGAGGCTGGAAAGAACCGCATTATTCCCATCCGCCCGGAGGGGCGCGCGTACTTTGCAGATTTTAAGGCTCGCGCAACAGGAGACCTGCTGCTCTCGGGCTACAGCGGGCAGAAGATACCGGCGAATTTCCGCAAGCGAGACTTTTACGCACTGTTAAATCGCCTGGGGATAGAAAAAAAGACGCCGCACGCGACGCGGCACACCTACGCGAGCTGGGCGAGGAAGTCCGGCATCGCGCCCGAGGCGCTTCAAAAGATACTCGGTCATGCCAGCTATACCACCACGGCAAGTATCTATGTTCATGCGGATGCCGAGCAGCTTATTGCCGCTGTTGAGGCGGCGGGGAATTGTTAGTTTTTTGTTAGTAACCGCAAATGTCCTTGGCTGTTTGCAACTGCCTGAAAGTGAGAAAATGAGAGAAAAACAGCGAAAAGCAAAGAAAAACGGCGAAGCAAAAGCACGGCTATATTTGACGTGCATGGGGTCACAGGTTCGAGTCCTGTACCGCGCACCACAGAAAAAAGTCTTGAAGTTTCAGTAACTTCAAGGCTTTTTTGCTGCCCTGAAACGCCTTTTACCCTTTATCGTACCCTTTAT
>ERZ772820.2536-NODE-2536-length-12692-cov-4.211443_pt1 | contig 12692 bp, 9 predicted proteins | sample MGYA00511377_ERZ772820 | MGnify/ENA primary metagenome ERZ772820 (study PRJEB29015, sample SAMEA2737684) | human gut metagenome | biome: human gut; feature: human-associated habitat; material: faeces | place: China | collected 2012 ...
TCTTGCCGCTTCTCTTACTCGTTTATCAATTTCAGCCTTTGGCATCTTACGCAGCTTCAGACCAAATGCCATGTTATCATAAATGGACATATGCGGATACAGTGCATAGCTCTGGAATACCATTGCAGTATCTCTCTTATTGGGAGTCAGCTCATTAATTGCCTCATCTCCAAGATAGATTTCTCCCTCATCAGGGCTTTCAAAACCTGCGATCATACGAAGTGTTGTTGTCTTGCCACATCCAGACGGTCCAAGTAATGTAACGAAGCTTCCCGGTTCAATATTCAGGGATACATCTTTTACTGCATAAAAATCTTTTCCTGTCTTTGGATCTTTGTATATTTTAGAGATATGCTCCAGACGCACGCCTTTTTTTTCTTTTATCATAATATTCCCCTACCTTTCTGCATCCTTTACTTTTTTGCTTGTTCCGAAGAATTTGATGAACAGATTCATAATCAATACCGCAGCATATACAATTGCGATCAGAATCGTTGCATATGCACAGGCAACACCATAATAGCCCTTCTCAGCAAATTCATTGATCTGACAGGTTATCAGCAGGAACTGAGGTGTTACCAGAAGGATGATCGCACTGATTGCAGTGATACTGCGTACAAAAGCTGTTACCAGTCCGCTGAAGAAGGAATCCTTAATCAGGGGAAGTGTAATGGAAGTAAAGACTTTACCACTGCCGGCTCCAAGGTCATATGCAGATTCTTCTATGGATTTATCAATCTGTCTCAATGCAGAAATACCACTTCTGGTTCCTACAGGAAGACTTCTGACAATAAATACGATAATCAGAATCGCAGCAGAACCATAAATGCCTTTTAACACACCAGTCTGGAAGATACCATTTGCATAACCTCTGATAAATCCGATACCGAGAACAGTTCCCGGTACTGCCATTGCCAGCATGGAAGTAAATTCAATGAATGCCTTGGACTTGAATTTCTTCTTTACGACCAGATAAGCAATTACCATGGACATCAATGCCGTAATCGGTGCTGCTATGATAGAAAGGACAAAGGAATCCTTAAACGCCTTAAATCCACTGTATTTAAACAGATAATCAAACCATTTAAGAGAAAGTGAATAATCTCTTCCCCATAACTTAAACAATGCTCCAAAAGGAATCATTACATACATCAGCACAACAAAAGCTGCAACTACTGTACAGAATACAGTAAGCGGAACCGTTACGCTCTTATCGGTAATCGGCATACGTACACGGGATGCCTTGCCGGTGAGAGTTGCAGTTGTCTTTTTCTCCAGATAATACTTCTGTATAAAGAACAGAATTAAAGTCAGTGACAAGAGGATAACGGACATTGCTGCCGCACCCGTGGAATCATAAGAACCTGTTACCTGTAAGTAAATCGTAGTAGCCAGCGTATCGAAGTCACCGCCGATTAGCATAGGGTTTGCGAAATCTGCTACAGACTCAATAAATGTAACCAGAAATGCATTACCAATACCAGGTAACATCAGTGGAAGCGTGATCGTTAGGAATACCTTCAGTCTGGATGCTCCGATGTCTCTGGCTGCCTCTTCGATAGAGGGATCAATGTTTTTCAACAATCCTTTAAGCATCAGATAGCAGACCGGGAAGAAAGTAAGTGTCTGTACGACTACGATACCTTTCAGTCCGTATACATTGGAATCATAAATATGGAATACATATCTGCTGATAATGCCGCTTCTTCCAAACAGCATGATTGTTGACAATGATAATACAAAAGGCGGAGAAACTACAGGCAATAAAGATACGATATTGAACAACTTCTCTATCCATTTATATTTCAATTTGACATATACATCTACATAGGCGAATAACAGACCAATCGCAGAAGAAAGTACTCCTGTGATAAGTCCCAGCTCCACTGTATTAACGAAAGCAACCCTGAATCTTTCCATGCTCAGAACTCTTCTGAACACATCCAGCGAGAAGCTGCCCTCTGAAAAGACACTGTCTATTAATAAGACGAATAAAGGATATACAATAAATAAAACCAAAAATATCAGCAAAACAGCAATCATACCTATCATAACAGGATCAGAGAACAGCTTTTTCCTGTCGATTTCTGCGCTTTTTCTCTTTGCGGTCATCTTTCATCCCACCTTTCTACGGTATGGTAAAGGGATGGCACATACCATCCCTTTATTTGTGTTTGTTCTATTCTGTCAGGAATCTTGAACTATCTGCTGCATCTGCACTGCCGTTTGTTACTGCCTCGAAGAAGTCTTCTACATACTGTGCTGTATTAGCCTTTGCATCTTCGAAATCATAATCAATTACGTTGTCTGGATCAAGACCGAAGTCAATTGCTTCCTGAGGCTGTGTACCATTGCTGATTACCAGAAACTGATAAGATTCATTGTCCTTTGCAATATCCACACAATCAGGAGATAATGCGTATTCTATCCACAACTTAGCAGCGTTTGGATGTTTGCAGCCCTTGAAGATTGCAGTTGCACCGATTTCATAGCTGGTTCCGCTTGCCGGGATGATCAGGTCAATATTGTCATATCCTGCAAGGATCTGTGTAATACCATCATGCAGGAAACCAACTGCAATTACACATTCGCCAGGTCCTACCATCTTGGATGGACCGGAACCACTCTTGGTATACTGATATACGTTCTTATCCAGTTCTTTGAAGTATTCCATTGCTTCATCATGGCCTTTCATCTGTACCATTGTGTTGATGACCAGCTTAGCTGTACCTGCTGTTGAAGGATTGGATATACCGATCAGACCTTTATATTCGGGTTTGAGAAGATCATCCCAGTCCTTAGGTTCTTCAATGCCAAGACGCTCGATTTCTTCCCTGTTTACCATGAATCCCAGAATACCTTTGTAAATTCCATACCAGTTATTATTTGCATCCTTATATGTATCACTGATCAGATTAGACGCATTCATTGCATCATATGGCTCCAGCAATCCTGCTGCTGTAGCTTCATTATAAGGATCTGTTGTTCCACCGAACCATACATCACCAGAGGGACTTCCGTTCTCTTCCTGAATCTTGGTATACACTTCACCAGTGGATAATCTCTGATAATCTACTTTAATACCATACAGTTTCTCAAACTGCTGGCAGGCAGCGGATAAATATGCCTCTTCACAGGAACCATATACTGTAAGAGTACCTTCTGCCTTGGCTGCTTCAATCAAAGCATCCATATCACTTCCTGCTGCTGTAGTGCCTGCTGTGTCTGCTACTGTTGCTGTAGTGTCTGCTGCTGAACTTACCGGCTCTTTCTCATCTGTAGCTGTTGATGACGGTGTAGAGCTGCTGCCGCATCCTGCCATGGTAAATACCATAGAACCTGCCAGTAATAATGCTGTTAACTTTTTCATTGTTACCCCTTCCCTTCTGAATCAATATATGAATTGTTTCTGTATGTTCATATTAAACAAAAAAGAGTATATTATATACCCTTTTTTATGCAAAATTATCTTATTTTCTGAACACCTACTTCATAAATTCAGTCGGAGACTGGTTTGTGTATCTTTTGAACACTACATTGAAGTGTTTATAATCGCTGAACCCTGTTTTTTCTGATATTTCGTATACCTTGTACTGCCCTGTTTCCATAAGCCTGATTGCCTGACTGATACGATATTTATTCAGGAAATCAAGATATGTAAGTCCAGTTATCTGCTTGAACTTCCTGGAAAGGTAGCTTGCAGACACACCAAGCTGATCTGCTATACTCTCTACGCTGATCTTATTGGCATACTCTTTCTCAGTAATTTCCAGCGTTTTCTTTACATAGGGATTATCCATCTCTGCCTTTTTATAGAATTCCTGCATGGAGAACTCATCTGCATGCCTTTCACAGATTCTGGCTATCTCCTGTTCCTTTCTGATTTCCCCTGTGACCTTCTCTATCGCCTTTCTAATCTCCTCTTCCTCTACCGGTTTCATGAGATAATCTGATACTTTCAGATCTATCGCCTGCTTTGCATAGGAAAATTCTGCATAGCTTGTAAGCAGAATACTCTTATAAGGCACCTGATCCTTCGTACTGCGGATCATTTCGATTCCATTCATATATGGCATCATAATATCCGCTACTACGATATCAGGTCGCAGCTCCAGAATTTTCTCAACACCTTCCTTGCCGTTGGCAGCTTCACCTGCAATGACGCAGTCCATGCTCATCCAGTCCATAGTATAGGCAATGCCTTTTCTTATAATATCCTCGTCCTCAACAATCAAAACCCTGTACATACTCTCTCTCCCATCTAACGTTTCACAGGAAGCACCAATACTACCACAACGCCCTGTCCTATCTCACTCTCCAGGAAAATACCGTATTCTTCTCCATACATAAGCTGTATTCGGCGATGAATATTATACAATCCCAGATGCCCCTCTTTGTTCTCTTTCTGCTGCAATCTGCGACGTATATCCTTTAACTGCTGTGGTGTCATGCCAGCACCATCATCCTCACAGCTAAAAATCAGTCTGCCCTGCTTCTCATAACCCTTTATCTTAACAGTCAGCTTATCTCTGTCTGTAAAGCCATACTTTACAGCATTTTCAACCAGCGGCTGCATGATCAGCTTCGGTATCATACAATCCAGAATCGACTCCTCGATATTCACTTCATAGGCAAATCTCTTGTTATACCGGATCTGCAAAATATTAAAGTAACTTTGTATATTTTCCATATCCTCTTTTACCGAAATTTCTTCTCCGGAATCATGAATGCTGTATCTTAACAGCTTCGATAAAGAAGTGATCATTTTGTCCGCCGAATTCGCATCAATATGAATCATAAATCTGATATTGTCCAGCGTGTTAAACAGAAAATGAGGGTTGAACTGGGATTCCAGCTGCTTGACCTGTGCAAATGCTGCATGAAGCGCCAGCTCTTTATTCTCTTCCACCTGCTTACGCATACTGTCGATCATCTTGTTAAATGCCTTACCGATTACCTGAAATTCCAGTGTGCTGTCCATGGTCAGACTGGTATTCCATTCCCCATTCTCCACACTGGTAAAAGCATCTGCCAACAGCTTGACATCCTGTGTATATTTTGCAGAAACCTTTCTGGTCGAATAATAGGTAACAATTCCTATGATAGCAAAAATAACAACAATCATAAGAATCATCCACCACATAATATGTACCTTTGGGTCTGTATCCGTCATGGTATATACACCGATCTGACCGGATAATATATGATTCTGTGTCAGATAAAAATGCTGATTATTCTCTGTAAAAAAGCCATCCTGCTTCTTATCAAACCACAGAAAACGTCCCATCTCATCACTGAGGTACTCCGCACTGTTACTTAGATATATCCAGCCCATTTCATCTGTAATTGCATATTTCCTGTTGATTCCAGAAAGTATATCTGCACATTCTCTGCCTGGAATGCCTACGACCAGATAACCAAGGAACTTACCATTCTCATCCAGTATTCCCTGTCCCATACACAGGAAATCATTCTGAATGTAGGTAGATAACATCTCCGGCTGTTGCCTGATCATTCTTAATATTCCCCATTGCTGATACTCCGGCTGCAAAAGGAAATCCATATCCGCATCTTCCACGTTCCAGATAAGCGCTCCCTTATCATCCAGCAGATACACCTGACTGCTGCATCGGTTACTTCTGTCTGCCGCATAGATTATTTCATATATATCTGTGATTTTCTGTGTTGAAGCTTCTTTTGCCAGCTCACACAGCTTCGATACTTCTGTACTCCAGGTGTTCTCTATTGCTTCCAGTGTATGCGTGATTTGTTCATTATCCTGTCTGTTATAATGAATAATAGAGTAATTCCAGCTCCAATAGAATAAAAACATCGCCAGACACACCAGAATCAGGGATGGAATAATGGCATAGGAAATAAAAGTATTCCTGATATTTTCCTGAAAGGTCGTTGTCTTTTTATTCATGGGCACACTCCTTCCATATCTGGTTGAACTGCGCCAGCCATTCATTTCTATGACTCTCTATCTCAGCTGAATCCGGCTGAAGCATAGGCAAGGTATCTTTAGCCGGTAATTTATCCGTTGCCGGTACATCTACTCTTACAGATCTTCGATTAAGCTGTGCGGTAATCATATATTGTGCATCATATCCCGTAACAAAATTCAAAAATTCCACAGCCGCATCCCTGTGAGGTGCATTCAGAATCAGATAGACGCCATCCGGCGTAGATATAACCCCTTCTTTCATATATACGATTGCCACATGCTTACCATCATCCATGCTTCCAGCCACTGCTTCTTCAAAAGTAAGCCCGGCTACAAATTCACCGTTCGCCACTCCATTGTATACCGCCGAAGAACTGGTCAGCAATTTGCCATCCAACTGCCTGCATAACGCTTCCACATACTTCCATCCCCATTCATCCTCACCGCGGCATGCATACAGCATGTTGATTAACTGCTCCAGAGAAGAGGATGAAATATTCGGGTCTGCAAATGCAATTTTCCCATAGAATTCAGGTTTTAAAAGGTCCTCATAACCCTCTATGGTTTCATTTCCAAGGAGGTCTGTATTCACCATAATGACACTCGGTACATCCGTAAAACGAATCAGATTGCCCTCTGTATTCTTAAATTCACTTCTTACATACGGTTCATTCTCTGTCTGATATGCAGCAAACAGCTCCGCATGAGGCTTCATGGTATAGTAAGAACCGCCCCATAAAATATCAGCCTTTGGATTCTCCCTGTCCTCCTCTATCCAGTCCAGCAACTGTCCAGAACCTGCTCGCACTACTTCCACTTCGATATCCGTACGTGCTTCAAATTCTCTTACAATAGGAGTCACAAATTCCACAGGATGTTGTGTATATATTACAAGTTTGTCATTATCGTTTTCCTTCGTATTTACATGATATGGTATCAGACTTCCTATTACATACAGGAAAAAACTTCCTGCAATCAGGAAACTAATTACTTTTATCCACTCTCTCATTTTATCCCCCATGCCTTTCGTAAGCATAGTTTAACACATTTCCCGCGGAAACTGTATAATAATTAAATTGCAGTTCAAAAATATAGTATATGGTTTTACGTATTCATGTTATAATAAATCGGATGTTTGTTATTCTGCAGAAAGGCACAGGTATTTACATGATCAAATTAATTGCTACCGATGTGGATGGTACTCTGGTAAAGGACGGCACTATGCACATTGATCCTGAATATATGACTGTTATTCATCAACTGATTCAAAAGGGCGTTCATTTTGCTGTCTGCTCTGGTCGTCAGTTCATCAGTGAGCGAAAGCTGTTTGCTCCGATTAAGGATGAACTTCTCTACATTACAGACGGAGGCACGGTAGTCCGTACTCCAAAAGAAATCCTAAAGGTTCACACCATGCCGGAAGACGTGTGGAAGGGCATGTGTAAAATGGTACATGACGAAATGCCTCATTGTGACTGCTTCATTGCCACACCCAATTACTGTCTCGCAGAAGATGCCAACAGCAGAATGTTCCGCTGGCTTAAAGATTCCTACGGGTATGATATCCGCGAAGCCGAACACCTTCTCAATATTCCCGAGACGGATATCATCAAATTCACCGTATACCATAAGAATGCCTGTGAAGAGATGTGTCAGCCACTCTTCATCCCTACCTGGAAAGATCAGGCGCAGCTGGCTGCTGCCGGTAAAGAATGGGTAGACTGTAATCCTCTTGGTGTATCGAAAGGTACTGCAATCTCCTTCCTCCAGGAATATCTGGGTATTACCCCTGAAGAGACCTGTACCTTCGGTGATAACCTGAACGATATTGAAATGCTGCAAAGTGCAGGAACCAGCTATGCTGTTGCAAATGCCCGCGAAGAAGTCCGTGCAGCTGCTACTGATATCTGCGCTCCCTACTGGGAAAATGGTGTGCTTCAGATACTAAAAGGGATGCTGTAATGGCAATACCACATAAGGATGTTCTAGTTTAATGCCTATACGGTGCAACTCAGAAATGGGTTGCACCGTTTTTCTGATTATGCGATAAGACGAAACTGCTGAGGATTTTTTTGCATTTCTTCCTTCATTGCAAGAATTTCTTGCTCAGTTGGAATATCAATCATCCCAACAGCAGTGAAATACACATCAACTTTTACATAAGCTGAATTGGAAAACTGACTTCCAGTTTGCAAAAGTAAACCCCTGTTCCTAAAAGTTCTTGCAAGACTAAATTCCGGCATATCAAGAAATCATGATTTTAGCGGAATTTACGTTTCCAAACTGGAACTTACAAAACCAAATAGATTGAACCAGTTGTTGAGGCGTGATAAGATAACCCCAGATCAATTTCTGCTCTGAAAAAAGACGCACTTTAAGCGGAGGTCGAATTCATCTTTCTTTTTTTGCAAGATTAAATTCCACCCCTAATGGCAGTGCTTATGAATCCGGATGGCAGTCCGATCAGTTTATTTTTTCAGCAGATATGGTGTGAGATTGATCTCATTAGCGGGGATTACCTTAATGCCGAGCTTAGCCAAGGTATCCTCACCGTAAAGGAAGCTGAACAACTGGTTGGCAGACTGGTCGTTCAGCTTTTTTCTTGTGTAGGAATTGATGTGACTCATCAGAAGAGACACATCTTCCTGGATTAAGTTGTCAAAAGAGGATTTCTTTGGTAATACGCGTCTGATCATCTCGTGGCATACTTCACAGCCGCCTTTCTGGTCAGAACGTTGTGGATCACAGTAGAATACTCTGGTTCTGCGTTCACCATTACCATTGAACTCGATACCCAGAGGGTCGGTAAATTCACTCCCACGGTCGGTTACAATCACAGGGAATAATTCAGTGAATTTCTCGTGCCCCAAGAGAACATAAAGCTGGTTGAAGATATCTGTTACAGAACGTGCTGTATTCGCATCGCGAATGAATGCCAGCATGAGGTTACAGTTCTGAAAGAAGATGGTTAGAAATACTTTTCCACCTTTTCTTCCTTCAACAGAGTCCATCTCAACGACAGAAACATCTGGATTGACAGCCATATATTCCTGAAAGTCTTCATAGGTGCGACCGACGTGACATTTCTTGTCCACCCTTACTGGTTTCTTCTTTTTACGAATGCGATAGCGCACCTTACGCGGAAGATCACCGTTGCATACAGAAAGAAGTCCTGCGTCAATATAGTTATAGATTGTCTTTTCATCTAGCATGATCAGGTCAACGTTATTGACACAGATCTGGTGAATTGACTGTCCCTGCCTGATCAGAGGAGTGATAATACCATCAATCCTTTTTAATTCTTCAGAACTGATAGCGAATCCCTGTCGGCTTTCGCTACGGACAGCTTCATATTCATTCTGAGCATACTTTGCCTCATAAAGATGGCGCCTTAACTTACACCCCTGTCTGGTATCGCACCCATTACAAACATAAGGAGGTTTTTTGATTTTCAGGCAAACCTGTTCCTCAAAATCAGGACAGTGAGTATAGCAAGGTGGATCACATTTCTTACAATCCTGTCCCCAGCGCTTCTTACAGGGTTTGCAGATGTCACCGTAATGCTTACAGGTACGTCTGTTGGCACATGGATTGTATGTACTTTTTTCCACAACCTTGTAATGGTTGCGGACTTCTTTGGAAATCGTAGAAGGATCTTTTCCGAGAATTTCTCCGATTTCTTTGAACTTGAGATTATCACGAAGTGATACTTCGATTGTCTGTCTTTCATCAAATGTCAGATGTGCATTCTTTGCCATGGTAGTTTCTCCTTTGGTAGGATGCCATCCGGAAATCTGCTGAAAGTATGATTATAACAGAAGGGGCTCTGCCCCTTGAACCCCGAGGTTTATCGCTTTGTGTTTCCACAGGAGCAAAGAAAAAGAGCAACACACTCAGTGCTGCTCCTGTATAACCCTGGATGCCGCTCAGGTCGCTCCTCAGCGTTGCCCTATCCTGCATTTCAGGGAAAGTAACTATATTTTAATTGATTACTGACCGGTGTTCAACCGGTTGGGGAAAGGTTTGGAAGAGTTACTTCTACCACCGTTTTTGCAATGGTAAGTTCCAGTCAAGACCTACTGGAACTGGAATTTACTTTTCCAACTGACCAAAGTATCAAATACATGCAGGGCATTGTAGCCGCCTACATAATCATAACCAACTGCTTGTTTTTGCTTTACAAATAAATCAAGCATAGGAGCGAAAGGACCGTCAAAAGAGCCTATAGTTCTTTTCCTCATATATCCACCTCCAATGCGCATTGTGAAAGCTGAGCAATACTTATTCTTAAATACACTTCTGTACTTTTAATATCAGCATGTCCAAGAGTCTGCGAGATAACGGGAAGAGGAATATTTTTCTCCAACATATGAGTAGCTAGTCCATGTCTAAATGCATGCATTCCAATTCTTCTGCCATTAGGAGATTTTATTCCTGCTTTTCTCATTTGTGCAGGAACAATTTTGAAAATAGAACTTAATTGCATATACGGATAATTGTGAGATACAAAAATATTTTTTGAATCGGTTTGAGGTCTACCGTTTTTTAAGTAATCTATAATGGCCCATCCAACATCATCAGGTAACGGCAATTTTAATAAATGCCCGGTCTTTTGCTGTGAAAAAGAAACAGTCTTTTGATCCCAGTCTATATTCGAAAATGTTAAAGAACGAATATCACTGCCTCGAATACCTAATCTGGCCGCAATAAGAAAAATTGCATAATTCCGTTTCCCAATAGGATTATTCCTTTCTATAGATGCAATAATGCTATTAATTTCATCAACCGAAAAAGTACTTGGAATTTTTTGCTGTCTTATATTTTTGACACGAGGTATATACTGATCCAGAGAATTATCTACGTATTTATTTTGATATGCAAATATAAATAATCTTTTCATTTCACGCAATGTTTCCGAAACATATGTAGTTGAAAATCTTGCAAGTGACAAAATATATGTATTAATAATTTCCCCAGATATTAAATTCGCATCATGTATACCTATGTCATACAAATAATCATGGAACCGCATTAACCTAGCTCGTAATTGCTTCTCCGTTTCTTGTGAAAAGTTACGCTTTTTTTCCTCAGTCAAAAAGTCTACAAATATTCTTCCTAACTCTTTCGAAAATTCAGTTTTTGGTGTACAATACTGACGGAAGATAACGTGAAAGTATATATAATCAGATAATATATTCATAGATCTGGTAATTCGATACATTTCATCACGTCTTTCCAATTTTTCATCATATATTTCTAGCAAAAATTGATTACGAAATGATTCTGTAAATTCCTGTTTTGGAAATGCATCGGCATACTTAATAAGTGTTTGCCAAACCTTATTGCACACATTAATATAGCATTCACTATATCCTTTTTGAATCATCACCTCCTCTAATGCAGATACATAGTTTCTAAGTTCATCTGTAAAAACATTGCTAGTTATCTTCATTTTCTTCTCCTTTCTTTATTACTAATAAAAACTTTGTTACACATAAAGCATAACAAAATAGGAGTAGAAAATGTTGAGCAAATAAAAGAAAATTAGCTAATTGAAAGGAAAGAGTTCAAATACTCAACATAATATATGACTCATAAAAAGTTAATCATAACAGAGAAACCTTCTGTTGCACAGGATTATGCTAAGGTTTTTCAGGTATCAGGCAGAAATAACGGTTATATAGAGAATCAGGATTATGTCATTACATGGTGTGTAGGTCATCTGGTAGAAATGGTCTACCCGGAGGAATACGATATTCGCTACAAACGCTGGGTGCTGGCAGATCTGCCTTTTCTTCCGCAGACCTATAAATATGGAGTCATTAAGAACGTACAGCAACAATATGATATCGTTCACAAGCTTCTGCACAGACAGGATATTGATACCGTCTACTGGGCAGGGGACTCTGGAAAAGAAGGACAGACAATTGAAGAGAATATCCGTAATTACGGTGGTGTAAGAGAGGGTATGACAGAACTTCGCGTCTGGATTGATTCCCAGACGGAGGAAGAGATCAGAAGAGGTGTTCAGGAAGCAAAACCGATGTCCGCATATGCGAACCTCGGTTCGTCTGGTATTATGCGTTCTATCGAAGACTATGCCATGGGAATTAATTTTTCCCGTGTCATGTCTGTAAAATATGGCAAATTATTGAATGATGCTGCTGCCACAAATGGATATACTGCCATTGCCGTGGGGCGTGTTATGACCTGCGTACTGGGTATGGTCGTTAATCGGGAAAGGGAGATACGTAACTTTAAGGAGACTCCTTTTTACCGCGTTACAGGAGATTTTACCGATGCCCACATTGAAGCAGAATGGAAAGCAATCGAAGGCTCCACCTATTATGAATCACCAAAGTTGTATAAAGAAAATGGATTCAAAGAACGCGTGGATGCACAAGCCCTGATTGACAGCTTTGCCGGAAAAGATGCCATTATACAGACTTTAGAGAAGGGCACAGCCCGTAAAAAGGCTCCCTTATTGTTCAACCTGGCAGAATTACAGGCAGAATGTTCCAAACGCTTCAAGATCAGCCCTGATGAAACTTTACAGGTAGCCCAGGATCTGTATGAGAAGAAACTGACAACCTATCCCAGAACAGATGCCCGTGTACTGACAACAGCCGTTGCCAGGGAAATCAGCAAAAACCTGCGCGGCCTGCAGCAGTACGGTATCTGCAGCGGCCTTGCAAATGAAATTTTGCAGGGTGAAAGCTGGAAAAAGATTGGTTCCACCCGCTAT
>ERZ772820.2542-NODE-2542-length-12676-cov-6.627605_pt1 | contig 12676 bp, 6 predicted proteins | sample MGYA00511377_ERZ772820 | MGnify/ENA primary metagenome ERZ772820 (study PRJEB29015, sample SAMEA2737684) | human gut metagenome | biome: human gut; feature: human-associated habitat; material: faeces | place: China | collected 2012 ...
ATTGGGGTGGACCGCGGCGCATTTGCGCCGCAAATATTGCAAATCATTTGTAGGGGCCGATGCTCGCCATCGGCCCGTTTGACGGGCTTTGCCCTATTTATTTTTAGGTTCTGCACGGGGAACCACCACTCAGTCTGCGTTGCAGACAGCGCAAACATAAGGTGAGATATTGGCGCCCCTTGAGGGGAGCTGGACGCGGAGCGGCCTGAGGGGTGGTTCCTCGCCGCAAACCTGACGCCCATGGGGTGGTTCCCCACGCAGGGCCTAAAAATCAGCCGAACAACGGCCATGTACACCCAAAAAAATTTATTCCCCAATAACCCACCATAGGGGGAGGGCCAAACCCGGCCCTCCCCCTGTGTATGATGGATTATCCCTCTATACCCTATTGGTGAATTGTAACATTGTTTTGCCTTGCGGCGGGCGCATCAGGCGCGGTTCTTCTTTTTCAGGCTCAGCAGCACGCCAACACCGGCCACAACCAGCAGCACGCCAATGCCGCTGAACAGCAGGGTGCCGAAACCACCGGTGGTGGGCAGCTTGAAGCCCTTGCGGTTGATGATGACGATCTCTGCATAGTTGTACGGATTTTCGCCATTCATAACCTTGGTGCTCTGGTAGTCATGCTTAATCAGTTCACCATTGTTATTAAAGGTTTTCTTTTCATCCCATTTGGTGGTGTAGGCCAGAGTCAGGTTTGCGTCCACCGGCTCAGTCAACAGGTTATAGTCTTCGTGAGTCTTGGTTTCAACCAGCTTATACTCGCCATTCGGCAAACCATTTGCAACAGCCTTACCGTTCTCGTCCGTCGTCAAATTCATAACAGCAAACCACTTAGGCTCACTATCACTATCAGTAGGGTTCAGCTTTTTTGCTGCTGCTTCCGCAGGCGTTAAAATGGTCTTATTAGCACCCATAAACGTAACGGTGGTACCATCTTCGCTCACCTTATCTTTTTTTGGATCAACCTTTTTATAAAGGGTAAATTTAACACCATCCAGCGCCTTGCCATCCTTACTATCACCCTTTTTCAGGATGCCAGTCTTGAACGTATAAACAACAGCTTCGTCATGGATATCATACGGAGGATCCTCTTCGGTAGTGATATCTGTCTTCTTGGAGTATTTCAGGTCGGCCTTGTTTACATTGCCCACTTCACCAACCGAAGCGTCTTTCTGGAGCTTTGCGCTATAGGTAATGGTAATGGTACCACCTGCATATTCAGCAATCTCTTTAGTATCAAATACAATCGTAAAGCCAGACATACCCACAACGGTTGTTTCCGTCAGAGTATACTCACCATTCTCAGTAAACGTTTTTTCAGTATTGTCAGTTTTTTTACCCTTAACGACAGCATCTTTATTATAAACCAGCTGGCTGCTATCCATTTCATCAGATACGGTGAAAGTCTTCAGTTTTGCAACGTTTTCAGGAACATTGACAGTCAGAGTATACGGAACATCATCACCAATGCCATAGTCTGCATCCTTATGACCTGTAATTTCCTTTTTGAAGTCCGGCTTGTAGTTCTTTACTTTAACCTCTGCTCCACTAAAAGCAGTAGTGTCAAAGCTCTTTACATTTTCTTCAGGTTTTTTCGCGTCTTCAACATCAGCTTCGGTCGCTGCAACCATATTGCCATTGTCATCGATCTTAAAAACATAGGCAATGCCGGAATCCAAAATGTAACCATCTTCTGCATTAACTCCAGTTTCCACAAAGGCATATACACCTTTGGTCAAACCAGAAACGCTGATTTTGCCCTCTGGACCCGTGGTAAGGACACCCGTTTCATTAGCTGCGTCAAGCCACTCGCCTGCATTATCTACGCCATTTGCAGGCTTCTTCTCAATCCAAGTCCATGTTCCGTCATCATTCTTCTTATAGAGCTTAAACTTGTAGCCCTGCATGGTTAGAACTTCTTCATCCGTACCGCTCTGCTTACCGACTTTCTGCAAATCAGCCTTACCATATGCAGTAGAGTTTTTCGGGAAGACATGAACATCGTACAGCCAATCAGTCAGAGCGCCATTCGTATCAGTCGAGACTTTTGTCATAGGAACAGAGACAAAGAACGGCACACATGCAGTCTTGACAGAATCCGGTGTTTTGGTTTCAAGCACAAGGTAAAGACCCAAAGACAATTTTTCAAACTTAACAACGCCACTGGCATCTGTCGTTTTCGAATCGACTACAGTTGCAGTCACGTCACTCTTCAGTTTATAACCGCCGGTAGTAGTATCAGGTTCTGCATAATCTTCCCAGCTTGTAGGCCAAGCTACATCTTTACCATCATAATATTTTTTCAGATCTTCTTCATTCTTAACCTGATAAACGGTAAAGGTTGCACCTGCCAACGGAGTAGGCTCTTCACCTTTTTCATTCGTAGGAAGACTGTCTCCCGGCTCGCCGGTTCCAGTCTTTCCAGCATCACCGTTCCACTCATACTTATGAATCGTAATGGAACCGGTATCCTGCGTCCAAACCGGATTTGCAGTGTTTGTCGTTGTTGCTCCACTGCCTTCCTCTGCCATTGCTGGCATAGCGCACAGGCTGAGGGCCAGGGCGGCGCTCAACAGGCCTGTGAGAAAACGTTTTGCTTTTTTCATTTCAGTACCTCTTCTCTTAAAAAAAGTCATCATCGGATGGGCGGCAAAGCCGCCCGGCTTAAGGGTTCTGCATCAGCACGGCGTGCAGTGCGGGGCGCTGCAGCGGTGAAACGCTGCCGCGCCGCCCGCACTGTGCCGTAAAGAAAAAAGGAAGGGAAAACCGGGCCGCTTGCCCACTTGGCTTAAGGTGCATCTGAAAACAAAGGAAATAACGGATATTTCGCAGCCACAAGCAGGATGTAAGGCAAAGAGCCGCCGGAATCCTTTCCGGATTCCAAGGCTTCTTAACACAAAATCCGGCTGCGCTTATAGAAACAGGCGATATTTTCCGCTTTTCAGTTACACACCCCGGCTTATGGCTGCGCCCTGCCGTAAAACGGGCGCGCACTGGCGGGCAGGCCCTGTACCCTGGGGGTTGCTGGGTTTCCGGGGGATGGTTAATGTCGCCGGCCCCCTTTCCTGTTGTAGCGGAATGTGAATATCAACAGCCCTGCCACCGCCAGCGGCATGCCGATCAGCAGCCACAGGCTTGGCGCGTCTGCACCCGTGTGGGGCAGCTCAGGCGTTTTACGGTTCAGAACGGTAAGGGTAACTGTGTAGCCGCTGGCTGCATCGCCCGTTGCGTTTTTGGCGATGCCATCGTCTATCTTGTACTTGCCGTCTTGGGTAAATTCGATATCAATCGACTTGGACAACAGGTTGTACCCCGGGTGTGCTTTGGTTTCCGTCAGGCGGTATCTGCCGGGTTTCAGATCCTTGAACGGGTTATTTGTAATCTTGCCGTAGTCTCCGGTTGTACCGGTCAAATAATGTAGGTTGTCGTTGTTGTCGAATTTATAGGAAGCATCTACTTCCCACTGCGTTCCTCCAGTTGTTCCGGCTTTCAGCTTTTCCAGCTTGAACTCAACACCATCTAGTAGTTTTTTCTCGTCATTGGCATCCTTCTTGATGATATCCAGTACAAACTTCGGGTTCTGCAGCGTGTTGGTCAGCACAATCGTGCCGCTGCCGCCGGTGATGGTTCCATCGGTGGCTTTGGCTTGGGTGACCTTTGTGCCATCTCCATCGCTGATTTTTGCTTCCGCTTCAGCCGTTACAACATACGTATTGCCCTTAATCGGAATGGTTTCGTTCGGCTTTACCTCGGCAAAGTTGCCTTCATCGTCCACCGTACCTTCCACAATGCGGTACTGGTAGTTCGTATGATTCTGATCCGCAACGTCAAACTTGTCCAGGTTCGCAAAGGCACAGTCCCAGCCCTTGCTGGTCGGGGTTACCGTTACATATTCCAGGCTGTTGTTTGCGTCCAGATACTTCACCGGCTGCCAAGTTTCGCTTTCCGTCTTGCGGCGTTGGAGCTGGATATAAATTTCATCCGGCAAGCCATCTTCCAACGGGTCACCATTTGCGTTCACCCACGTTTTGGTAAAGTCGATCTTGATCAATTCATGCATCGTGTTCGTGAATGTCGCGGTAACATTCGTTCCACTTCCACTGATTGACCCCTGCACATAGGTATTACCAACTACCTGTGTGTCAACGCCGCCGCCTGTAAAGCTCACGCCTTGCAGGTGCGATCTGTCAGTCGGCGTTACCTCTTCAATACGGAAGCGTGTTCCGATGGGGATTCCTTCAATCACGTATTCGTGATTCTCGGTGCTCATGTCGATGGTAACTTGTTTTTTGATGGGTTCCTGCTCCAGACTTTCGTCGCCGACATTGGTGAACGTTACATTAAAGGTATATTTGCCTTTAATCAAATTAACTTCATCACTTGCCGCAGCTTTTTTGATTACCAGTTTTCCGGTTTTCACCTTATTAACAAACTGTACTTTCAGCTTTGTCAACGAAGATGTGTTTTCTTCGTCCGGGTCCTTATAAGAGCGGAACACAATGGTATTTGCATTTTCTGGCTTTTGGTTTTTCGTGTAGCCTTCATTTGCAATATCCCGTGCAGGATTATAGACTTCCGTTCGTCCATCATCGGGGCCCGGCTGGCTTTCTGTTGCGTCTTGTTCTTTCAGGTCTTTCGTATTACCGAGAACGGTTTTGCCCGTTCCATAGCTTTGAACCGCTTCGTCATTTTCAAAAACAGTCCAGGTTGTATCATACAAGTTCGGGCTTAGGGTTTCTTTGAGCGAAATGTAACTGCCGCGGCGGAACTGGTCACTAAAGGTAACGGTTTCACCGTTTTGCAGCATAAACTGGCCGTTTTTGTCCACAACCTGCGTATCGTTGTTTTTGGTGGTTGTGAACTGTGCGCCTGCGGCATTTTTCAGGCCTCCGGCATCAATGGAACCATAAACAGGGATATCTTCCTGCTTGGTGGTAAAGCCTGTTTTGGTTGTAGCTTTGGCCTGGGCCGAGAATACAAAGTTCTTGAAGTAAATGTGCCGTGGGTAGTTATCGCCCACACGGATCGTTTTTACTTGCTTTGGGTCAAAGCCTTCCACCGCATTCAGCTTGTACAAGTCCAGCTTTACGGTTATCCACTTATCATTTTCCAGCGTTACCGTGCCGTATGTAGTACCGTTCAGGCACGTTGTGCCCAGGCAGCCTTTCTGCCGGTCTTGATTGTCCAGCAGTTCAAGGTACAAGTTGCCAAGCGACAATACGCCCTGGTCGATTTCCGACTTTGCGTAAATATCGAACGTCAGGTATCGCATCTGGCTGATATCTATCGCATCTCTCAATGTCAGTATGCCGTACCGTTCACTTCGACAATCGCTGGGTGGATTGGTATCTTGGTATTTCGCGTACCAGTGCAATGCTTTTTCACCATTCGGCGCTGTGGTTAGTTCAAAAATATTTCCCTTGTTATTTTTGGTTGCTGGTTCATAGCTCTCATAGTTGCTGGTATTCAACTCAATCGGGTTCACATCCGAATCAATGGTAGCGTCCTGGTCAGGCTTGTGATAGTGCGTTGCCTGGTTTTGGATGTTGAATGCAAACAGATCGGGGGTATCGAAGCAGCTCTTGAACCACTCATTGACATTTGTTGTATCAACGATTTTTTGAACCTGCAGCTCGTTATTATCCGGGAAGTTGAACGCCACCGCCATGTTGGACTCCCACATACCGCGTTCCATATAGTACATGGTAAGGGTGTGCTTGCCGGTGGAAAGATTGTCGATATCAACCGTATTGGAATAGTAATACTTTGTCGGATTATATTTTTCATCCTTCAAATCATTACCAGTATATACAATCGTTTTCTTTTCCCCAGCACTATATTCCGCATTTGTAACCTTGTTATATTTTACCTTACTGACATAAGCGGTAACTTTATTTTTATTGGTTCCTCTCTGGTCAAAATCAATAATACCTGCCGCTTTGCCATGGGCACCGCCAATGTCAAGTACCAACTGGCCATCAATAAATACCCAAACATCATCGTCACCAGAGAAATAGAACTTGATTGACTGCTTCTTATCATTGTCATCAAGAACCGTTCCATCCTCTGTTAGTGTAAACGGAATTTTAAGTTTAGCTCCATAGCCATAATTGTATCGGCGAACATCTACACTAGATACTGTTTCGTTGAATGGGAAAAAGCCATGACCATTTGGCGTATCCTTACTTTGGCTGTCCTTATTTTTAGAATTATCAGAAAGAGTATTTACTGTTGACCCATCGCCATTTCCATTGCCCAGGTAATACGCTCCGGTAGTATTATCCTTACGCAAGTATAGTGAAGTTTTTGCAGCATCATACCACCAGTAATTAACCCCGGGTTCGTCTTTAAATATCTGCTCTTGGGTAAACGGAAATTCAACATTTTTGTAAACCTGACCAAGTTTGGTATTTTTGCTGTTTTCTCCATTTAAGAAAGCTTCATTAAAGTGCGGTTCAACCAACCCTGTTCCATCTGTCCCATTGGATTCCCGCATCAACAAATTGCCATTACTGTCAAGTTTATTGCCAACAATGCCTAAAAAAGCAAACTCATATTTTCCGCTTCCATTACTTTCATCAATTTCGGAGTTGTTCGCAGCCATAAAGGATTTATACTTACTTTCATCCTTCTCCCTCTTTGACCAACCAAATAGGCTTAAACCCTCGGCTACACCGCTAAAATGATGATCATTTGCACACTGAAAGTGTCCTGTATAAATAGGGTACAAGATACTGCTTGCATTTTTGTAGTTTTTGTAGTAATCACTTACCGCTTGATCAAACTGACGGAAAGGAACCTGAATACGATATGTTGAACAAGCGGGATCTGTTGCATAGTTATCGCGGTTATTGCCATTCAGTTCATAATCTGTATAGTAATCATATAAAGTACTGGTGATGTACTTTATACCTTTACTACTGCCTCTACTATACTTGCTTGTAATGTCTACAACAGTTTTCTTCTTGCCTGCTTCTGCATCACGGACATCGTTTTTCTCGCCCCAGTAGCCATCACGGTTTACATCTCTTCCCCAGTAGGTCTTATCGTCACCGTCATCCGCAAAGAAACACGGCTCATTTAGATAAGTGGGAATTTCCTGCATATCGGTAAGATCATATTTTTGGGCAACCGTTTCACCAGTCACACTTGGTGCCACTTCCCTGCCTGAAAATCTCACCTTAGTATAGCCTTCTGGAATAGTGGCAGACCAAAGTTCACGACTGCTCCCTACCTTTGGAGAAATTTCCGTCATGTCAATGATATCAGAATAATTTCCCTGGTCATCCTCAAAATAGCAGTACATTTTTCCTGAACCGCCGTCTTGAGTTGTTGGCATAGAGTTTTTCTTTGAGTCGTCATCGCCTGCATATGCGTAGCTTGATAACGTTGAATCAAAGTATACTACTTCTGCTGAACCGCCTTGCGGGGTTCCCCAGGAACCTGTGTTCTCTGCTGTATAAGTATAGCAGTACTTATCACTTGCATCATATTGGAAAGCATTCTCTGTTTCCTGGTCATAGAAATTATAGACCACGCTTAACTGCGTTTGTTTGTCATCCGCAAAGAACTGAACATACGAGCATTCAACATTAGGAATTTCAAATTTCTGCTTTTTTCCTGCAGCCACATTGCCAATCTTTACCGTTTTGACTTCTTTTTTTAATGTATCACCATCTTTTTCATAAAAAACTGCTGTTACATTTGCTAAATTGGAATCGCTAAGGTTCTCAAAGACCATCTTATTTCCGGCAAACGACAAATGGTTGTTCGGGTCGTATGCCACAAAATCTGTCCATTTTCCGTTTTCACCGTTTTTACCGTCATAGTAGTTGCCGCCGATATAATCCTTATCTGTTGAATTGAACGTCATCCACTTTGAACCAAGATCTTTATCTACTTCAGCAATTACTACTTTGTATGCAGGATCTTGGTCTACAATTGTATCTCCCTTATATCCGCGAAATTCAAGTCCATTCAACCCTCCATATGGATAGTGTTGATTATGATTCAGGAACACAGAATAAATTTTTCTTCCGTCCTTCGTTTTGTCAGCTTCCTGCATATCAAGATAATATGCTTTACTTGGATCTTTTTCACCAACGGCATATATTTTTACCTTTTTATAATCTTTCCAACTATCAGGCACTGCAAAATAGAGCGTGTAAGTCTCCGGCACTCCCCCCGGCTCACTAACTGCCTGCACGTTATCCACGCTTTTTGCGGCGTACATCTTCTGCGGCTGTTCGGTCGGTTCCGGGGTGGCGGTGGGGGTCACGGTCGGCACAGGGGTGGCCGTTGCGGTGGCTGTCGGTTCCGGGGTCGGGGTGGGTTCTGCCGTGGGCTCCGGCGTTTCGGTCGGGGCGGGCTGCTCCGGCTCGGCGCTTTGTTCCGGTTCCGGGGTGGCGGCGTTCTGCTCCGGCGGAACGGTATTCTCCCCGGAGGCCGTTTCCTGCCCATCCTCCAGCAGCTCTACTTCGCCAGGTGCGTCGGGCAGAAGATCCACCTCGGCGTATACAGGCAGGGCCATTGCCATAACCAGGCAAGCGGTGATAAGCAGCGCTGTCAGCCGGCGCGCCCAACCTGTTGTGTTGTTTCCTGTTCTATTCAATCTGCTCACCCGCCTTTCGCGCTGGCTTGATGGAAGCACATTGTTCCACAGGGGATCCCTGTGGAACAGTAAAGGAAGCCAGCTTCTTTTACTTGCGCAACCGTTGCCATGTTGTTTTCAAAAAAAAACCGCATCGAGTTTTCTCATTGCGCATTTACTTTTTATTGTTAAAATATAGCACCTTTACACCAGAAAGGCAATACAATCCACGCAAATTCCTGTTTTTCAGCATTTTTACTGATTGCGCTTTCCTCCGATTATACAATATGTTCAAAGCCTTTGTATAATTTATTTCTAATTTTCTTTTTGGCAGCGGTCATTTTATATACTTTGACCGCGCGTTTTATGATCCTCTGCGCACGCAGAGCGCAACTTTGCAGCAAAATTCGCCTTTTTTGTTGCGTTTCCCTGTTTTTGCGCAATTATTTGTTTCGCATGCGCCTGTTTGCGGCGGGGCCTGGCGGCTGGGTGGGCACCTTGTGGGAGGGATGGCAGGTTTGCGGCGCACGGTTCCCGTTTTTTTGCGGCGCGATGGGTACACCGCGCCCCTGCAAACGGTTTGCGGTGTTTGCGGCGGCGGGTGTGTGTTTGGTGGGTTGCATGCCCGCCAACGGGACGCCGTTCTCCCTTTACAACGGGGTGCGGGTTTGCTGCAGATATGCCATTCGCTTTTTTGTCCCCCCTGCCCCGCCCCTGATTCCCGGTTCCCCCTTGCCGATTTCTATTTGCGCCAGCTCCTGAAGTGCATCTGAAAGCAACGAAAATAGCGGATCTTTCGCAAGCACAAAATCCGGCTGCGTTTACTGAAACAGACGAGCTTTTTGACGTTTCAGATAGATCCCGGCTCCCAGCTTTCAATCTATCCTGTGTAAACTGCAACCCCTCACGCGCCATTCTGTGCGGCACTTACCTTATAATAAGGGGGTGCTGCCCTGTGTAAATTTGCAACTGATCTATTTGAAGCAGCTGTGAGCTGTTGCAATTTTGCACAGGGTATTGCCCGCATTCTGTGCCGGACATTCCCGAAACGTGTTGGAAAAACGCACAGGATTGCCTTGTTTCCCTATGCCGCTTACCGTTGGAAAAACGCACAGGTTACCCCCGGAACAGTTGCAATTTTACACAGGGTATTCCCGCTCCCCTGCCCCGCCGTGACCCGCGTACCTGTTGGAAAACCACACAGGATAGGCCCGTTCCCCGTGTTGCAATTTACACAGGTCTGGTTGTTTTTGGCTTATTTGCAACTTTACGCAGGTTGCTTTCCGCACAGGAAAGTGGTGGTGGAATGCACAGGCTGCAATTGGTTGAACACACAGGTTTGCGTTGTTAAATTACACAGGCTCTACCTATTACTAATATAAAACTAAACATCTAAGCCATAATAACAACCAGAGGTAAGCCGGGAGATGGGGGAGAACGGGAAAAAAGTGGTGTTGCCATTCCATCAGGTTACAGAACCCTGAAACAGCAGGACAGAAAAGCACAATAAAACCCTGTGTAACCTGCACCCGGGCTGCAACCCCCACAGGATATATGGCAAACCACAACGCGGGTGTTGCATTTTGCACAGGGTAATGGCGGTGAAACCCTGTGTAAATTTGCAATTCTTGCGCTGGAAAACAGGATGTGCTATAATGTTTAGCATGATGTGCGTGACCACCCAGGATACAGCAACCGATACAGGAGGCCCCTGCTTATGGCGGCAAGTAAACAGAAAAAAGATGATCCGTTTGTCGTTACGTTTGAAGAACGCGGGGACCAGACCATCGTTCGCAAATCCAATGACCTTGTACAGATGACGCGCAACAACCTGACGCTGAGCCAGCAGCGCCTGATGCTGCATATTTTTTCGATGATTAAGCCGGAGGATACGGACCTGCCCTCTTATGAGCTGAGCATTTATGATTTTATCAAGATGACCGGCATGGACCCGCACAGCGGGGCGCTGTACAAGCAGGTGCGCAAAAATATTGAGGAGCTGGCCAACGCGCCCATCCAGTGGATCAAGAATAACGGAACTTCCACGGTGGAAACATTCCGCTGGATCGATAAAGTGCGCATTGATGAGGGCCGCGCGCGCATGACCATCACGCTGGATCCGGTGCTGAAACCGCACCTGGTGCAGCTGAAAACCCTGTATACCACCATGGATGTGACCTACACCATGCTGATGCGGTCCACCTATTCCATCCGCATTTACGAGCTGTGCAAGAGCTACCAGAGCCTGTACCTGAAAAAGAAAGCGGCCGGGGAACCGCTGGTATGGAACCTGAGCATGCTGTATGAACAGCTTTCGTATACGGCCAACCGATGGTCGGATTTCCGCCGCCTGGCACTGGAAAAGGCAAAGGCGGAAATTAACGAAAAGACGGATATTATTTTTAATTACGAAGTGTACGAAAAAAAAGGGCAGAAGGTTCTTTCGCTGGTGGTAACGATTGACCCGGTGGATGATGCCGCCGCACAGGCCAACCTGGACAGCATCAACAGCACGGTGCGCAAAAAGAGCAAAAAGAAGGGCCGCCCCACCGTGGCGATTGAGGATTCGCTGCTGGATGATCCCAGCGTGATCACCTTTGATTATGTTTCGGCACCGGAAACAACGATCCCCTATTCCTTTGGACGCCACCGCACCGAGCTGCGGGAGGAAATTGTTGTGAAAGCGCGCATGGATCAGCTGCGCGCGGAGATTACGCCCGAAGAGCTGCACGCGGTGGAAGTGATCATTGATGTGTTGGCAGATGCCTGCTGCACCATCCAGGCAGGCGATGGCGAGCAGGACGGCGGCAACAAAACGGTGTTTGGAAAGATGAATGCCATCATCCTGGATTGCGGCGGGCTGACCAGTTGGCTGGCCGGTGTGGCACCCCGCTATGCACAGGAGATCATTCCCCGGTCGCAGACGATGCGCAGCCCGGCGCGGTACCTGAACAAGGTGCTGCGCGAGGATATGGATAACTATCGCATTTATATTTTCCGCAAGGCAAAGCCGGCAGCCGAACCCAAAGAGGAGCTGTTGGAAGCGGAGTACCATGTGATGGACGAGCCGGTGCAGCAAACGATGCCGGAGCCTGAGCCGCCCAAGGTAGAGCTGATTCCCGAAACGATTGTAAAACGGCAGGATATGCGAAAAGAGTTTGCAAAGTTTGTAGATGATGGATACCTGGAAAAGACGTTGACGAGCGGCCAGCGCGGCGCTTACCACGAAATTTACCGCCACCTGGCAGCGCGGTGCGTGCCATCGCCTTCCAGCCTGCGCAATGGGCTGAAAGACGAAATGCGGCTGCATTACCTGGCCTGCATGAATGAAGTGATTGAAAAGTATGGCAGCCTGACCCCATTGATGGAAGCTATGGCGCATGAACTGGACTTTGATGTGTTCTGGGCAAAGGCCGCCAAGGACCCCAACGTGAATAACCCGATGGGGCTGTTCTACCACATTATTGAAGAACGCGCGCTGAACCCGATCGGCACCATAATGAACGACCAGGCACAACGGCAGAAGGTTGCCGCCAAGGAAAAAGGTGAAAAAGATAAGTGGCACAACGAAAGCTGGATGGATGCTTTTGAGGAAGATATCCCGGATGACAGCGAAGAGTAATTGAGATGAAGCGGAGCGGAACATCCGGGAGCGCTATAATAATAAGGTAAGCAGCGGCTGGCAGATTGCTGGCCGCTGCTTTTTTGTTGGGGTGCAGCTGAGAAATGGAAATATCTGGCGTTTTTTGATTTCAGATACATCTTGGGATAATAGGTGAGAATGAAGGTGCGTGAGCGGGAATGCCTGGATGAAGTGAAGAAGGATGGAAAGAAAAAAACGGCAGAAAAAATACGTGAACAGCAACGAAGAGATGCCTGCATAATATTCGTCAAAATATCCGTTGACACGCGCGAAACATATGATATAATAGAAACTATAACAGCAACGAAGAGATGCCGCACGGCATGGGGTGCCCGTTTTTGTAACCCGCGGTTAGATTAAGGGTAATACCGCATAATTCTAAGTTCCGATACGGCGAGCGAGGTGCGGCAGCTGCCGGAGCGGTGCTTAAGCCGCAAGGC
>ERZ772820.2543-NODE-2543-length-12676-cov-4.698677_pt1 | contig 12676 bp, 8 predicted proteins | sample MGYA00511377_ERZ772820 | MGnify/ENA primary metagenome ERZ772820 (study PRJEB29015, sample SAMEA2737684) | human gut metagenome | biome: human gut; feature: human-associated habitat; material: faeces | place: China | collected 2012 ...
CCTCCTCAGGTCACCGAGGACAGTCGCAGACTGCCGTCCTCATTGGCATAGAAGGCGAAAAGATACCCCTGGCAGTTCTGGGTGTTCAGGTGGTCGCTGTAAATCTCGGCCTTCACCAGTGTCCGGCCGCTGCCGTCCTGGTAGCTGGGCCACAGCAGCAGGTGGGGCATGCTGCGGGCCGCCCGGCCCGGCAAAATGTACCCCTCGGCACCAAGATAGCTCTCATCCGGGGCAAAGCCGGTCAGCCCCATATACTTTTGGGCGGCGGCCGTCACTTCCTCAGCGGCAAAGGCGGTCTTGCCCTCATTTTCGGCATACAGCATAGTCAGGGCAAAGTCGGTGGCAGTGGCGCGGTCCAGCCAAAAGCTGCCGCTAAACCGCATGCCGCCCTCCGCCTGCAGGAACAATAGGGCCATTTCACAGGCGGGGTCATCCCTGTCCTCGCCGTAGTTGTAGGCCACCTTCTCCATCGGCTCGTAGTAGCACACCACCGGGGCCTCCTGGCCCTGCTCCTGCTGCACGATGAGGAGATAATCCTCCTCCCCCTTGGCAAAAACGCCAAAGGCGTTTTCTACCGCCATGTGCACCCGGTACCGGCCACAGCCGTCATATTCCTCCAGCGTTTCGGTTATTTCGGCGGTGGGGATGCTCATGCCGCGCCAGTTCTGGTAGGTTTCCGGGGCCTCGCCCGCGCACGCCGCGATGGCATCTGTGTTATTTTCTACCAAGGCCGCCACAAATTTTTCGGCGATGGCACGGGTCTCCTCGGCGGCGGCTGTGGTCAGGTCGGCTTCCGCCGCAGGGATGCCCACTTCGGCCAGGCGCCAGCCTTCGGCTGTCTTTTGGGCGGTGCGGGTAAGGGGCAGCATTTCGCCGGTGTGCAGGTTTTGCATCGTCACGGTGAAGGTCAGATTTTCGGTAGTTTCTTCGGTGATGGTTACACTTTCGGCATCGTAATCCCAGTAATAGCGGCTGAAAACCGGCCGGCTGCTTTTATACAGGCGGCCCTCCCGCTCCACAAAACGCGGGCGGCCGAGGGTATCCGCATTTTGCAGGAGGGCGGACACACACGCGGGCGTGTAGGTTTTTTCTACCAGTTGCTGTAAATCGGCGAGGGTGGCATAGCCGCCCGCAGGGTCCACGGGGAGGTACTCATCCTCGGTGAGTTCGCCCTGTTCCGGCAGGCCATCGCAGTACCAGAGGTAGCCGACGATATAATCCCTGGTGAGCAGCTCCTGCAGCTCCTGCAGGGTGGTGAGGGGCTGCTGGGGCTGGGGAGAAGGCTGCCCGCTGCAAGCGGAGAGGGCCAGCAGCAGGGCCAGCAGCAGGGCAAAAAGGGAAAATCTGCGTTTCATTTTGGGGCTCCTTTCGGGGGATTCTGGGAATATTATACCACAGTTTGGGGCGGCGGTGTGAACAAACCGTAAAACCTGGCGGAGAAAAGTCCCTCCACTAATACGGCAAAAACGACCCTTTTTTGCATATGAGGGGTTAATAATTCACTTTTTTTCACGAAAAGTTTACGAATGAGGGAAAATATGGGTGAGATTCGCCTAAATGCTGGGGCAGATTTACAGAAAAATGGAAGGAAAAAGGAGCCCCCGAAGGGGCTCCCAAAATGAGGGGGATGGCTTATTTTTTGCGGGTGAGGACAGCCGTGCCGAGGGCGGAGACGGCCATGAGAGCCACGGCCGCGGCGACGACATCATTGGCGCCGGTGGATGGGTTCTTCTGGTCCTCGGTCTTGGGGGTGTCCTCGGTGCGGTCGGGGACGATGACGATGCTGCCGCTAGAGGGGAGCACCGTGCCGGGCAGGGCTGCCCACTCTGCAGCATCCAGATCGAATTCCATAGTGTCCATTTCGTTGTCATCCACAAACAGCACGACTTTATTGGGGACAACATCATCTTTGGGAGTCCAGGGGGTCAGTGACCAGTACTCGTCAGCAGTCTCGGTAGCGATGCAGCAGGTCAGGAAACCATAGCTGCCGGGAGTTACTCCCTGCAAGGTGGCAGTGGTCAGCAGAGTATCGCCGCTGTATAGCTGCACCTGTACGCTGGACTCAAAGTTAACATTCTTCAGATCAACAGACACAGCGTTCTTCAGGACACCGTTAGCATGAGTGATGCCGACGCGCTCGATGCTGCCGCTATAGGGGAGCACCGTGCCGGGCAGGGCTGCCCACTCTGCAGCATCCAGAGTGAATTCCATAGTGTCCATTTCGTTGTCATCCACAAACAGCACGACTTTATTGGGGACAACATCATCTTTGGGAGTCCAGGGGGTCAGTGACCAGTACTCGTCAGCAGTCTCGGTAGCGATGCAGCAGGTCAGGAAACCATAGCTGCCGGGAGTTACTCCCTGCAAGGTGGCAGTGGTCAGCAGAGTATCGCCGCTGTATAGCTGCACCTGTACGCTGGACTCAAAGTTAACATTCTTCAGATCAACAGACACAGCGTTTTTCAGGACTCCGTTATCATGAGTAATGACGGCGCGCTCGATGCTGCCGGTTGGTCCAGCCGCCAGCGCAGTGATTGGCAGCATGACGGCCAGCATTAAAACTGCCAGCGCAAGGCTTAAAAACTTTTTCATTGTATAACCTCTCCTTTTCTCTTGCCTCGCAGGTGGATTCGTGTTTGCAGACAAACACGAATCGCCACGGGGCGATTATTTTGGTAAGTTAAGGTTATTCCATTTTAAGACAAATGTCAAGTATTTAATGGGAAATTGAAGTAAATTTTCTAATAATAGAACATAATGGAAGATATTTTGACAAAAATCCCCCGGACAGTGCCGGGGGATGGGGGTTATACTTCCTGGATGATGGGGAGGATGACCGGCTTGCGGCGGGTGCGGCTGGCGATGAAATCGCCCAGCTCATCCCGGATGCGCCCCTTGATGGTGGCCCAATCGCGGAAGCCGTTCAGCTTGCACTTTTCCAGGGAATTGCGCACCACCACGGTGGAATCGGCCATCAGGTCCTCGTTATCCCGTACATACACAAAGCCGCGGGAGACGAGATCCGGGCCGGCCAGTACTTCGCCGGTGGCGTCATTGATGGCGCAGACCACCACGATGAGGCCGTCATCGGCCAGCAGCTTGCGGTCCCGCAGCACCACGCTGCCCACATCGCCGACGCCAAGACCATCCACCAGCACGCGGCCGCTGGGCACCATGCCGGTAATCTTCATATCCACGCCATCGGTTTCCACTACCTTGCCGATATCACTGATGATGATATGCTCGGCGGGGATGCCCATGCTGGCGCCAACGCCGGCATTTTTCATCAGGTGCTTGTATTCACCGTGCATCGGCATAAAGAATTTGGGCTGGGTCAGCGAAAGGATTAGGCGGGTCTCATCCTGGCAGGCGTGGCCGGAGACATGCACATCGTACATCCGCTCGTAGATGACATCGGCGCCCAGCTTCATCAGCTCGTTTACCACCTTGCCCACGCTTTTTTCATTGCCGGGGATGGGGGTGGCGGAGATGATGATGCAGTCATTGGGGCCGATCTTGATATTGCGATGGCTGCCGATGCTCATGCGGGTCAGGGCGCTCATGGGCTCGCCCTGGCTGCCAGTGGTGATGAGGACGATCTCCTCATCGGTGTAGTCCTTTAGGTTATCGGCATCGATGAGCACGCCGGCGGGAATGGTGAGGTAGCCCAGCTCCTGCGCGATGGCCACGACATTTACCATGCTGCGCCCGAATACCGCCACCTTGCGCCCGAACCGGACGGCGGTATCCACCACCTGCTGGATGCGGTGCACATTGCTGGCGAAGGTGGCGATGATGATGCGCTTATTGGCTGCACGCTCAAAGAGCTTTTCAAAGCTCTCGCCCACGATGCGCTCGCTGGGGGTGGAGCCGGTTTTTTCGGCATTGGTGCTATCGCTGAGGAGGGCCAGAACGCCCTCGCTGCCCAGTTCGCCAAAGCGGACCAGGTCGATGGGCTCGCCGGAGATGGGGGTGAAATCCACCTTGAAATCGCCGGTGTGGACAATGAGCCCCGCCGGGGTACGGATGGCAAAGGCACAGGCATCGGGTATGGAATGGTTGACACGGACGAACTCGACGCTCATGGTGGTGCCGGCCGGGATGGTATCGCCGGGCTTGACGGTATTCAGCTTGCACTGATTGAGGATGCCGTGCTCCTTGAGCTTGCCGCTGATGAGCCCGATGGTAAGGGCGGTGGCGTACACCGGGGCCTTGATCTGCTTGAGCAGGAAGGGCAGGGAGCCGATGTGGTCCTCGTGCCCGTGGGTGATGAAGATGCCGCGGACCTTGGCCGCGTTTTTCTCCAAATAGGTGAAATCCGGGATGACCAGATCGACACCGGGCAGGTCGTCATCCGGGAAGGCGGAGCCGCAATCCACAACAAGGATATCCTGCTCGGTCTCAAAGACAGTCAGGTTCTTGCCGATCTCGCCCAGGCCGCCCAGGGAGATGATTTTCAGCGGGGGGCGGCGGGTGCCGTCGGCCTTTTTGCCGCGGCGGGCGCTGCGGTTGGGCTGCTGCGCGGCAGCGGCAGGCTTTTTGCTGCCGCCCTTGGCAGCGGGCTGCTTTTTGGCAGGCTCGCTTTTGGCGGGCTTGTTCTGCGCCGCGGGCTGGGTCTGCTTCTTGGGCTCATTCTTCGCGGCGGCCTTGGGCTGCTGCTTGGGCTTGCCCTCCGCCTTGCCCTTTGCGGAAGAAGCCTTCTGCTCCTTTTGGGCAGCGGGCTTCTGTTCCTCGGCGGGCTTGGACTTGCCGGTTTGGCCGCCCTGGCCCTTTTGGCCGTTCTTGGCCTTGGCCTGCGCTGGCTTCTGCTGGGAAGCCTTGGGCTGGCCGGGCTTTTTGGCCGCGGATTTTACGGGCCGTTCTCCTGCGGAGGCGGTCCCTACGGCGGCTTCCTCGCTGCGCATCACCCGTTCGATCTCCGCCGCGATCTCGGCGGCGGTTTTGGTGCTGCGGCTCTTGCGGAAATACTGCCCAAAGACCCCGTCCTTCTTTTTACGGGGTGCTTCGGCAGAAGCCGGTACATTATTCTTTTTTTCAGTCACTCGTGTACCTCCAATTCAAATTTGGGTTCTGTTTTTATTTTTGGATTAATGTATGATGTAAGACCGCCCATTCCGTTCCGACGATCTTGTGTCCTAATTCACGACAAAATATTGCATCTTGCACAAATATTTTGGTTCCGTTTTTATTATACTGCATAAATGTGGTTCTGTCAAGGGGGCTGGTTCGGCCGCAGGCCGCCCGCCGAAGGCGGGCCAGCAGGCAAAGCCTGCTGAAATCGTCCTATGGACGATTTGGCCTGCGGCCGAATGTGCCCCCGCGCTGACCGGCAAAAGAGGCAGGGCACATACCTGCCTGTGTTGTAATCCCGGCCCAAGTGAGCTATAATATTTATATAAATTATGGCACAGAAACGGAGAACAACACCATGACAGAAAAAAAAGAGGTGCAGCTATTTACCGATGGTGCCTGTTCCGGCAATCCCGGCCCCGGCGGCTGGGGGGCGATCCTGCGGTACAAGGGGCAGGAAAAGGAGCTTTCCGGCGGGGAGCCGATGACCACCAACAACCGCATGGAGCTGCTGGCCGCCATCGAGGGGCTGAGCGCCCTGAAGCAGCCCTGCCGTGTCATCCTCACCAGCGACAGCAAGTACCTGGTGGACGCCGTGACCAAGGGCTGGGTGAACGGCTGGCAGAAAAAAGGCTGGAGAAAAAGCGACAACAGCCCCGCCCTGAATGTAGACCTGTGGGAAAGGCTGCTGCCGCTGCTGAAGTATCATGAGGTGGAATTTGTGTGGGTGAAGGGGCACGCCGGACACCCCGAAAACGAGCGCTGTGACCGTCTGGCGGTGGCGGAATATCAGAAGTACCTGACTTAGCAGTAGTTTGGGGGGAGCGTGAGCGGCTCCCTCCCTTCTCTTTGCATGGCTAAAAGTTGTAGTTCGATTGTGGCGCATAACCAAACCTGCAAAGGGGCAGGGGAGACACTGCGTTGTTTTCGGCTGTCCCGGCGAGCAATCTTTACGCGGAGTATGCCGCGCGCCGTGGACGCTTGACAAGAAATTCGGAGGGTACCCTTGTGGGTGCCCTCCGTTTTTGCCGAGTTCCATGTCTATCTTCGAAAGTATCCGGGACCCCGGCGGGTGTTCATTGGCTTTCTCTCCGGAAACACCAGTTTAAGGTTTACATACTTTCCGGTGTCGTCCAGGACGAGATCAGCATCGTATGTTTTTCCCGTCCTTTGGGATGTCAGCCCGGTCATGTGCGTCTTTTTCTTTTCCCCAAGCATGTCCTTCACCATCTTTTTGGTGACTGACTTGCCGCTGGCTGCAAGGAGCTTGTTGTCCTTCCATATCGTAAAGTTGCACGGCTTCTCCTTGTCTGACCAGCCGACACAGCCAAATCCCTTTTTCCCTTCGATCACATCTCTACCGCAGCGCGGGCACTTGCCAAGGCTCCTGTCGCTGTAGTCGATTGGATCCCCACGACGCCGCAGACCTGGCATTTCCGGCAGCGTTGACGGGCGATCCGCAATCGTTTCGCGGATGTGCTCCAAAACGCTGTCAAAAAGCGCGTCTTTGTCCACGGACTGTTCTTTAATGTCCTCGAGGATCGCCCACCAGCGGGCTGTTACATTGGCTCCCTTGATGTCCTCTGGAAGCATGGCGTAGAAGCTGCGCCCGAGCTTTGTCGAGACGATATACTTGTTCTTCTTGTCCTGTGCCGTCTCAATGAACCCTCGTCTGAACAGAGTACCGATAATGCTGGCTCTGGTTGCGGAAGTACCAATGGAACCGTTCTCTCCTTTCTTTCCTTTGTCCTTTTCGAGAAGGATCCGCTTGACCTCCGGATCAGATACATATCTCGCGATCCGGGTCATATCTTCATTCAGGCTGTACTCCGTGTAGCGTTTCGGAGGCTTGGTTTCGCGCTCATCAATATGTCCATCCCGTAACTGCAGGATGTATGTGCCTTCTTTAAGGTCGCTGAGAGGCGTTCTGGAGCTGCCTTCGCTCGCTTTATCTTCATCGGCATCATCCATACCGGTCTGACCGGCATAGCCGCACCATCCTGCTTCGAGCAGTTCCATCGAACTGCTCTGCAGCCGGTGACCGTCGGCAAGTTCAACAGACATCGATGTCTTTCGCTGTATCTTTGGCGGCATAAACTGCAGCATATAGAACAAAGCAATCGCGCCGTACACATTTCGCTCTCGATCTGTAAGCTGGCTCATATCGTAGGTAGCCTGGGTCGGTATGATGGCGTGATGCGCTGTCGTGCTGCCAGAATCAAAGCATCTGCTTACGATCGTGGTGTCTATCAGCGCAGGTGCCGTGTTTATCCCAAGATTTTTGTACACCGCCGTAAGCACCACAGGAGCTTCTTCGTGCTGTTCATTGTTCAGGTACTGACAGTCGGATCGGTTGTAGGTAATGAGGTTGTATTTTTCGCGAAGAACCTGCGTTGTATCCAGGGTCTCCTGCGGAGTGAGCTTGAACCTGGAGCCGCAGTATGTTTGCAGCTTAACCAGATTGAACGGCAGCGGAGGGTCAGTGGACATCCTTTTTTTTACGACAGCTGCGCCATTCAACTCTTCCGGGATGTTTCTGAGAAAGCCTTCCATGACAGTTCTGTCAAAGACCTTCCCTTCCTCCAGAAAGTCACTGTCCTTATTTGGAACGAAACTAACAGGAAAAGATGCATCGCCGGCGGCACCCTCGTAACCCAAGGTGTAGTACATACGCATAACATGGTTTTCGATCTCCATGTCGCGGTTAACAACAAGCCCAAGCGTTGGGGTTTGAACGCGTCCTACACTAAGAGGGCGCGCCGCGTTATAGAGCAACGAATAGTAGCGGGTGAAGTTGATCCCGAACATGAAGTCCGCGACGCTTCTAGCGTAGGCGCCTACCCCAAGCGGCATGTACTTCTCGTTCGGTTCAAGATGATTCATCTGCTTGCGGATGTAGTCAGGTGACAGGTCGTTGATCAGCAGGCGCAGAACCGGCTTCGTATTATGAAATCTCTGCAAAATCTCATCAATGAGGAACTGTCCCTCATTGTCCGGGTCCCCGGCGTGAATAACACAGTCGCACTCTTTCAACGCTTTTTCTATATTTTCAAGCCGATGCAGAGCATCAAGATCCGGCTGCGTCTTACCGATATTCGGATTCCGTATCTCTCGAGGCTTCTGCTCCCAGTTTCGGAAAAAAATCGGGAGTTGCTCAAGAGTCCACTTTGTCCCAAGCTGTGGGTCGTAGTCCTGCGGCGCTTTCAATTCAAGCAGGTGGCCTCGCGCTGCGAGGACCTTATAGGTGCCGGCAGGCACTAAACGACCATCGGAGGTTGGCGGAATTGCCTTACCGATCGCCTTTCCAAGTTCTGGTTTTTCCGCTATAACGAGATACCTCATTAGTGTCATTCCCTTCTTCAAGAAAACTCCCTTTGGATGGAGAGCCATGCCATACATATTATGCCACAAAAAATTGAAAATTACAACATCGTATAATATGGAAAAACATTGACAAACAGGCACTTTAGAGTTAAAAAAAAATTGAAAATTACATATTTGACTTACTTAAAAAGAAAGAGGTGGAAACGATTGAAACCGAAGCATCCAAATCTCGTTGAGTTCCAGGTTTCCGGTCGGTATGGACTGTTTACGGATCCTATCACACGAACCGGAGGAGAGCGGCTCAGTTATCAGATCCCTACCTATGGAGGCATTAAAGGGAATTCTGCATTCCGTCTACTGGAAACCGTCCATTGTCTGGTTTATCGACGCGGTGCGCGTAATGAATCCCATCCAAACAGAATCCAAAGGAATGCGAACCAAACTGTATTTCGCAAGTTCCGACGGTTCGACCAATGACCTGTCTTACTACACCTACCTAAAAGACTGCTGCTATCAGGTTCGCGCGCACTTTGAGTTTAACGACAACAGACCGGAGCTGCAGGATGATTGGGACGAGAGCAAGCATCATAACATCGCCCTCAAGAGTATTCGTCTTGGAGGTCGGCGGGATGTCTTTCTCGGTGCTCGCGAATGCCAGGGATATGTTGAACCGTGCGTCTTCGGCGAAGGCGAAGGTGCGTACGACAATGTTCCGGAGCTGAGTTTCGGGCTGATGTATCATGGAAGAACATACGCGGACGAGGCTCCCTCCCCCGAGACGAGAGGGAAAGTAACCGACAACTTCTGGCGTCCGGTTATGAAAAACGGCGTCATTTCCTTCCCGAGACCGGAGGACTGCCCGTTCCACAACCATGTGCGCGCGTCCGGCATCAAGCCGTTTGGACGAAAGCTCGGTAATTTTACCGGTTCCGATGAATTCCTGTTCCCAGAAGCGGAGGTGAAGTTAATTGGGTATCCTGCAAAGAGCTTATGAGACCTACTGCGTAGCGGAAGAGTACGATGTAGGCCGCTACGAGGGCGGCAAACAGCCACTTGCCCCTGTTTCCCATGTAACAACCATGCCTGCGATCGAGATCACCCTCGACAAGGACGGTAACTTCGTTCAGGCAGCAGCTTGGGAGAAGGAAGCCGGGAAGATCATCATTCCGGTCACTGAGGAGTCGGCAGGACGCACAGGAGGCGCCGTAGCACACCCGCTGTGCGATCAGGTGGGGCACCTGAGCGGACTTGATACCGAGAAATACGACCGCTATGTCAGCCAGTTGACCCGTTGGAACAACTCCAGACGGAACAATCCTAAGCTGGCACCGATCCTTCATTATGTTGAAGGGAAAACGCTCCTGGACAACCTTGTTGACGCGAAACTGATCGAGCTGAATGACGAGGGAGCAATCAAGGACAAGAAAAACGAGAAACTTCTCATTTGCTGGCGGGTTGCCGGTCTTGAGGATGGTGCGCCGGAGGAGTGTTAGAAGGACACGGAACTCTTTAAGGCGTGGTCGGGCTTCTACGAGGAGGAAATGGACGCGCCGGTTGAGCTGTGCGCGATCACAGGACGGCCCGGAAAGGTGGCAAGAATTCACCCGAAAGGTGTCGTCAGCCTCCACGGAAATGCGAAGATCATTTCCGCAAGCCACGTTTACGAGCGAAACTTCGTAGATGAGGCGGGGATCTTCCCAATAAGCCATTCCGGAACGCAAAAGGCGAATGCGGCACTGAAATGGCTGGTAGACAATCAGAGCACGATCATCGGCAAAAGGGCGTTTATCACATGGTGCCCGTGGGGAACGGCGCTCCCCAACCCCTTTGATGTCTGCGTATTTGGCGAGGAGGATCCTCATTACGAACTCGAGGATTATTGGGGAGCGCTTGCGGCGGTAGTCCAAGCGAAGGATGAAGGGCTTATCCCCGGCGCAGTCGCCGTTTCCGCGGCGCTCGACGCAGCGACATCCGGTCGACTGTCAGTCACCTACTATACCGAGCTGCCCGCGGAAGAGTACGTCCGGCGGTTGGGCGAGTGGGACGAAACATGCTGCTGGTGGAATGGAATGTTCGGTATTCAGGCACCGTCTATCAGAAGCATAGTGAACTGTGCGTACGGGACCCAGCGCGAACAAAATAAGCGCTATTTTATGGTTGCTGATGATGCCGTAAGCAAAGCGCAGACGCAGCGTATGCTTTTCTGTAAGCTGGATAGCCAGCGCATGCCGGAGGATATTGTGCGTCGGCTCGTGGAGCGCGCCTCCTCCTCTTACGCTTATGACGTGAATCTTTGGAGATATATCGTCTATGTCGCTTGCTCCGCGATCCAAAAGTATCACGCTGATAAACAGGAGGGAATGTGCATGAAGTGGAGCCTTGACTACAACGATCGGAGCTTCCAGTATGGACGCCTTCTGGCCGTTATGGAGTATGCCGAGGTCGTCAGTTATAAGAACGGCAACGAGGGTGTCCGGCCTACTGCAATTCGTATGCTGGCAGATTTCCGCCGCTCCCCATGGACGGTCTATACCCGTCTCAGTACGATCCTCGCGAAGCAGCGGCTTCACTACATCAAACCCGGTCAGCGTGAGAGATACAGCCGCCTGACGAATGAAATCGTAACGAAGCTGACCGCATACGGCGATGAAATCGATAAGCCTCTTGGGGAACTCTACCTTATTGGCTACGAGCTTCAGAGAAACGAGTTTTTCGCCCATAGCAGAAAAAAGAACGCCACGCAGGACGCGGGCGCGGAAAACAACACGATGACTAAAGAGGAGGAATAAAAATGTCTAATACCTTGAAGAACAAAATCGACTTTGTAGCCCTGGTGTCTGTAAGTCACGCAAACTGCAACGGTGACCCGCTTTGCGGAAATCGTCCCAGAACCGATTACGACGGCTATGGTGAGATTTCCGATGTGTGCGTCAAGCGAAAGATTCGCAACCGTATGCAGGACCTTGGAAACGCTGTTTTCGTCCAGTCCGACGATCGCAGCGACGACGGCTGTAAGAGTCTGAACGAGCGTGCTGCCGGAATCACCGAAGGTATCTCCGGCAACGAGGAGTATGCAAAAGCAGCCTGCGCGGAATGGCTTGACGTCCGTGCATTCGGACAACTGTTCGCGTTCAAGGGTAAGGAAAAAGGTGCCGAGGGTGTTTCGATCGGTGTGCGCGGCCCCGTTTCCATTCACCCCGCGGTCAGCATCTCTCCTGTTGATGTGGAGACATACCAGATCACCAAAAGCGTGAACAGCGAGACGGGCGATAAGAAGGGCTCCGATACGATGGGTACCAAGCACTTTGTGCGTTTTGGTCTTTACGAGATTAAGGGCTCCATCAATGCCCAGCTCGCGGAGAAGACCGGTTTCACCGAGGACGACGCCGAAACCATTAAGCAGTGTCTGCGGACCCTTTTCGTAAACGATGCGTCGTCTGCCCGTCCGGAAGGCTCCATGGAGGTCGTAAAACTGTTCTGGTTCGTTCATGGCTGCAAAGATGGCAAGTATTCTTCCGCCAAGGTGCATCGCGCCGTTCATGCCATTTTGAAGGATCCTACTGTTTCTCCTTCTTCCGCAGAGGACTATGATATTTATGTCGATGAGTTGCCCGGTGTAACTGTCGAAGAAATCGAAGGCTTTTGATCCGTCCGGCAATACTTAACCGGTGCGAACCTACAGTGCACAGCGATATGCCGTCAGGTTCGCACCGGCTTTTTGCAGATATTCACTCGTTGGTCTTGCCGCCATGCGATATTCCGTCGTGTGAGTCTCGGCATTTTGTCTGTTTGAGACAAGGAAGGATGCGTATCTCCGGACGATTTGTGTATGTTTGCTCTCTCGCCCCACACGGGGCGAGTGGATCGAAGTGCAATTGCCATAGCCTTATCAACGCCGGTGCCAGTCTCACTCTGCGCGGAGTGAGTGGATCGAAGTGGGGATCACACCGACCAAGACCATGGTGCCCAAGGTCTCGCCCCACCCGGGGTGAGTGGATCGAAGTGTGGAACGCATCAGCCATGTGGTGAAATATCTCCGTCTCGCCCCATGCGGGGCGAGAGGATTTGAGCTTTTGTAAGTCAAATACTCTAAAAATATGAGGGTACCCTTGTGGGTACCCTCATATTCTTGCTTGACTTCATTACAATGTCGTTGTACAATAATCTTGCAAAGTATGTAGAGGTTTCGGAACAAACAAGCGATTGAATTACACAATCGTTTGCCGAAACGTGCGGTAGGCTAATCTGGCCGTTCACGAATTGAGGACGCTATTTTTGCGCG
>ERZ772820.2549-NODE-2549-length-12663-cov-39.097795_pt1 | contig 12663 bp, 14 predicted proteins | sample MGYA00511377_ERZ772820 | MGnify/ENA primary metagenome ERZ772820 (study PRJEB29015, sample SAMEA2737684) | human gut metagenome | biome: human gut; feature: human-associated habitat; material: faeces | place: China | collected 2012 ...
CGCCCATGACCCAGCGGATGGCGTCGGAGATGTTGGACTTGCCGGAGCCGTTGGGACCTACAATGGCCGTGATATCCTCCCCGAAGTCCAGTACCGTCTTATCGGGGAACGATTTGAACCCCTGTATTTCCAGAGCCTTAAGGTAGATAGGGCTCACCCCTTTCGCATTTGCATACTATAGCTAAGTTAGTATACACCGCAAGCCCCCTGTTTTCAAGAAAAACCGTTCCTCCCGCGGCAAAAAATGCAAAAAGCGGAGGAGACGGTGTCCGTCTCCTCCCTGCTCCTATTCCTCGCGCCGCCGGTCCATCTGGCGGTACAGGCTGTCCAGCGCGTCGGACAGGCTGCCCACGCGGTCGATGATGCCCATGGTCACCGCCTCCTCGCCGTACAGCACGCTCCCCACGTCGTTGGCCATATCGCCGGAGGACAACATCAGCTGGCGGAACCGATCCTCGCTGATATGGCTGTGGGCTGCCACGAACTTGACGATCCGCTCCCGGATGCGCTCGAAGTAGCGGTATGTCTCCGGCGCGGCGATGACCGTGCCGGACATCCGCACCGGATGGATGGTCATGGAGGCGCTGGGGGCGATGAACGTCTCCTTGCCGCACACCGCCAGCGGCACGCCGATGGAGTGTCCGCCGCCCAGCACCAGCGTTACCGTGGGCAGGTGCATCCCCGCTACCAGCTCCGCGATGGCCAGCCCCGCCTCGATGTCGCCGCCCACGGTGTTCAAAAGCAGCAGCAGGCCGTCCACGTCGTCCGACTCCTCCAGCGACGCCAGCAGCGGCAGGACGTGCTCATATTTGGTGCTTTTCGTGTTGTTGGGCAGCACCATATGCCCCTCCACCTGTCCCACGATGGTCAAGCAGTGTACCGTGCCGTGGCGGTTCTTCACCACGGAGGAGCCCATGTCCACCAGCTGCTGCATGGCTGGGGCGGGCTGCTCCTGCGTCTCGCCGCAGTCCGACGCCTGCTTGGTTTCCTTTGTCTCATCTGTCATGCTCCGCGCCTCCTTTTCCGTGATAGGATGTGCGGAGCGGCTCGGTTTTATAAGCAGAAAAGCCGCCTGTCGGCGGCTTTTCTGCTGCGCCCGTTCAGCCCCGGGCGTCCGGCGGCGCCAGCTGATAGCCGGTGCCGTCATCGGTTTTGTAGTACACGTTCTGGATGAAGCCGTGGAGGTCGTACTCCACCTTGGTATCCGGCTCCGCCAGCTCGTCGCCGTACATCCCCACGGCGCGAATGTCCTCCCGGCTGTCGATCTCCTCCTCCGTCAGGTCGCCGCCCTCCGCGATGGTACGGTTCAGGTCGGCATCGTAGTACACCACGGAGTACGGCTCCATCCACAGCGGGATGTAGACCACCTTTCCGGTGTCCTCCTGCCTTCCGCAGGCGGTCAGCGCCAGCGCCAGCACCGCCACCAGCATCACAGCTTTTTTCATGATCTGCTCCCCTCCTTATACATACTCTCCGCCATGCGGCAGAGCTCCTTTTGTCCCGGGGTGCCGAACAGCAGGAATACCTGTCCGGCGTCCTCGTCCGCCCATACCAGCAGCCGCCCCTGCTCCGGTATGGACACGCTGTAAAACGGCGCCGCGTCACTGTCCGGGCTGTCCAGATAGAACAGCACGCTGTACACGCTGACGGAGCGCGTCTCGTCGGGCAGGTGGCGGAACTGATAGAGCCGGGCGTCCCGCCCCCGCACCTGCACCTCCCGGATATCGCAGCCTGCCGGGTCACCCGGCTCTCCCTGCGGCCGCTGACCGGTGCGAACGTCGGACAGGCCGGCCGTCCGATGGCTGCGCACCTCCATGGAGATGTCCTGATCGCTGCGGAAGCCCACCGCCGCCAGCATGACATCACCCTGCGGCGAGGTGTACCGCACCGTGCGGACGCCGTTATCCCCTGTAAAGTCGGACGCCATTACATAGCCGTCCGAAAGCCATGTCGGGCCGTCCCCCGTCCACGTCCCGGCGCTTTGCGCAGCCGGGAACCGATAGGCGACGACCTCCGTGGTCATCTGGCGGAGCCACCGCCCCACCGCGGCCCGTGCCGCGGGACTGACCGCCAATGCCGCGCCGAAGGCCAGCACGACAGTCAGCAGCGCGGCGGCGGTGCGCCGCCAGATGAGCCGTGCCGTGCGGCGGTGCCTCTCACGGCGGAGCAGCGGCTCCATTCGCGTGTCAAACCCGGCGGAAAAATCGGCGTCCTCCGCCGGCAAGTCGGCGGACATCTGATGTGCCAGCCGCTGCGCCGCCTGATGCAGCGCGGCATCGCTGAAGGTGGTGTTCATGGGCATATCGCCTCCCTTTCCAATTCTGTGCGCAGCGCCTCCCGTGCCCGGTACAGCAGCTTCTGGGCGGCGGCGAAGGACAGCTCCAGCAGCGCCGCCGTCTCCCGCGTGGAGTAGCCGCAGGCATGACGCAGCAGCAGCGCCTCCCGGTAGCGGGGCGGCAGGCGGCCCATGGCGTCCGCCAGCGCGTCGCCGCAGGGCGCCGGCGTCACCAGCGGGATCGTCTCGTCAAAGGGCGACCCGGACAATCGGCTCTGCTGCCGCAGGAGATCGATGCACTTGCGCTCCACCACCACCGTGAGATAGGCCTCCAGTTCCGTGCTGGGCAGCGTCGCCAGCCGGTCAAAATGCTCCGCCAGCGAGAGGAACGCCTGATGCACCGCGTCCTCTGCATCCTCCGGCGAATGCAGCTTTCGCCGGGCCAGCGCCAGCATCCGGCCACGGTAGGCGGTATATACGTCCTCAAAGAGCCGCCTCTGCTGCGCATCTCCGATGGTCTGTGTGTAAAGGAACATCTCTTCACCTCCGTCCTTTCTGTACCGCAGCACAGCTACGCTGTCTGCGCCATCACTCTATATAACGGCGCAGGCTGTCGGATGCGGACACCCGCCCCGCAGAAAAATCGCCGATAAGCTCGAACACCCCGCTTGCCGGTCTGTACGACTGACAAACGGGGTGTTGTTCACGGCATCGCCGCGCTTTCTGTCATTTCGCCACCGGCGCGTCCAGCCAGTAGATGACGTAGCACTCCTGCATCTCCCCCATGTAGAAGAAGATGTTCTCGCCCATCTCGATGTGCTCGCCAAAGGTCAGGTCGGGTACGAACAGCCGTCCGCTGGTGCGCTTGGGGCCCTTGATGGTAAAGCCCTCCGCCGTGGGGTGCTGCCGCAGCTCATTGGCCGCCTCCTCCAGACCGGGGAAGTGCAGCGTCCGCTCCAGCTCCGCCAGTTGGGTGGCACCGTTGATATATACCAGATGATTCTCGTCCTTGAACCAGTTGATCCGCATGATACGTTCTCCTTTCTTTACGTTCGGGGAGTGCCGCAGTTGGCGCAGAACTTGCCCTTCTTCACCGCGCCGCAGGCGCCCATTGCTGCTTTGATAAGTCCCATATTCTTCTCCTTTTCTGTGTTGTAATGCCGCACACCTCCGCGGATCGATTCGCTCTGCTTACAGCATACCACAAGGCCGTGTCTTTCACAATCCAAATCCCGGAGAAATAATCGGACTGACCCTGCATCTTATGGATTTTCATGCTCCGTTTCCTCCGCCCTCTGCGGATTGGGGATGTTCACGCCGATGCCGTTGATCTCCACGCCCTCGTCGGCGGGGATGAGGATGTAGCGCCGCCCGTCGATGATGCGGGCCTCGATCATGTGGCTGTATTCCGGCGCGACGGCGATCTTCACCTCCGGCGTGGTGATCTGGAACTTGCCGCTGTCGATGATGTTCTTCGGGTTCAGCGTCACATCCTCACCGTACTGCCTGCGGCACTCCTGCTGAAACGCCTCCGCCTTTTCCTCGGATACGCCGCTGTTGGTCAGCACATCGCCCACCTCGCGGATGGACAGCGTCAGCACCTCGGGGTCATGGCTCTCCTTGTGCTCTGCGATACGCTCACGCAGCTGCTCGTGGACGGACTGCACCACGTCGTAGCTGCACTCCTTCTGGAGGGTATCGCCCAGCGCCGTGCCGAACACGTTCTTCTGCTCCTCGGCGGACATGGGCGGCTCCGTGCGGAACACCGCGTCGATCACCTCCTGATGGAGCTCGGCGGCGTTCCTGCTGTAAAAGAGGGCGTTGTAGATGTTGGCGGCCCGGTCGTCGAAGGCGGGAAACAGGAAGCCCAGCTCCGGCGCCAGCGCGATATGGCCGGTGGAGGCGCTGTGGAAGCCGCTGTCCTCGCTGCTGTATTTCAGCTCCAGCGTGGGGGCCTTCACCGGGCAGACGCTGCACACGAAGTACTTATACACCGTGTCCGACCCCTCGGAAAACGTCTCGTCGTCCCGGCCCTTATACGGCACATCGTAGGTGTCCGCCGCCAGCAGGATGAGGTAGTTGGTCTCGCCCATGTCCAAGGCGTTGATGATGCGGCGATACAGCGCCTCGCGGGAGTTCTGATCCCGGGCGTCCGTCTGGCGGATGGTTTGCAGCAGGCGGTGCTCATCGCTGTCCGCCACCTGCGCGGTGGAGAATACGATGTCCATCAGGTTCCGCCCCAGTGCGCCGGACAGGGATTTCTTCAAAAGTCCCAGGTACATCTCCTGCTCCTCCTGGGACATGAGGCCCATGGAGGCGTCCACGTAGGAGATGATCTCCTTGTTGCTGTTGACATAGCAGCCGTAGATCTTGCTGAATGCGTTTTTGTCCAGCTTGAAGCGCCGGCGAATTTCGTTGAGTTCTTTCTGATTCATAGTGTCTCCGTTCGTTGCGTGTGTTTTTGGAAAGGATGCAGCAGCTACAGGTGCTGCGGCTAACATGGTATCACAAAGCCCTCCCAAAAGAAAGGTGCAGCTTGTCTTTTCCTGTCTTGGCGAAGCGTTCTCATCGCACGATGACACACTCGCCTCCGGGCAGGCCGGTCGGATATGGAATCGCACCGCATTTTTTAAGATTTCGGTCTCCTTTCGGTGAACTTGAATTTCACCGCGGAAAAAGGTACAATTAAGCAAATTAGAGAAACGTAAGCCGCCATCAGGCACAGAAAAGGTGTGGATAGCCGCCGTCGTGCCGCTTAGACACCGAGAGAACAAATCGTTGGAGGTGTACATCATGCCAAAGCCGAAATGGAATTTGAACACCATCTACATATCCGAGCGGCTGCAGGAGAGCCTGCGGCCCATCTCCCGCTGCGCCATGACCACGGTGGTGGCGCCCATGGGCTACGGGAAGACCACGGCGGTAAACTGGTACCTTAGTGAACGCGCCAAGGCAAAGACACTGCGCATCATCCGCATCAGCGTGTATTCCGATAACCTTGCGATCTTCTGGAAAAGCGCACAGGAGGCGTTTGCCCGTGCCGGCTTACCCTTTCTACGGGAGTATCCCTGCCCCACGGACGCAGCGGGCAGCGGGCTGCTGGTGGACGATCTCTGCCATGCGCTGGCGGGCGAGACACCCTGCTATATCTTTATCGACGATTTCCACCTGCTGACGGACAAGCGCGCCGCCCTGTTCCTCTGTATGCTGGCAAACCGGCTGCCCGCAAATGTCCATCTGATCGTCGCCAGCCGCGACCGCTTTCTGCCCGCGGCGGAGGCGGTGCGGCTGGGGGCCAAGGTCTATCAGATCGGTACGGAGCAGCTGCGCTTGAACCACACAGAGCTTGCCGTCTACGCCCACCGCTGCGGCACGGAGCTTTCCGACGCACAGGTGGAGAGCCTCCTCTATTCCAGCGAGGGCTGGTTCTCCGCCGTGTACCTGAATCTGCGAACGCTCTCCGAGCGCGGCGTGCTGCCCAGCCGCCACTCCGACATCTACGCCACCTTCACCGCCGCCATGATCGATCCGCTGCCGGAAAAGCAGCGGGAGTTTCTGGCGGTCATGGGGCTAGCCGATGAATTTACCGTCGAAATGGCCCAGTGCATCACCGGCGAGGCGGACGCGGGACAGATCCTCTCCCTGCTGACCGAGCAGAACGCCTTTGTCACGCGGCTGCCGGACGGCGTGACCTATCGTTTCCACCACATGATGAAGGAGTGCGCCGAGCGGCGTTTTCTGAAGCTGGACGCCGAAACGCAGCGTCTCTATTGGGAGCGCTTCGGCCTGTGGTATGAGCAGCACCGGCAGTATCTCCACGCCATCGCCGCCTACCGGAGAAGCGAGAATTACGACGCGCTGCTGCGGGTCATTCGCAGCGATGCAGGCATCCTGCTGGCGTCGCTGAAGCCGGAGGACGTGCTGGATGCGCTGGGCAAATGCCCCGCCGAAACGCTGAAGGCCTATCCCTTTGCCATTCTGGTGCTGATGCGCCGGATGTTCACATGGCGGCAGATCCCGAAAATGCTGGAACTGAAGGCTCTGCTGCTGGCAGCCATTGAGGAGCATCCCGAGCTGTCCGAGGAGGAGCGCGGCAACCTGCTGGGCGAGTGCGACCTCATTCTGAGCTTTCTCTGCTACAACGACATCAGCGCCATGAGCCGCCTGCACCGCAGCGCCAGCGCGCAGATGTCCCGCCCCGCCATCAGCATTCAGTCCGGCGGCGGCTGGACCTTCGGCTCGCCGTCCGTTCTGATGATGTTCTACCGCGCACCGGGCGAGCTGGAACGCGAGCTTGCCGAGATGGACGAGTGTATGCCCCACTACTATCAGGTCACCAACCACCACGGGCAGGGTGCGGAGACCATCATGCGCGCCGAGGCGCTGTTCTGTCAGGGCCGCTTCACCGATGCCCATATTGAGCTGGAGCGCGCCTACGCGCAGGTGAAGAACAACGGGCAGGTCAACATGGCGCTGTGCTGCGATTTCCTGTCGCGGCGGCTCTCGCGATATACCGACGTGGAGCAGCGGTACACCTTTGCCGAGCGCTACGCGGAGCTTCTGCGCTATCACGACGCGGCGTGGATCAACCTCTGGAGCGCCACCAGCGCCTACTACCATGCGCTGCGGGGTGAAACGGACAAAATTCCGGAGATCTTCTCGCAGCACCGGCTCTCCACTGTCAATATGCTGGCGCCGGGCAAGCCCATGATGGAGATGATCGAAAATCAGGTCTATCTTGCCGAGGGTGCATACGCCAAGGTCATCGGGCGCAGCGCCGAACTGCTGGCGGTGTGCGAGGCCATGCACTACGCGCTGGTGGCGCTGCACCTCCGCATCCAGACGGCGGCGGCCTATGAAAAGCTGGGAAAAACCGAGGAGGCCCGCGCTTGGCTGGAAAAGGCACTTTCCGACGCCGCACCGGACGGCCTTGTGATGCCGTTCTTGGAAAACTACGACTATATAAGGCCCCTGCTGGCACGGGAAACGCAGTCCCTCCTTGCGGCGCAGATCATGGCGCTGGGTGAGGCGGCAAAAGCGCGAAACACGGCAAGCGCCCGTCCGGCGGTCTTTGACGCGCTGACGACGCGGGAATACGAGATCGTGGAGCTGATGGGGCAGCGGCTCTCCAACCGTGAGATCGCGGAAAGGCTCTATCTCTCCGAGGGCAGTGTCAAGCAGTATGTGAACCAGATCTATTCCAAGCTCCATATCGAGGGCGACACCCGCACCAAGCGGACGCAGCTTGCCGCGCTGCTCCGGCAAAAGACCTAACCTTTGGTTAATGTTTCTTCTTTCCCATCCACCGTACAATGTCTGTACGGTGGATCTTTATTTCCCCGGAAAGGAGGACACGCACTTGAACCGAAGGTATCTCACAGCCGTCACGCCGCTGCCCGACCATGTCTTGCAGGTGGATTTTGTGTCCGGAAGCCGTCTTCTGCTGGACATGAAGCCGTATCTGGATAAGATCCGCTTTCGCTCGCTTGCAGACATACGGGTGTGGAACAGCGCCGTGACCAACGGCATCTTTGTCCGCTTCGGCGATGTGGAGCTGAGCCACGATGAGATATTGTCCATGGCGGAGCAGGAGCATTGACACCGTGTATTAAAAAAGGAGAAAAATACCATGAAACACATCCACAAATTTTTGTCCCTCGCGCTGGCGCTTGTACTGTGTCTGAGTCTTGCCGCCTGCGGTGACGAGGGCGGCCGCGACGACAATGACAACAATTTTTACAACGCTCCAAACTTCCTTGAGGGGCTGGTCAAGGACAGTGAGCAGATGTCAAATCTGTATGTCTTTGGCGGCGCGTGGAGGGGCGAGGACGGCGAAACGCTGATCTCCGCCACCAGCGACGCCGGCGACGAGGTGCGCTTTGCACTGTACGACGCCGACGAAGAGGTGACCGCCAGCGGCTTTATCCAGTTCGTGCCGGAGTATGACTATGACTACTTCTACAACGAGCACGACGGCGTGGCCTACCGCAGCTGGTTCGACGAGGTCGGTACGCTGTATGTGGATTCTCTCGGTACCTTCACGAAGGTGACCGGTGATACGCCGGGTGAAAACACCGGCGACGGCGATTACGGATACCTCGCCGGTACATGGTATCAGGACGGCGAGCCCGGCGCCGCCAGCATACTCGAGTTCGACGCCTCCGGCAGCTGGGAGCTGCTGGAGCGTCCCGGCGGTGACGGCGACCCCACCGTGGTGGACTGCGGCACCATCGAGGTAAATCAGGACGGCGCCGGAGAGTATTTTGCCGTCTCCTCCCTGTATGAGGATGTTGTCTACGACTTCACCCTCGTCGGCGGCGATGTGATCTACTGGGGCGGTGAATACGACTACTATCAGAAGATGGCGTAACGCCGCAGAAAAGGGGGAAACGCATGAAAAAGCTATTTGCGCTCTTATCGGCGCTGGCCCTGTGCCTGAGCCTCGCCGCCTGCGGCGGTGAGGACGACGACCCCGGTGATGTGGTGGGCGGCGACTGGCGTGTCACCGGCATCGTCCGGGACGGCGGCACCATCACCCGCGACGGTGAGGACACCGACGTGCTGGTGTGCGTCCATGCGGACAGCGCCGATTTTTATCTCGACGACGAGGTACAGACCCTGTACGACTCTGTGGGCTATCCCATCACCCTGCAAGGCGACCCGTGGGAGGCGTTTCAGGGCATCGACTTTGCCGACCGGAACGGCGACGGCAGCAGTGATGCGGCGATGCTGTTCGAGCTGGACGGACAGCAGGTGCTGATGGTGTGGTTCTGGGACGCGGAGACGGAGACATTTGTCTTCCAACCGGAGGAATCTCTGGTGGAGGATTTTGCGGACGGGAGTGCCGCACATCAGGGTCTTGACGGCACCTGGTATCTGGAGGGGGAGAACACGGCCGAGTCCGTCATCGGCATCGGTGTGGCGGGAGACTGGATCCTATACGAGCAGTCGGACGACACGCTGACCGCCATCGACAGTGGGATGCTCCGTGTGCTGGACGAGGCGCAGGGACACTATGCCGCCGATTCCGAGCGCTTTGACGACGTTTCCTACCTCATTGCAACAGCCGGCGAAAACGGCCTCTACTGGGGTGTTACCGGCGACTACGATTACTACGAGCGTCTGGACTGACCGGCGCGGCGGAATAAGGAGAGGCATATGGCAGAACAGAACAGGAACATGACGGATGAGGCGCTTTCGCAGCAGCTTCGCAGGAGCAGGGGCGGCAAATGGGGCGGAAAGCTCCTTTCGCTGCTGGGCGTGGTGATCGCCGTAGCCGGTATCCTTCTGGGCGGCAATCTTGTGCTGATCGTTGTGGGCGGCATTGTCCTTGCGCTGGGGCAGGCGGTGCAGAGCAGATCCAAGGAACAGGCCGGGCAGCAGACCTTCGACGCCATGGCGCCGGATATCGCAGGCACTGTCCTCGAAAACGTACAGATGAACCCCACCCCGCCCCTTTTGAACGCAGAGGACACCAATATCCCCCTGCCCCGCCACACCTATTGCAGCGGCAGCGGGTACATACGGGGTTCCTATCGGGGGTCGACCACGGAGCTATGCACCATCAAGCTGACGGAGGAGGATGAATTCCTGCGCGAGGAGACCGGCCTGTGGGAGAAGAACGAGCGGGAGGTCTACACCGGTCAGTGGATGCTGTGCCAGCTGAACCGGGAATTTCCCACATGGCTGACCATCTGGCCGAGAGGGACGCTGGATAAGCTATCCGGCGGCAAAACCATCAAAACAAGCAGTGAGGCCTTTGACAAGCGCTTCCTCCTGACAGGCGGCGACGAGACCGCCGTCCTTCGCATCCTGACCCCCAGCCGGTTGGAGCGGCTTCTGGCACTGGCGGACGCCTCCTTCGGCAAATTCGCCATAAATCTCAACCCCGACGGCAGGCTCTATCTTGCCGTCCACAGCGAACGCGGCTTTTTCCAGATCGGCAGGGGGCGGGAAAACCCCGCGCAGCTGCGGGAACGCTTTGTCCGCGAGCTGACGTGGTTTACGGATATGATCGACGCATTCCGCAGCGTGTAAAGGAGGTGGACGATATGCCCCTTTGGTTAGCCGTAGTGCTGCTGGTGCTGGCCACCGCCGGCATCGTGCTGTGCCGCAAATACCTGCACGGAAGCAAAACCGCCTACATCCTCTGCATCCTTTTCTGTGCGCTGCTGGCGCTGGCCTGCATCGTCTATATCGGGCTGACGCTTCTCTTTGTAGATGCGGTGCGGCATCAGCCGCCCGCGCTGTAACGAGGGTATCCCCAAAGGATCGCTGACAAAAAGGGTATGTACCTCACGGTACATACCCTTTTGCTTTTCTGTTTGCCTTGCAGACGGCGCAGGTATGGCTCACACAAGTGCTGCACGCCGCTTTTCAGCCCTGCCCATCGTGTACCCTAATTTTTTGCATCCACACGGCGCTTGGCGGCCCATGCGATCACAAAGGTCACGACCTGTGCGATGGGTGTCGCAAGCCAGACGCCAGTCAGCTTCAGCAGCGGCGGCAGGAGCAGGAGCGTCAGCAGCGTACAGACCGGCTCGGCATACACAAGGAGATAGGACAACCCGTTCTTTTCCGTTGCGTAGAAGTAGGACGTCGTAATGCGGACAAACGCCAGCAGCAACAGCGGTGCAAGGAAAAGCGGCAGATACCGGATGACTCCGGCATTTGCCGCCGCCGAAGCACCAAACAGCGTGCCGACTTTTGCTCTTGCAAGATAGACGCCGATCATGCAGACCACTGTGACCGCAACGGCGGTCAGGTACGCCAGCCTTCGGACAGCCCGCACGGAAGCCCGGTCCTCCTCCCCGTAATACTGGCTGATCAGCGGTTGACTGCCGTCGCCTACCCCTTGCAGCAGCAGGTAGAGAATGGCGGTAATATAGCCGATGCAGCCGTAAACCGCGACCGCCTGTTCGTCCCCGTACAGCAGCAGGAAGCGATTCATAAAAAGCATCGTGATGATGGAGGAAAATGTCAAACCAAAGGGGGAGATGGAGACGATCAGGACAGTTTTCCAAAGGCTGCACAGCTCCCGCAGCTTTGGCAGGCGGAAGCCGCTCCTCTTCACGGCAAAGAAGATGACTGCCACGACCATGGTCACGGCCTGTCCGATAATGGTCGCCCATGCAGCACCGGCCATTCCCCAGTTCAAGGCCCACACGAAGGCATAGTCCAGAACAATATTCGTTACAAATCCGAGGATCATCGCGATCATGGCAACGGTCGCACCGCCCATGTTGCGGATAAATGGGACGAAGCCGGTCGCCAAAAGCTGAAAAACAGCGCCCAGCGCAATGACGCGGGCATACGCAGTGCAGAGCGTGAGCATATTGCCTCTTGCGCCCAGCAAATACAGAATTGGCTCGGCAAAAGCAAACAGGATCGCCGTCAGTAAACCGGCGACAATCAGCATCAGCAGCGTTGTACCCGCAAAGCACTCCTGCCGCTTTTGGGTTTCCCCCTGCGCGCTCAGGATCGTAAATCGAATGGCGCCCGACAGGCCAAGCCCCGTACCGATCGCCCCCACCAGCGCGCAGATCGGATAGCCCAATGTGATGGCGGTCAACCCCGTATCGCCGAGGCTTTGCCCGATAAAGAAGCCGTCAACAATGGTGTAAACCCCCGACAAGGCGAATGCGAGGATGGAGGGAATGACATAAGAAAAGAATTTCTTACTTAGTGCGATGTTCATTTGCCTGTGTCTCCATTTCTTTTTCAAAAACAAGATTGAATAGCGTGATGGCGTCCGTCATCTGCTTCATACGCTCTGCGCCCATAATGTCGAACACCCGCTGCTCCAACGTGTGCAGCGGAGAAAGCACCTCCGCTGCATAGCGCGTCCCCTTCTGTGTCAGGCACACTTTTTTCTCACGGTGATCCGATTCCCCGGCACGGAGGGACACAAGCCCCTCCGCTTTCAGCGCCCGCATGACGGTGCTCACCGTCTGCTTCGACAGTCCGGCGTAATCCGCTATGGCCTTTTGTGTGATCGGCGCGTGCGCCTGTATGGCATATAAAACGATCACGCGGTATGGATTCTGCCCTGCGGCGGCGCACCATGCGGTATATAGTGCGTTTGTCCGTCCCCATGCTTCCCACATCTGATCTGCATCAGATTTCACGGTTATCCCCCCTATATTAGTATTTGTAAGGACTATTATAGGGTTGTCAGAAAAGAAGTCAATCCTTTTTTCAGGACTCCCCCAAAAGCGCCAGCCGATGGTTTTATGAAACCAACAAGCCGACGCTCTAAACTTTGTGAATCTTTCAAACGTGTTTTGGAGGAAATGAGAAAAATCCCTGTAACCGTGTGGTTACAGGGATTTTGTGGTGCCTCGTCGGGGATTCGAACCCCGGACACCCTGCTTAAAAGGCAGGTGCTC
>ERZ772820.2550-NODE-2550-length-12663-cov-3.756266_pt1 | contig 12663 bp, 13 predicted proteins | sample MGYA00511377_ERZ772820 | MGnify/ENA primary metagenome ERZ772820 (study PRJEB29015, sample SAMEA2737684) | human gut metagenome | biome: human gut; feature: human-associated habitat; material: faeces | place: China | collected 2012 ...
ATCTGAACATGCCGCTTACGATTACCGGCTGTCCGATCATCCGTGAAGCGGACGGACTTGCAAAAAGTTCCCGCAACACCTATCTGTCTATAGAGGAGCGGGAGGCAGCGCTCGTGTTAAGCCGTTCCATTTTCCTCGGAAAAGAGATGGTGGAAAAGGGAGAGCGCGACTGCAAAAAGATTCTTGCCGCAATGACAGCGGAGATCGAAAAAGAGCCTCTTGCAAAGATTGATTATGTAAAAATCGTAGATCTTGACACGATGCAGCAGGTGGAGAAGATCGACAGAGGAATCCTTGCCGCGATAGCGGTCTATATCGGAAAGACAAGATTGATCGATAATTTTATGTATGAATTGGAGAACTAGGCGATGACAATTACAATGTTAAAAGCAAAAATACACCGCGCAATAGTAACACAAGCGGAATTAGACTACGTTGGGAGCATTACCGTGGATATGGATCTGCTGGAGCAGGCGGGAATCCTGGAATACGAGAAGGTACAGATCGTGGACGTCAACAACGGCTCCCGCTTTGAGACCTACACGATTGCCGGGGAGCGCGGCAGCGGCGTAATGTGCTTAAACGGTGCGGCGGCGCGCATGGTGCAGACCGGTGACAAGATTATTTTGATGGCATACGCGCAGGTGACGCCGGAGGAAGCATCAGAACTTCGCCCGACGGTGCTTTTCGTGGATGAGAAAAATAAAGTCACAAAGGTGACAAATTACGAAAAACACGGAGAAATCGGATAGTAAAGGATTGTTTCATAAATTTCAATGGACTATAATGATTCTTATGAGTACGTGGAGAAGGCACGGAACAAAGGAGAATGATTATGCCGCAGAATTTTTATGAATTGGTCTGGATTTTTATTATCTATGCATTTATAGGCTGGTGTACCGAGGTATCCTACGCAGCACTCGATACCGGAAAGTTCGTGAACCGTGGATTTTTGAACGGTCCGTACTGTCCGATCTACGGGTGCGGCGTGGTGATTGTGGTGGCCATCCTGACACCTCTGAAAGAAAATCTGCTGATCCTGTTTGCAGGATCTTTTCTTCTTACCTCCGTGCTGGAGTACATTACGGGTTATATTCTGGAAAAAGTATTTCACAACAAGTGGTGGGACTATTCTGACAAGCCATTCAACATCAAAGGTTACGTCTGCCTGAAGTTTTCGATCTACTGGGGACTGGCATGTACCTTTATCATGGATATCATTCATCCGATCATTTATGCAGCCATCCGCTTTATTCCGTTCGTGCTTGGCGTAGTGCTGCTCAGTATTATCATGTGCGTGTTCGCGGCAGACTGCATCATCACGGTCACGACGATTCTGAAATTCAATAAGCGCTTAAAGGTCATGGATGAGATGGCGGCGTCTATTCACCGGCTGTCCGATGAGATCGGCGAAAATATCTATGAAAATGTGACAGACGTTATTGAAAAATCCGAGAAATTCCAGAAAACACATGTGGAGCTGATGGATAAGATCAGCGAGACGAAGGAAAATATTTCTGAGCTGCCGCAGACAGCGAAGATGAAGATCGCGGAGACGACGGGAGCGGCGAAGGATAAGCTTGCGGAGACGACGGGAGCAGCAAAGGATAAATTTGCGGAGACGACAGGGGCAGCGAAGGATAAGCTTGCGGGGACGACGGGAGCGGCGAAGGATAAGCTTTCAGAGACCAAGGAGAGCATTTCGGAACTGCCGCAGACAGCGAAGAACAAGCTTGCCGAGAAGGCAGAGAATTATGCAGCTTCCCGTGAGGAGAAAAAGCGCGAACGCGAACTTGCACTCGAGGAGAAAAAGCGCGAGCGCGCAGAACTTATGGAGCGCTACGAGAAGCTGTACGAAGAGAAAAGCTTTGGTTTTCAACGTCTGATGAAAGCCTTCCCGGATATGAAGTCGCGGGATAACAACGAGACACTGGAAAAATTCAAGATCCACTTTAATATTAAAAAGAAAGACGAAAACAAAAAAGATCAGGCATCCTAACGCCACATACACAGCAGACAGGGAGAGGAAGAACGGTATGATAAGAACAATTCAAACAGATGAGATTACAAAAAATATCAAAGAAATGTGTATACAGGCAAATCATTATCTGTCCGCGGATATGGATGCGGCGATGAAGAATGCCGCTGACACAGAACAGTCTGAACTCGGAAAAAAGATTTTACATCAGCTGCAGGACAATTTAAAGATCGCGGACGAGGAGATGATTCCGATCTGTCAGGACACCGGAATGGCAGTGATCTTTCTGGAAGTCGGACAGGACGTCCACTTTGAGGGCACAGCGATTGAGGATGCCGTCAACGAGGGTGTCCGCCAGGGATACACAGAAGGATTCCTGCGCAAATCCGTGGTCGGCGATCCACTGATCCGTGAAAACACAAAAGATAACACGCCGGCAGTCATTCATTATTCCATCGTGCCGGGCGATCAGGTAAAGATCACTATGGCGCCGAAGGGATTCGGCAGTGAAAATATGAGCCGCGTGTTCATGTTAAAACCGGCGGACGGCATCGAGGGCGTCAAGCATGCAATCCTTACCGCCGTGAAGGATGCGGGACCGAATGCATGTCCGCCGATGGTCGTCGGAGTCGGCATAGGAGGTACATTTGAAAAATGTGCGCTTCTCGCCAAACAGGCGCTGACGAGACCGGTCGATGAACATTCCGATATCCCCTATGTCAAAGATCTCGAGGAAGAGATGCTCTCAAAGATCAACCAGCTTGGAATCGGACCGGGAGGACTCGGAGGAACGACGACGGCGCTTGCAGTCAATATCAATACCTATCCGACGCACATTGCGGGACTTCCGGTGGCTGTCAATATCTGCTGCCATGTCAACCGGCATGTAGTGAGAACCCTGTAAGATCGTGGTGCATGTAGCATGTAATGCGCGCAGAAAAATAAAAAACGACAGGTTTTCCACAAAATGAAAATCCAATGTTGATAAGCAGGAGGTTTGAAAGAAAGATTATGGATAAGTATATTACAATGCCAATTACAGAAGAAACTACCGCAGAATTAAAAGCGGGGGACTATGTCTATCTGACAGGAACCATGTATGTGGCGCGCGATGCAGCGCATAAGCGCATGATCGAGGCGCTGGATGAGGGAGGGGAGCTTCCGATTGACATCAGGGATGCGACGATCTATTATATGGGACCGTCTCCCGCCAGGGAGGGGCGTCCGATCGGATCTGCCGGGCCGACCACAGCCACCCGCATGGATAAGTATGCGCCGAGACTGTTGGATCTCGGTGAAAAGGCGATGATTGGAAAAGGAAAGCGCTCAAAAGAAGTGATTGATGCGGTGATCCGCAACCACGCCGTCTATTTTGCAGCCATCGGCGGAGCCGGCGCACTGCTTTCCAAATGCATCACAAAATCTGAGATTGTATGCTATGAGGATCTCGGAGCGGAGGCAATCCGCAAGATCGAGGTAAAAGAATTTCCGGTCATCGTCGTGATCGACCAGGAGGGAAACAACCTCTACGAGACAGCAATCCGACAGTACCATACCCTCGAGGAAATGTAACAGGTCATTTTCCTGCAACAAAAAAGAGCCTTTCGGCTCTTTTTTTATTCCGGTCTTATTCCAGAACAAGCAGCAGAGACATTTTGAAGCGTCCCTTTGCGGTTACGCTGTGCAGACCGTTCTTCTCAAAACGGAAGCTCTCGCCTGCGTTTAAGGTGTAGTCGGTACCCTCGTATCCGATGACAGCGGTACCCTCAAGCGCGGTCAGGATTGCGTTGCCCGGTGCGCGGTGCGGTGTCAGTCCGGTTCCCTCATCGAATGCCATGAGGACAAACTTCATCGTATCATTGTGTACGATATCCACGTTTGCAATACTTCCCTCCTCGTAAGAGATCAGTTCCTTCAGATTCAATACCTCTTTTGCTTTTACAAGATCGTTCATAGTGTTCTCCTTTTTTGTAATAATTTCTGTATAGATACAACCCTCGCCGGTTTTGACGCCGCAGAGAGTTCTCTCCGGTACGAGCAATATCTCATACGGGTGCAGATCCATTGTTTCCGGCTGTTCACCGATGAGAAACGTTCCGGTGCCGGCGGCTCCGATATAGATGGACATCGTATCGTAGCTTTCCGGTGTGATGGATGTGCCTGCGCCCAGGGAAAACCAGGTAGCGGAATTGGAAGTGCCGAGTCCGGTATTTCGTGAGATGGTCATCTCCTCGCGGATCGGACGCTTTGCTGCGATGGTAAATACGCCTTCTGACATAGTAGATCCTTTCTGTCACATCGCTTTGTCTGTCAGGGAGACAGGGACGATGCTTTTTATTTTTTTCTGATGATGGCTGAACTCATTGACAACCACATTGACGTCAAAGGACACGGAAATATTCTTTTCTGTCAGAACCTTCTCCGTGCTGCCGTAGAAAAAAGTGCCTTTGTGATTCATCATAAAAGCCTCGTCGGCGACAGATATGGCGTTGGTCGGATAGTGCGTGTTCATGATTGCGCTGATGCCGTCCTCGTGGGAGAGCCGGTCGATCATGTTGAGAACCAGAATCTGATTGTGAAAATCAAGACCTGTCTCCGGCTCGTCGAGAATGATCAGCTTCGGTTCATTGATCAGTGCGCGCGCAATCAGTACCATCTGAAGTTCTCCGCCGCTCATGCGGTTGCAGTCCTTTTTGGCAAGATGCGTGATGCCTGTTTTCTCCATCATGGCTTCCGCCATCTCAATCTCCCGTCTGCCGGGCTGTTCAAAAACGCCAAGATGCGAACAGCGGCCGAGCATGACCATTTCCAGTCCGGTGTAGGAAAAAGCAAAACCGTGGCTCTGCGGAATGTAGGAGACATTGCTCTACAATTCCTTTGGTTTTAATGTTTTGATGTCCTGCCCGTACAGAAAAGTCGCACCCTCTCTCCAGGGGAGCAGACCGATCATGCATTTTAATAGTGTGGTCTTTCCGATACCGTTGGGACCTAAGATTGCTAAAATATGACCTTCCTCTAATGAGAGATTGATATCAGGTAATATTATATCCTGTTTGGGATATCCAAAACAGCCATTTTTTATTTCAAGAATCATTGCAGATTGCTCCTGTTCTTATTCAGCAGTGAAATAAAGACCGGTGCTCCGATGATGGCGGTCAGAATGGACAGCGGAAGCTCGATGACGCTGATGGTTCTTGAAAGTGTGTCAATCAGAATCATAAAGCTTGCACCGAGACTTAAGCTGATGGGAACCACGTAGCGGTTGTTGCTTCCGACAAGCATTCTGGCGCAGTGTGGGACTAAGAGACCGATCCAGCCGACCTGACCGCACATGGATACCGCCGAGGCGGTAATGACCGTCGACGCCAGGATGAATATCATCTGTGTCCGTTTTAAGTGGATGCCGCTGGCTTTCGCTTCATCCTCGCTTAAGGATAAAATATTCAGTCTCCATCGGAGCAGATAGATGATGACGATTCCAATGAGAATGAGCGGAGAACCGATCAGCAATTTTTTATAAGTGGCGCTTGTGAAGCTGCCCATCAGCCAGTAAGTAATTTCCGGAAGCTTGTCCTGTGGGTCGGCAGTATATTTCAGCAGAGAGCCGATGGCGTTAAACAGGGAGGAGGCGATCACGCCTGCCAGCACAAGATAGACCACCTGGCGGTTCTCATTTTTTCCTGCGATCTTTAACGTAAAAAATACGGAGGCAAGTCCGAACGCAAGTGCAATGAGCTGTGTCTCCAGAATACCGCAGGAAAGGATGATCGCAAGGATCGCTCCCACGCAGGTGCCGCTGGTAACACCGAGAATGTCCGGTGTTGCCAGTGGATTGGAAAACAGCGATTGGAACGTGTTTCCTGCGCAGGTAAGACCTGCTCCTACAATAATTGCCATCAGAATACGCGGCAGCCGCAGATTGATTACAATGGAGTAATTCTGCGCATGTCCCTCATTTCCCGTGAGAACATCGCGGAAAACAGCGATCACGTCGCCGACCGGCACATTCATTCTGCCGAGGCAGATACAGATTAGTGCGGTGACAAGCGGCAGTAGTATCATTAAGAGAATGGCAAGCGGTGTAAAATGCCCCCGTTTGATCAAAAAATTATCATTCATCAGTACTGAAGCATTTCCTCCATTTCCTCATCGGTAACATCGTAGCCATACCAGTCATGGTAATATTCACGGATGGTATCCTCCAGAGGATAGTCTGCGAAAACTTCCGGGTAAGTGTTGCATGCAAGCCATGCGAATACCAGCGGAGCGTCCGGGTTTGGTGTAAACCAGTTCCACATGCCGAGCGTTGTGTCATAGACACGTCCGTCCTGAACAGCTTTGATGGAGGAGAAATCGGTTCCTTCTACTTTGTTCTCCAGCACGTCCTCCGAGGTAAGACCGATGAGTCCCGGGCCGTCGACAAACAGAATATCCGGATTCCAGCCGTAGATCTGTTCCATGCTCACCTGTGTAAAGCCGGTTGCCTCCGCGGCAACGTCCGTGACACCTAAGTGTTTCATCCAGTAGGTACCAAAGGTTCCGTTGCCGGATACCTGCGGTACGCCGTCGCTGTATTTCCACAGAATCAGTGCGCTCGGACGCTCATCCTCCGGAACGGCTGCAATCCTTGCCTCCACATCCGCAACAATCTCGTCGCCGGCAGCAGTGAAAGCATCGGTCTTGCCTTCCTCACCGAAGACATCCTCCAGAAGATCCAGCCACTGTTTGTAGCGGTTTAACGGATCAGCTTCTGTCTCGTGACCGACGGTTGCAAATCCGATACACGGAATGCCGCTCTCCTGTAAGATCTCTGCGTGTGCCGTATTGCCGGCATTGTATAAGATGACATCCGGTTCTAACTTCATGATTTCCTCGATATTCAGATCACTCTGTGCATAGACGGTATCCGCGGATTCCATCAGCTCCGGTGAGATATTTTTGAGAACTGTCTTTGAGATGGTATCCTTGAAAGAACCGCAGTAGCCTACGATATAAGGAGCTTCCCCGCCGAAATAGGACATGTAGGTGGAGAGAATCGGAATCTGGTCAATCACTACGCGGGTAATGTGATTCGGAACTTCCACAGTGTTGCCGGCATGGTCAACCACAGTGTGGGTGCCGGTGTCCTCGGTGGCAGCAGTTTCAGTGTCTACGCTCTCCGCCGATTCGGAAGCGGCAGCAGTCTCGATGGCTGCTGTGGCTCCGTTATCTGAAGTATTCTCTGTTCCGGAAGCCGTATTGCTTCCGCAGGCTGCAAGCTGCAGTACCATGGCAGCTGTCAATAATGCAGCGGTAAGTTTTGTCTTTTTTATCATATTTCCTCCCTCTGAACGGTATCAGTATGTAATTATTGGTTAGTTAAAACTAACCAACGAGACATAGAATACTGGAAAAGGAAAGAAAAAGCGGTTGCTATTGCAACCGCCTCAAAAAAAGATTATATTGCCAGAAAATCCGGATCAAGAATCTGCAGTCTGGAACCCGAAAAATTCAGAATCCCCTCGTCGCGCATTTTGCAAAGTTCGCGGGAGAGAGCGCTCCGGTCCGCGTAGAGATATTCCGAGAGTTCTCTGCGGCTGTAAGGAAGGCAGACCGTTCCGTCCGGTGCGATCTCTAACGTCTGCAGATAGATCTTTAACTTGTCCCGCAGCTTTTTCTGACTCAGAATCCGTATTTTGCTGTTAAAAAACATCACCTGGCGCGCAAATTCCTGCATCAGATTGGTGGTGACCTGCATACGGCAGGAGCAGGAAAATGTTTTTTCCGACAAGAGCGCGGCAAAATCGAGCATCAGGATCTTGCTTTTTTCCACGGTGTGAATGTAGACATGACTCGCCACCTGTCCGGCGCACACAGACTCGGCGCCGAAGACATCGCCGCTTCGCAGATGATTGATGATGATCTGGTTTCCGTTTTCGTCGACCAGATATTCTTCCAGCATGCCGGTGAGCAGAATGCCGGAGCAGCCGGAGGAATCCCCGAGTGCGGCGATGGATGCATCCTGCGGATAATCGACCACGCGCGCATTTAAGCAGCGCAGGACATTGGGATATTTATCTTTTGGTAATTGACGGAAGATACTGGAATGTTCCAGTACATCCTGATATAGAGCTGTTTCAATAATCATATATTTCCGGTTGCCGCTGCAACCGCCCTCCGTTTTTGAAATCAGGTAAAATAATGAGTTAGTCAACTCTAACATTATAACTTTGCCGGCAGGAGAAGTCAAGGTTTACATAAAATCAATTTCGGGAAGGATACCATCCGTCCGGGGATCGAAATTCAGAAGTGAAAAACAGGAAAAAATAGGGTATAATCTGGATATGCGGAGGTGAGAGGGGTATGATACTGAATACAGGAAGCAGGACAGACATACCGGCGTATTACAGCGACTGGTTCTATGAGAGGGTCCGCGCGGGAGAAGTTCTGGTGCGCAATCCGTATTATCCCACGCAGATAACAAGATACCGGCTCGATCCTGCGGTGGTGGATGCACTTGTATTCTGTACGAAAAATCCGCTGCCTATGCTGGAGCGCCTTCCACTGCTGGATGCGTTTACCATGTTCTGGTTTGTGACGATCACGCCTTACGGCAGGGAGATAGAACCTCATGTGCCTGATAAGAACCTCATCGCGGAGGCATTTTGCAGATTGTCGGAGAGCGTGGGAAGAGAACGTGTCAGCTTCCGTTATGATCCCGTCTTTTTAAATAAGACCTACACCGAGCAGTATCATGTGGAAAAGTTCGGGGAGTTTGCAGAGAAGCTGTCCGGATATACCGGGCAGTGCGTGGTGAGTTTTATTGATTTATATGAAAAAACCAGGCGGAACTTTCCGGGCGTAAGGAGCGTCGGAAAGGAGGAGCAGGAGCGTCTGATTGCAGCGTTTTCCGAGATAGCGGTAAAGCAGCATCTTCAGATTCATCTGTGCTGTGAGAACCGCAGTCTTGTGCGGCAGAATGTGGATGCAGACGGCTGTTTATCACAGTCTGTGCTGGAACAGGCGATCGGGTGCAGATTAAAGGTGCCGCAGCAGAAACGGGCAAGAGACGGGTGTCCCTGCCTGCTCGGCGCAGACATCGGTGCTTATAACACCTGCGGACATGAATGTCTGTACTGCTATGCCAACTATGACAGCCGCACCGTCCGGGAGAACCGGCTGCAGCATGATCCCCGCTCGCCGCTTCTGATCGGGCATGTGCAGAGCACAGACATTGTAAAAGATGCAATCCAGCGTTCCTGGAAAGATCCACAGATGAGTATTTTTGATTTGTATTGATAAAAAAAGTAAAATCATGCAGGAGGTACCACAATGAAAAAAGAGTTGAACTGGGCAGTCTTGGGATGTGGCGTCATCGCAAATGAAATGGCACAGGCCCTAGAGCATATGGGAAAGCATCTCTACGCGGTCGGCAACCGCACACATGAGAAAGCGGTCACATTTGCGGAGAAGTACGGTGTACAGAAGGTATACGACGATTTTCAGGAAATGTTCCATGATCCCGACGTCGATGTCATTTATATTACCACGCCGCACAATACACATATCGAATTTGCCCGCGAGGCACTTGCAGGCGGGAAGCATGTGCTCTGTGAAAAATCGGTCATGTTAAACAGCCGTGAACTTGCGGAGGCGATTGCGCTTGCAGAGGAGCACCACGTTGTGTTTGCGGAGGCGATGACGATCTGGCACATGCCTTTATATAAGAAGCTCTGGCAGATTGTTGAGACGGGGGATGGAGAGATTCCGGCACTCGGGAAGGTGCAGTTTATTCAGCTCAATTTCGGCAGTTACAAGGAATATAATATGAAGAACCGGTTTTTCAATATGAATCTGGCGGGAGGAGCACTCTTAGACATCGGTGTCTATGCACTTTCCATTGCAAGAAGCTTTATGTCAAGCCAGCCAGACCAGGTGCTTTCCCAGGTAAAATACGCACCGACCGGCGCGGATGAACAGGAGGGAATTCTTCTGATGAATCCGGACGGACAGATGGCGGCGCTGTCGCTGTCTCTACATTTCAAACAGCCGAAGCGCGCTGTGATCAGCTGTGAGAAAGGATATATAGAGATCATGGAATATCCGCGCGCCGACCGCGCCATCGTTGTGGAAGCAGAGACCGGAAAGGTGCATGAGATCACGGCAGGTACAACGGCGGATGCATTATTGTATGAAATGACAGACATGGAAGATGCTATCTTGAACGGAAATACCGGGGTAATGCGGTTAAAAGATACCCGTGACGTCATGGAACTTATGACAGGCCTGCGCAAAGAGTGGAACATGAAATATCCGGGAGAAGAGTGGTAAAACAACTAGTTTGACACAAAAAAATGTAGGAGTACCAACATTACCAGAAGGTTCACAATGGGAACGAAATGTTTTAAATTCCTTTGCAGGAGGAAAAGCAACACCTACTACGTATGAAGGCGGGACTACATTATATAGAATTGGTGGAAAAAATGGCGGATTTTGGAGTTTAGAACCACCTCCTGCAACTGAATATCAATGGAGAGTGGATTATGCAATTAAACAGGAGTTCTGTAATGATGCATCTACTTTATATAAGATGACTATACCAGAAGGTTCTTCTTTAGGAGCTTTAGAAGGAAAAGTTGGACCACAAGGAATGGGATTATATGGTGGGGCACATCAAGCATATATTGATTATAGAGCAGTACCTGCAGATTGGATTGAGATAACACCTGCAACGTGGAAGTGAGAAAATTATGAACAAGATTGACGACGAAAAACATAACGAATTAATAGTAATATTGAGTGAGTTAATAGAAACTATTGAATTAATGAAGAAGGAGGAAAAAGATTATTTATTGATTCAGAATGAAAATGAAGCCAGAGATTGGATGGATTTTTTAAAGAATCATACAGATAAAGACGAATTGAAATCTTTAGAAAATGAAATATCAGATAGGTTTTTCTTTAAGTTTGATGTTCAAATTGGAACATCAGAACTAGATAATAAAAGAGCGGAACTTATGAAAAAGTATATATTTAAGTCAAATGAATATTTAAAATAGTTATAATCAGGGTTATACTTTCGGACATTCAGAAGAACTGTTATGATGCCGAGGGTCTTCGTGCAGAGATGGAAGAGAACGGCAGATTAGTGCAGTTCCTCTATAATGAGGATAGGGAAGTAGTCGCAGAGAAAGACTGCAGCGGCAACATCATCCGTTATATACGTGGACTGGGCTTAATCAGTTCTGACAGCGAGAACGCCAAGACGTATTACCATTATGTATCCGATGAACAGGGCAGTGTGAGCCATATCATCAGAGATGAGGATAAGGAGAGCGGAGTATCAGCACAGGGAAGAGAGCAGGACAGAATACTCAATCAATATGAGTATGATGCCTTTGGGAATACCATAAGCTGCAAGGAGCAGGTAGAGAACCGTTTCCGTTATCAGGACGAGCAGTATGATCCCATTACCCGGCAGTATTATCTCAGGGCACGTTACTATAACCCTGTGATCGGACGGTTCATACAGGAAGATACCTATTATGGAGACGGACTGAACCTGTACGAATACTGCAGGAATAATGCCATAACGTATAAAGATCCGACAGGGCATAATATCTGCCCGACGCAGAGAGACTTATACCACAAGTATAAAGAAGAGGGAATGAGTCTCCAGGAAGCCTACCAAAAGATGCGTAAGGAATTAGGACTGGATAGTAAGTCCGGGTATAAAGACAGCGGGGTAGGTAATGGGAAAGATCCTTGGAGAAGTTATGAGAGTGGTAGTAAACCAATAGGTGCTACATACGAAGGAACTATATACAGAAGTGTTGATAGTAGATACGACCCGTTAGAAATGAGTCAGTATACGATTAACTCTAATCATAGATATACAGAGTCAGGTGTGCCAGGATTACATTTTAGTAGTGGTGAAAAAATAGTTAAAGCGGAACTTGGAAATTATGATGTTTTTGATTTTTCAAACAGAACAATGTATTCGTATGATGTAAGATTGACAAACATGCTAGATGTAAGTAATCCTTCAGTGCGTTCACAACTGGGGATTTCTCTCGAGAGTATAGTCGGAGAAGGATATGATGTTACGCATGCTATTGGTCGATATGCATATAGCAATGGTTATAATGGAATTATTGCGCCTTCTGCTAGAGCAGATGGAGGAATAAATATTATTCTTTTCAATGCAAAGGGGGTGAAATAACTATGGATATGCTTGAGATGTTTTTTTATGAATATGAAGAAGAAGCATGGAACAAATATGCTAGCTGTTTTGAAGATGTAAATACACAGATAGATGGTGTGCCACAGGAGATTGTGAATGCTATCTTCACTATTTTAGGAGATGCTACAGGATATGATTGGTTGCATAAACCCCTTCATAAATTTGGTGGAAAAAGTGCAGTTGAATTATTAAAAACAGAAAAAGGGGAAAAGGCGTTAAAAGCCTTTATTATGAGATTACCTAATTAATGATGATTGACCAGCTATGTGATACTGTGTAGCTGGTCTAGAAAAACATAAGTATTCTGTATTTTTGTCAAGAGTGGTACACCTTCTAAAGTACACGGAAACAGTAAACTTAGTACAAAGCCACAGCATGGATATGAAATCTATAATACGGAGACTGGAGATGTAGTTAAGACTGGTATAAGTGGACAAAGGATGAATCTCAATGGTACATCGCC
>ERZ772820.2552-NODE-2552-length-12660-cov-2.909401_pt1 | contig 12660 bp, 13 predicted proteins | sample MGYA00511377_ERZ772820 | MGnify/ENA primary metagenome ERZ772820 (study PRJEB29015, sample SAMEA2737684) | human gut metagenome | biome: human gut; feature: human-associated habitat; material: faeces | place: China | collected 2012 ...
TAATTTTTTTCAAAACCGTATCATCAAAAATTACTGCATACGGAATATCACTACATTCTATTTCTGGTTCATAGGAAGCAAGTTCCATCAAATTAGAAAGTATATCTTTTTCATTAAAATCAAAATCTTTTACAATTGTTGGTTCTAATTCATATACAGTTTTTCCAAGGGATATTTTTTTTATTTTAAGTCCAGAATCCTTTTCCAAAGCTTTCAATAATTTAGTACGAACTTTAAAAACATCTTTTAACTGTGTTTGAATATCTCCTTTTATCAACAATGAAGATATATCTGATTCATAAGAACTCTCATAAGATTTTACAACAAACACTTGTTTCTTATCTATATCTTGCCCATCAATTTGCACTTTCGCTGATCCTGGTTCCTCAAATATAGCATCTGAAATATTTTCTTTTTTCCCTTGCTGAATTAATTGAAAAGTTTTCGCAAACGATGTCTTCATAAGACCATTTCTTGCATATATAGAAAATGTATTACCCTTTTCAAAATCAAATTCATAATTTAATGAGTCAATTCCAAAGCAATTTGTCAACTCTATATTAAGCTTATTCATTCAACATCCCCCATTAATACCTTTAATATTACGAAATTCTTCTTTCTTTTCTTCCAATCCGACGCTCACTCAATTTAATCCATATATTTCTTAATGTTGTAACTTCAAATTCTGTTAATCCCAATCCTTCAATCAATAAAATACGATCCGTATAGTCAAGCACTTCCTCTATCTTGTCGTCTCGAATTAATTTATCGATTCTAATAACATCTAATTTTTCTGCATTCTTCATTGGAATTTTTAATTGACGTATCTCTCCTGGTTCAAATGTTAGAACACCACCACCATAGCTTCTCCCAGTAATTTCCGCCAATGCCAATGTAAAAGAATTTAAGAAAGCCGCTGCTACAAACTCAGGATTAACTCCATCTAAGAAACGCACTTTGTGAATCGTATCTGTGCTCACAGCATTTACATGATTTAATATAATTCGCGGATAACGATTAACCTGCCTTAAAATAAAGGCATCCGGCTCCCACGATTGCGGAACACAATACCAATTTTTTCTTATGCGACATTTATATCCTTTATTGTATCCTTGTTCTTCGCCATAATTAATATACTCTTGTTCTTCTTTACTAAGCTCTGAAAAAGGCAAATTTTTAGGCATAAACATGTACACTTTTTTCCCGTTTTCGATTAATGCCTTGAAATCTCGTTCTGACAAAATAACCCCTTTTAATTGCTCCGTTCTTCCAATGACCATACGAGTTGAATTAGCAAGCTGATACTCATCAACTGTGTTTCTATTTAACAAAAAGAACGAATTTTCTCCGCTTACTAAGCCTACATTTATTTCAAACAATTCTGTTGTAAACGGTATTTTTTCACTTTCCCTCAATCTTCTAATTAAATTTATTTCTCGATTTGTCAAATAGTATTTAATCCATTTTTCTGTACTATGATTAAGTTCTTTTATTTCATAATTATAAAAATTATTAAGGTCTAGTTCTTTTAAGTCATCTAAATCAGTTAATTCAATTACTTGAATTCCCTTATCCTCAGACTTTTTCTCTCCTAATAATAAAATCACTTCTTGTTGAATCTCTTCAAAAACCAATTTTTGAAAAGTAATTAATGTTAGTCTTTCAAAATATTGTGCTAAAAATTCTCTCGTTTCTCCTGCGTAATTTACTTGAAAGAGCTCTGCCGGAATAACCATTCCTAATCTTCCATTTTCACTTAACGCTAAACATGATAAAACCAAAAAAGGCAACCAAATATTAGTTAATTTTGTCGGATGAAATCCATTTTCTTTCATATAAGAGAATGCAATTTCTCTGGATTTTTCATCAAAATCTTGGTACCGAATGAATGGGGGATTCCCTACAATTGCATCATAGTTCCTTTTTCCAACAACCTTATCTCTATAAAATGCAAAAAAATCCTGGCATTCTACATTCGTACCATATCTCATCGCTTTCCTTGGTTCTTCAAGGCACAATTCTACTCCTGTAATATCTAAATTTAAATTAAGTTTCTCTCTTCTTTCTACTATAGCTTTTAAAAAATTCCCATCGCCGCAACTTGGTTCTAACACTTTCTTGGTATTCTTACTTATTATCCACTTACAAATAAATTCTGTAATAGCCTGTGGGGTGTAATATCCCCCACGCAACTTATCAAAACTTTTTTTACTCTTCATCTAAATCCTCTCGTCTACAATTCTCAGCTCCATATAATTTTGAAATTAATCCATCTAATTTTTTATCTTCTATTTGAATCAATCTCTTATACGTTTCTTTTTGAAGTTTTGTCTGCTGCTCGTCTCTTTTATTTTTTAATTCCATAAGCTTCTTAACGGTATCAACTATCTCATCATGAAGTTTCACTTCATTTAAATCATCAAAGTTTATTCTATAGATTGGTAACTGTGCAACAAACTGTTTTCCATGAGAATAATAGTCTCCTCGAAATTTACTTGCTTTACTCTTTACTACCATTTCTATCATCCAATAATTCAATACTGCTTGAATGTAAAACAAGGATTCTCTTGTATCATCTTTCTTTTCTAATCCATAAAATGGTCCATTCCCTCCACCAGTAAAGCAAATTGTTCTGGCATCATATACATAATTTCCCTGAGTTGCTAAAACTGACCAAACTAAATGATCACCCTTTACAAACCTCTTTAAACTTTGGCTCCTACCAAATTGATACCAATTATTCTCCGACATATTGTTAATGCTACGTTTACATAATTCTTCTTTAAAGGAATCTAAATATTCCAATGTCTTAGGGAACAATTGTCTCATTTCATCCATGGAATATAATACTTGTTTCTTTTCCTTCTGATAATAAGGAAAAATAATTCGTCTATTTTCATTAATTTGGGCATATTTCTCTAGTTGCAAATCATAAATGCATGGTTTAGTAATTGCCGATTCAATTTGCCACTCTCTTCCTCTACAATCAATAAATTTTATAATTCCTTCTTTTTCTTCTTTTGGTTCAATAATATATATTGGATCTGCACTTGTTTGTAAACCGACAAAAATATCAACTAAAGATTCCAGCGGCTGACAATATTCTTTCTTTTTTTCTAAAGTTTGCACTATCTCATTTGATAAAAAAGTCCATGGTGCTACTCCAAGATATTCAATAGGGTATTCTTGCATGTCAACTGCTCCTGTTGCATAAAACCTATTAATATCTTTGACAAAACCAATTTCAAATGATTTCCGTTCTTTTTTTTCAACAAACAAAAGACAAGTGTATGTACTTCTTCCTTTAAAAACCTGCTCTGTACCAAAATGAATAATTTGTTTAACACATTTCATCTCTGATAGCATTTTCCGCAAGGAACTGCCCGATTTAATAAGCATAAATTTATGCGGAATTATATATCCCATTTTTCCATTCGCTTTTAATAGCGTCAATCCCTTTTCAAGAAATAAAAAATACTTGTCCAATAAATCTGTTATTGCCGTTTCATACTCTGAAAATTCAGATTTATAATACTCATACTCGTTTTCAGAAAAGTGCACCATATTCTGTACTCGAATATATGGCGGATTTCCAACAATTGCATCAAATTTTTCCCCTGCAAACTCCGTTTCCCAATTGAAAATTTTAATTTTTTCAACCAATTCCGGATCCTCTAACAAATCCTGATTATATTGCATATACTTTTCATCTACAAGGCTATTACCATTTTTAATATTGTTATCTAGACTCGGAAGAATTCTGCAACCATTATTTTTTACAAAACATTCCATTTCATATAAAGAGCTTTCTTCAATAAGTTTAATAAGCAAACTAAATTTTGCAACCTCCACAGCCAAAATATCAATATCTACTCCCCATATGTTTTTCTGTAAAATCGTTCTCTTCTGTTCATACGACAACTTAAAATTATTTGCCGTGTCACGAATAAGTATTCCCCTTTGTATAGCTGTTTCCAAATCATTTTGCATATAATATTCAACATAACGATTTATAATAAATTCATATGCGGCAAGTAAAAAATTTCCAGATCCACAACAAATATCTGCTATTCTATAATTTCCCCATTCTGTAAATTTTTCATCTGTAAACAGCGGATTCAAAGTCGTTTTAACAATAATATCTGCAACATTCTTGGGCGTGTTTACCACTCCTTGTGAATCTACAATTTCTGGTTTTCTTTCTGCAACTACTATTTTTTCTTTTATTACTATTTCTTCTTCCAAAAATAATTCATAAATTTGACCAATAATAAATGGATCGACTATGCTAAACTCATAACAACTATTTGGATAGTACAATTCTTTAAAGATATCCACAAGTATACTATCAGATATTTCAAATTGTTCCCCATCAATCAATTCAAATAGTCCAGAGTCATACTTTTTATCTGCCGCTGCAAATACTTTTTTCAACTCCACATATGTACCTATATTTTTAAGGCTTTCATATTTTTCTAATTCTCTATCTTCACATATTCTTAAAAATACAATTCGATTAATCAATTTCTGAACGAAAATATTTAATGTTTCCTGATTAATCGTCGGATTATTTTCAAAAATATCCTCACTTAATACCAATCTCCATACTTTTATTTGTGATAAAAAACATTTATCAAATGGTTCCTTCTTTAACGAACTGGATATATTCGCAAATGTTCTTTCAAAAGCTCCCGAAACCACCGTCTCATATGCAACCTAGATATCTCATCAAATTTATCTACATATTCTGTAAAATGGAAATGAGCAACCTGGGCAACTGAAGGTTTATCATTCTCGTTCGGTCTTACTGATGTATCATAGATAACCAAATCTGTAAAATTCGACAATACAGATATTTCTAGATTTCCATTCCAGCCGTACCGTCTAGTTTGAAATGCCGCTTCTTTGCTTGTCATTATATCTACATTGGGCTTTTTAGTTTCCAGAAAAAAATATGGTGTAGAACCTACATGAAATTCATAATCCGGCTTCTTTTTTACTTGTTTTCCGTTTTCCTCTACAAATACAGATGCCTCATGTTTTACTTCTCTTAAATGCTGCGGCAAATTCTTTTTATTTTGTACATCCCACCCTAACATTTCAAAAAAAGGATTTACAAAATCATTACGAACTTCTGTCTCATTGTAATCTGGTCTATTGTATTGTTTAAAGTGTTCCTGATAAGCTTCTACCAGTTTAAGCAATCTGTCTTTTTGCATCCTTTTTCTCCTTTGCTTTTTTTACATTGAAAGTATCAATTTCAACTAAATCACCAATATCACAATTTAACTCATTACATATCTTTTCCAAAACAGTTAAAGTCACTGCTTGACCATTAGTCATTTTAGCAATAGTTCCATTACTAATTCCTGTTCTTCGCTTCAAATCCCCTTTTTTCATTCCGTTATCAATCAGAATTTTCCATAGTCCATTATATGAAATAGCCATCTCGCACCTCATGTTTTTCTTCCGAATGTATGTTCTGTTTAGTATATCATTGTTTTATCTTCTCGTCAACATCGCTTGCATAAAAATAGATTATATCATAATATTTAACCAGCGGTTTAATTTACTATTATTTCATGAAGTACAATCTCCTCCGCACAAACCCGAATATTATTCATTCTCCCAACCCATGCCATCTGATCCTGCATCTTCAATTCTTCTGTCACTCCCTGCTGTTCTTTCATCTGTTCCACCAACCTGTCCATCATCTGATGACATTCCTCATCGATCTGGTGCAAGTGCTCATTTAATTTTCCGACAAGTATCAGTTCCAAATACATTCCTTTCCGATGTTCTTTTAAATACGTCCTTCGTAACATTCCATACTTTCCAATCGGATATTCCGTCTCCTCTGGGAGGTACAGGTCTGGATAATACAGACCATCCTCACCCAAAGTATAGCTAATTCCATTTTCTCCCATAATATGTTTTTCCATGATTTTGTCCTCCTATCTCGCCCCTCGGTCCTTACTCTGGCTTCGGGTACGCTGTGTATTTTTCTGTTCCTGCTCTATTTTCTTTCTGTTTGCTTGTAATGGTAAACTAAATTTGTAACACCTTGTTCGAATAATATATTATAATATTATTCAAATAAGGAGGACATTGTTATGTCAATACGTTACAGTGAAGATTTTAAAAAAGAAGTAGTCAAAGCATATATGGCTGGCGATAAATCCACCATCCAAATAGCTGCTGATTATAATATTGCCAAGAGTACTGTTAGCCAGTGGGTTAATCAGTACAAGGAAGAATGCCTTTATACCACCAGCACATCACCTGAATCTAATGAAGCAAAGAAAATCAGAAGATTAAACCAGCTTCTTAACGAAAAGGATAAGGAAATTGCATTCCTAAAAAAAGCAGCGGCATTCTTCGCAAAGGAAATCGATTAGTGGTATATCGGTTCATTGACGATAATAAAAATACATTTGGTTTAAGATGGCTGTGTAAAAAATTTGCAATCAGCCCTAATTGTTACTACAACTACAAAAAAGATGCAAAGCAAAAATATCATGAACGTCTGAACCATATCTTCGAGCTTATAAAATACATTTATTATAACAATAATCGTGTTATAGGCTATAGGGCTATGCGTATTTTCATCAAGCGCTATGGATATGATATAAGCAGTACAACTATGCATAAATACATGAATAAGGAACTCAATTTATGTGCTGTAATTATGCATTCCAAGCCTGGATACAAGGCAGGTAAAAAGAACAAAATATTTGATAATCTCTTAAACCAGAACTTTACAGTCGGCTGCAAAAATAAAATATGGTGTACAGATTTTACATACATGCACCAGCCAAATGGAAAATTCAGATACAACTGTTCAATAATTGATTTATATGACAGGTCAGCTGTTGCCTCATTAAACAGTGATTATATCAATACAGCTATAGCAATAAACACGCTTAAAATGGCGCTAAAAAAGGAAAACTATCCCAAAGTGATTTTACACTCAGATCAGGGAGTACAGTTTACTTCGTGGGAGTTTGTAAAATTCTGCAAAGAGAATAATGTAATTCAGAGCATGAGCAGGTCTGGCTGTCCGTATGATAATGCTCCAATGGAAAGATTTTATAACACTTTCAAAAGCAATTTTTATAACGTAACTGCATTTTCAAGTGTGGAGATGATGGACGAACTTACTATGAAATATATCAACTGGTATAACTATGTCCGCCCTCATTCATACAATGATTATTTAACACCAATGGAAGCTCGTTACATATAGGTATTTATCGAACAGAGTATTACAAAAATGCTTGACCAGTACAATTCCCTGTTCTTAAAGAGATGGTAATCTTGCCATCTTCCCAATATTATTCAGGTAACATCCAGAACCACTGGTTGCCAATCTTCACAGAATTAATTTCCAATTCCTTTTTCGCATTCCACAGTGTTTTCTTTTTAATTCCCCTGCTTTCCGCCTCTTCTGCCACCTTTGTCTGGGCTACAGAACCAGATGCCAGAACTTCTTGCAGAAATTCCTTTGCTGCATGAATTTTCTTCCCTCGGTTGTCTCCGCTTAACAAATCATCTGCACTGATGTCATATTCCCCAATCCATTCAAATCCAGTATCTTTATCCAAACGAAATGCAATAGATTTTCCTTCCGGTGCAAGGGAACTTTTTACATGACACACCACACGAATTTCAGGTTCATCCTTGATCCTTCCGACAATCAGTACGCTTCTGGCTGCTGCTTGAAAATCAATAGAACCAAGTCCACGGTATGACGATTTCCCATTGCTGTTTTTGTTCATATGACCAATCAAAATAATCGCACAATGATATTTCTCAGCAAGCACCGCTACACGCTTCATCAAGGGGCGAATTTCATTTGCCCTGTGCATATCTACAGCAGCCCCCAGAAAACCCTGTATCGGGTCTAAAACTACAAGGCGTGCTTTTGTCTTTATAATAGCTTCTTCTAATCTAGCATCCATCATAGTCAACGCCTGATCGTTATCATCAATTACCATCACTCTGGAACAGTCTGCACCTGCTGAAAGAAGTCGGGGCTTAATGGTATCGCCCAATCCATCCTCTGCAGTCTGATAAATTACATTTACCGGCTCCAGATCCACTGTTTTTGCCTCCAAGGCTGGTTCATCACTGCCCGATGGTAATACTGCCTCGCCTTTTGTCAGCTTTGCAATAATCTGCAGTACCATTGTGGTCTTGCCCTCACCGGGATCTCCCTGCACGATCGTAACTTTCCCAAAGGGAATAAAGGGATAAAGCAGCCAATCTATTTTTTCTACCTCTACCTGTTCCATATTTATCAGTTTTAAATTCGGTTCATCTCTTCTGTTATCCAAAATTACCTCCATTTTCTGTTGAAAGAAAGTGGAGACTTTGGTAGAATAACCTTAGTATTTGATTTGGATTTTCTACCAAGTCTCCGCCTTTAGGTGTTTGCCGACACTTAAAGGCTTCTACTTTTCATCTTCCAATGTCTCTGTTTTAAAATCACTTGCTTTCCATGTTACTGAACAATCATCACCAGTGATTTCAATTACCTGTTGCATTAATGCCCGGCAATCTGCCAGCACCTCATACAAATCCTCTGTTTCCAGATGTTCCAGACGTTCCCACAACCGCCGTATTTCAAGGCTTAACCAATCACTTTGATATTTACCAACCGCAATCTTTACTTCCTGATGTAGTACAGACTGAATGAAATATTTTCCTTTCGGCAGTCCACTCACTTTAATGCGCGCTTCTAATTCTCTGCGTTCCTCAGGTGTCATCCGAAAACAAACTGTCTGATTGCGTTTTCTATCTTTATCTAATCCACTCATTACAAATCCTCCCTATATTCACTGTCCAGCCGTTCAGCCAGTTTTGTCTGCTTGTTTGGATAAAGATGTGCGTAGGTATTCAGTGTAGTTTCCACTTTTTCATGTCCGATACGGTTTGCAATCTCCAGCGGTGAAAATCCCAGTTCGATCAACATACTCGCATGGGAATGCCTCAAATCGTGTACTCTTATCCGTTTTACGCCACTTTCTTTAATTCCTCGCTGCATTTCATGCTCCAGATAATATTTTGTAATGGGGAACAACCTGTCGTCCTCCTGCAAATCATATAAGCTGTCCATATAATCTTTGATATCTGCAGCCAGAAACTCTGGAATGGTAATCACTCTCTTGCTCTTCGGTGTCTTTGGCGGAGTGATCACATCTTTCTTGCCAAGACGTTGGTATGATTTTGTGATAGAAATTGTTCTCTTTTCCAAATCTACATCTTTCGGATTCAGAGCCAGAAGCTCTCCCAAACGCATCCCCGTCCAGTACAAGGTCATAAATGCCATATAAGAAAGTCTTTTGTTCATGACACTGTCGATAAACTTCCTAAATTCCTCTCCTGTCCAGAAATCCATTTCTTCTGCCTTGCTCTTACCCATACTTCCGGCTTTTTCACAGGGATTACTTTTCAAATCGTAATATCGAACCGCATAATTAAAGATTGCGCTCAACTGGTTATTGATTGTTTTCAGATAAGTGGGTGAATAGCCCATTTTAATCAATTCATTCTGCCATTGACGGATGTCAGCTGCAGTAATGTCATTTACCCGCTTATTCCCGAAATACGGGAGAATTTTCAGCTCCACGATATACTTTTTCGTTCTCATGGTATGCTCCCGCAGGCGAGTCTCCATATCTGCACAATACATCTTCCAAAAATCCTCAAACTTCATATCAAAGTCCGCTTTTTGCGTAATAAGGAAATTCCGAAGCCATTCCTCCGCCTCTCTTTTGGTCGCAAAACCTCTTTTAGTAGATTTCCGGCGTTTTCCTTGCCAATCCGTATAACGATACTGAATCAACCATTTCCCGGTTTTCTTATCTTTTTCCGCTTTCATTCGACCACCTCCTATGCACTGAAACCATACCAGCGTTTTTCAAAATAGCGTCTGGGAACTTTGCCCGCAATTACCAGAAATCCTTCTTTTTCCAGTTCCTGATTCAGCTTACGAATCAGCTTGTACGCATGACCTACAGAAACGCCCAGCATTTCTGCAAGTTCATTTGCAGTAATATAAATCTTGTTGTTTTCTGCCATATATGCATCCTCCTTTTCTGTTTATAGCGTTATCGCTACTTTTTATACCTCCATTATATGTAGCGACTTCGCTATTGTCAAGTGTTTTGAAATTCCAGTAGAAAAATTATTTCAAACATAGTATAATGTAGCCATCTCGATACATGGAGGACGATGAAAATGACCATAGGAGAAAAAATCAAATACTGCCGAAAGCAAATTGGCATTACGCAAGATAAACTGGCTGAGCTGACCGGCATCCATCCGGTTTCTATCCGAAAATACGAAACAAATAAAATGCAGCCACAACCTCCTCAGTTAGAGAAAATTGCAGCTGCACTCGGTGTCAGTTATAATGCTTTGAATGGCAGTGACACTGCCGGACTCCGTCTGGAAACAGTCGGTGATCTGATGGGTGTACTTATGGTTCTTTGCAATTCCGGCATCCTCCAGATCAATGGAGAGCGTGGAGAAGATAATTTATTAAAGGACGATACTGTATCTATCCATCTGAATCCGGTGCTTTCCTCTTATCTCGAAATCGGATATAACAGCAGAGGGAAAGCACAAACGCTTGCTTTACAGGATGCTTTACTCAATATCAGAAGTTATAAAGTATTCAATGACCTGTTAAAATGGGAGAAAATGAATTACATCTATCAGGGTGCATTGAAATCCGCTGGGGATAATCCAAATGAATCTACAAAAGCAGCTATAGATGAGATAGCCGAGACAAAAGAAAAAGTGGAATTGGAATTGCAAAGAAGTCAAATGCTATTAATATTATAGTGTTTTTATATAATTTTACAATTTGAGAAAGGACATAATCTATGTCATTTACATATTGGTTACCTGATGAAACAGGAAAAAAAGTAGATTTTACAACAGATGTCAGTTCAATAATAATAATAGGTGCTAACGGATCAGGAAAAAGCAAATTAGGAGCTTGGATTGAACAACAAAACTATAGTCAAGTTCATCGAATCGGCGCTCAACGTAATTTAAATTTCAACGAAAACATCACACTAAAAAGTTACTCTCAAGCTGAAGATTTTGTCTTTTATGGTTCAGATAACAAAAATTGGCATGCACATAAAGATCAACGATGGAATTGGGGTAAGGATTATACAACGAAACTGATTGATGACTTCGAAAATGTACTTGCTGCATTAATTGGACTAAAAAATAATGAGAACGATCATTTTGTTTCCGAATGCAAAATTGCCGCAAAAAACAACTCCACCCCTCCAACGCCACCTCAAACATCCATTGATAAACTGAAAGTCATATGGCAAGAAGTACTACCAGAACGAGAGCTCATTCTTGAGGACTCTAAATTTTATGCTGCCTTTGAACAAAATGGTGTTAAAAAGCAATATTCCGCAAATCAGATGAGTGATGGTGAGCGTGCGGTATTATATCTAACAGCTCAGGTATTATGTGTTCCACAAAACAAAACATTAATAATAGACGAACCAGAAGTACATCTACACCGTTCAATTATGAACCGTCTATGGCTTTCGCTTGAAAAGTATAGAACTGACTGTTTATTTATTTTTATAACTCATGACACACAATTTGCATCCCTTCACTCAAATGCAGAAAAAATCTGGATTAAGGAATATGATGGTAATAATTGGAAGTTAGAAAAAATCAATAATAATGAGTTACCAGAAGAATTACTACTCGATATTCTTGGATCTCGAAAAAACATATTGTTTGTCGAGGGTGAAAACAACAGTTACGACACCCAGCTATATTCCGAAATATTTAATAATTATCACGTTATTGCTTGCGGTAGTTGCACTCAAGTAATATCACGTACAAAGGCTTTTCGCAATAATATATCTCTTCATAATTGTCAAGTATATGGCATTATTGACAGAGATTATCGTTCGGAATATGAAATTGAATCCTATAAACAGGATGGCATCTATGCTTTAGAAGTCGCAGAAGTTGAAAACCTTTTTATTGTTGAAGAGTTAATTCGTTTTATGGCAGAGAGAATGGCAAAATCAGCAGACAATGTATTCACCGAAATCCAAAAGTATGTGATAGATACTCGTTTCAGTAATCAAATGCAAAAACAAATATGTCAAAGTGTTGTTGCTCATATAAAATACTTGCTAAATTGTATTGAAATCTCAAAGAAAAATAATTCTGAAGCAAAAGCAACACTGAATACTGCACTTGCCAATATTGACTACGATACAATAAAACAGGAGCAAGAAGCACACTTTCAAGCGGTACTAGATTCTCAAGATTATTCAAAAGTAATAAAAGTATTCAATGAAAAGAACATTGCAAAGTCAATTGGACATTATATTGGATTGCAAGACAAAGATTACTGTACCACCGTAATTGCATTACTGCATTCATCATGTCGAGATGAAATAATAAACGCTCTATCATCTTATTTACCTACAGAAATTCCTCGGTAGTATGTTTTGTACTCAATCTGTACTCAAACCACATAGCAAGAGCCCGGAAACCCGCATAAACACTGGATTTCCGAGCTCCATTTTTATATTCAGGCAACCCTCTTTATCCTCAAAAGGCAAAATCCTTTATCCTCACCTATTTTCTCTTTCAAGGCTT
>ERZ772820.2557-NODE-2557-length-12614-cov-8.051278_pt1 | contig 12614 bp, 11 predicted proteins | sample MGYA00511377_ERZ772820 | MGnify/ENA primary metagenome ERZ772820 (study PRJEB29015, sample SAMEA2737684) | human gut metagenome | biome: human gut; feature: human-associated habitat; material: faeces | place: China | collected 2012 ...
CGATGATGGCATCGGCGGTCATGCTCTCCTTGCTGCCGTCGGGCTTGGTGACCTCAAGCTGCTTTTCGCCGGTGAACTTGGCGGTGCCGTCCACCTTCTTGACCTTGTTCAGCTTCAGCAGACCGGCTACGCCGCTGGTCAGCTGCTTGCTGATGGCGTTCTTGTGGGCGATGACCTGGGGGAAGTTGACCTTCACACCCTCGACCTCTACGCCGATATCCTTGCCCTGGGTCTTGATCTGCTCCACCAGCTCGGCGGAGTGCAGCAGGCACTTGGTGGGGATGCAGCCCACGTTCAGGCAGGTGCCGCCCAGATATTGCTTTTCAATAACGGTCACGTCCGCGCCCAGTTGTGCGGCACGGATGGCCGCCACATATCCGCCGGGGCCGCCGCCGATAACAATGATCTTTTTCATACCGCACCTCGCATCAAAGCAGGATCTCTACGGGCGATTGCAGCAGGTCGCGCAGCGCCATACCGAAGCGCGCCTCCACAGCGCCGTCCATGGCACGATGATCGAAGGTGCAGCAAAGACGCATGACCTGATGCTTTGAAATGGTCCCATCCGCCTCCATGACCAGCTCATCCTCCACCGCCGTGACGCCGAGGATAGCGGCATCCGGCTGGTTGACGATGGGTGTGAACATCTCGATGCCGAACATCCCCAGATTGGATACCGTGAAGGTGGAGCCCTTGTAATCATCAGGCGTAAGGCCGCCGTCCTTGGCACGGGCCGCCAGATCCTTGGCACAGGCCGCCAATGCATCCAGACTCAGCTTGTCGGCATCACGGATCACAGGAACGATCAGTCCCGTGTCCAGCGCAACAGCCATGCCCAGATTGACGTGAGCGCGGTGAATGATCTGGCTGCCGTCAAAGCTGACCAGCATCTCAGGATGCGCTGCCAGACACTTTGCCGTTGCCTTGAGGATCAGGTCATTGACAGAGTACTTCTTTCCCGTCTTTTCCAGCAGTTCTCTGCGGAACTGCATCAGCGCCGTCACGTCCACCTTGGTGACCTGCGTTACGGGCGGGATCTCCGTGTGGGACTGCTGCATACGCTGGGCCACGACCTTCCGCATACCGGAGAGCTTCTCCACTGTGTCGCCGTCCATCTGCTCCGCTGCAGCAGCGGTAGGAGCCGGTGCAGCAGCGGCGGGGGCGGGAGCGGGGGCGGCGGGCGCTGTCGGGACCTGCGCGGCGTAGGCGCGGACGTCATCCGCACGGATACGTCCGCTGGTACCGCCAGGTGTTACCTGCGACAGGTCAACGCCCAGCTTGGCAGCGATCCTGCGGGCCAGCGGGGATGCCTTGACACGACCGCCGGACATCTGACCGACGGCGGCAAGCACAGGCTCCGCAGTGGCAGGAGCCGTATCGGCGGCAGCGGGCGCCGTTGTGCCGCCGGCATCGGGAAGGGCCTCGCCGGGCTGGCCGATATACGCCATCAGCCCCTGCACGGGGATATCCTCTCCCTCCTGCGCGACGATCTTCAGCAGCACACCGTCCACCTCGCTGACCACGTCGTTGGTCAGCTTTTCTGTCTCGATGCTGGCCAGCACATCGCCGGCCTTGACGGTATCTCCCTCGGCCTTGAGCCACTGAGCGACCGTACCAGTCTCCATGGAAACGCCGAACTGCGGCATTCTGATCTCAGTTGCCATATGTGCCTCCTTATTCTTTTAGCAGAGCGGCTGCCTCGGCGGCGATGCGCTCGGGATTGGGATAGATCTCGTCCTCCAGCTCGGCGCAGAAGGGCACAGAGGAGTTCAGTGCCGCCACGCGGCGCACCGGTGCGTCCAGCTGATCGAACAGCTCCTCCATGATCTGCGCGGACAGCTCAGCGCCGAAGCCGCAGCGCTTGACATCCTCCTCGGCGATCAGTACACGGTGGGTCTTGCTGACGGAGTCGCGGATAGTATCCCAGTCCAGCGGGACGAGACTCCGAAGGTCAACGACCTCCGCGCTCACACCGTCGGCAGCCAGCTTTTCCGCGGCCTCCAGGGAGAAGTTGACCTGGCGGGCCCACGTAAGGATGGTCAGATCGCTGCCCTCACGACGGATATTGGCGCTGCCCAGCGGGATCGGCGCAACATCGTCCGGCATCTCCACCTTCTGCGGGTAGAGGAGCTTGTGCTCCAGAAATACCACGGGGTCATCATCGCGGATAGCGGTCATGAGCAGGCCCTTGGCGTCAGCCGGCGTAGAGGGGCACACCAGCTTCAGGCCGGGAATATGGGCAAACAGCGCTTCCATGTTCTGGGAATGTTGCGCCGCGCCGCGGCGTCCGGTGCCCATGGGCGCGCGGATCACCATGGGGATCTTGACCTGTCCGCCGGTCATATAGTGCAGCTTTGCCGCCTGGTTCATCACGGGATCCAGGCAGACGGAGATAAAATCATTGTACATCAGCTCGATGATGGGGCGCTTGCCGCGCATGGCTGCGCCCACGCCGATGCCGGTGAAGCCCCATTCGCTGATAGGGGTGGCAATAATGCGGTCGGGACCGTACTTGTCCAGCAGGCCGATACACGAGCCGAAGGGACCGCCCAGCTCCCCGATATCCTCGCCCAGAACGATCACGTTTTCATCACGGAGCATTTCCTCGTCGATCGCCTCGCGGATGGCAGCGATCATAGTAGTCTTACGGCTCATCGAACAACACTCCTTTCGTTGTCACAGGCATAGTTGTATTTCAGCACATCGGCAGGATCGGGCAACGGGGACTCCAGCGCAAACTGATACGCTTTTTCCATACGCGCCTCCACCGCCGCCTCCACGGCATCCATCTCCGCCTGTGTGGCAGCGCCCTCCGCCAGCAGGTATGCCTTGAATTTGTTGATCACATCGTTTTCATGAGCCGCCGCGTTATACGCCTCGGACATATACTTGCCCGGGTCTCCCACATAATGGCCGGTGTAGCGATAGACATCGCACTCCAGCAGCACCGGCCCCTTGCCGCTGCGGGCATGGGCCACAGCCTTCTGCATCGCCTCATAGACGGCCAGCACATCTGTGCCGTCCACCACATCGCCTTCGATGCCGTAGCCCTGAGCGCGCTGGGCCAGCGTGGAGGTGGCGCAGGTGGTGTGGATGTTGGTCGACACGGCGTACTGGTTGTTTTCAATGAAATAAACAATGGGCAGCTTCCAGACGGCCGCCATGTTGATGCACTCGTGGAAGCAGCCCTGATTGGTGGCGCCGTCGCCGAAGAATGCCACGGATACCGCGCCGTCCCGATTGATTTTGGATGCCAACGCCGAGCCTGTGGCCAGAGGAATGCCGCCGCCGACGATGCCGTTGGCGCCCAGCAGACCGCTTTCCACCTTTGTGACGTGCATGGAACCGCCGCGGCCATGGCAGAAACCGCTTTCCTTACCGTAAAGCTCCGCCAGCGTATGCTCCACATCATCGCTCTTCATGACGCAGTGGCCGTGGCCGCGGTGGCTGGCCGTGATATAATCCGTGGATTCCAGCGCCATATTGGCGCCCACAACGGCGCCCTCCTCACCCAGGCAGACGTGGATGTTTCCCTTGATCTCACCCTTGAGGCCGCCCTCCATGGCGCGCTGCTCAAATTTGCGGACCTTCCAAAGGTTTTCCAGGACCTTCAGAAGAAATTCCTTTTCATAGGTTGCCATTCCATAACCTCCTAAGATCTACTTTTGATTGGAACAGGTCGATGACCGCCGCTACATCCTCGTTGCCGCGACCCATATCCGCCAGCTTCTCCAGCAGCAAAGTGGACAAATCGCAGGCGGGGATATCGGCTCCCAGAGCGCGTGCCATCTCCTGCGCGTTGTGCTGGTCCTTCAGGTGGATCAGCACGCGGGAGGATGCTGTGTAATCTCCGCTGATCATCTTGCTACCCTTCATCGTCAGAACGGGACTGGCGGCTGCGCCGCCTGACAGCGCCTCCATGAGCCGTGTCAGGTCTACGCCGGCCCGGCGCGCAAGGCCGAACGCTTCGGCGATCAGTGTGATCTCACCGCCAACGATCAGGTTGTTGATCAGCTTGGCAGCATAGCCGCTGCCCAAAGGCCCCATATACGTCACATGGGCGGCAAAGCAGGTCAGCAGCGGCATAATCCGTGTCACAGCCGCCTCGCTGCCGCCGCACATGGCGCTCAGCGTGCCCTTCTCGGCGCCGTCTACGCCGCCGCTGACGGGGCAGTCGATCAGCTCGACGCCCCGCGCAGCGGCCGGCGCAGCGCAGCGTTGTATGACCGCGGGCACTGAGGAGCTGGTGTCCACGACCACGGCGCCGCTCCGGCAATGCTGAACGGCTGCCTCCAGATTTGCCTGTACCAGCTCATTGCTGGGCAGGCTGAGAAAAATCACATCGCTTTTTTCCAGCAGCGCTGCGCTGTCCGGCTCAGGCGTTCCGCCGGCCGCCGCCAGCTTTTCCAGTGCGGCAGGCACAATGTCAAAGCCGTACACGGGGCAGCCGCTTTTCTCCAGCAGCCGCCGCGCCATGGGAAGTCCCATGTTTCCAAGGCCGATAAATCCAATGCTCATGATCATTCCTCCCACAAATGCAGGTTCCTTTTCCACACAGGCAAACCGAACCTTGCTTACTTCAGCATATCAATGAGCTGCTGGTAATCCGTGTACTTGTCATACACCTTGAGAGCCTTGCTGCGGAATAGCTCCGCGTTCTCCGGCGTCATCTCGTAGACCTCGATGCCGTAGTCATCGATCCATCTCTGCAGCGCCGCCTCGCACTCGTCGCGGGTATACTGCACCTGATAGGCGCAGGCCTCCTTGGCACACTCGTCCACAATGGCCTTCAGCTCATCGGAAAGGCTGTTGTACAGATCGCCGTTGATGACCATGAACATGATGCCGTAGTTGGCCGTCCACGCGGTCACATAGTTCTGCACCTCCTGAATGGAACTGGCATCGGCAACGGCGATGGGGTTTTCCTGCCCGTCATACAGCTTGGTCTGCAGGCCGGTGTAGACCTCAGCCCAGCCGGCAGTGGTGTAGTCCACGCCCCAGCTCTCATAGGTGGCGATCAGGATGGGAGCGCCGCCGATACGCAGCTTCAGATCGTGCAGATCGTCAGGAGTCTTGACAGGGTGCTTGCGGTTGGTGAGGTAGCGGAAGCCGTTTTCGCCAATGCCCAGGCACTTGACGTTGTACTTATCCTCCATAGCCTTCATCAGGTACTTGCCGCCCTCGCCATTGATGAGCTTGCTGTCCACATCGTCATAGCTGTCAAAGAGGAAGGGCAGGTTGGGGATGTTGAACACGGTGTCAAAGTTGCCCCAAATGCCATCGGCCTGGAACGTCACATCGATGGTGCCGTCCATACAGGCCTGCACAGAGTCCGCCGTACTGCCGTTGGTCAGCTGGTCGGAGCAGTAGATGTCCAGCTTCACAGCGCCGTTGGTCTTCTCCTGCAGCAGCTCGCTGAACTTCTCCAGACCGACGTCAAAGTTGGAGCCCTCGGCGCCGGAGGTAGCGGCGGTCCATGTCATCTTGGGGAAGCTGGAATCGCCGCCGCCGTTGCTGTCGCCGTCCGCAGCAGGGGTTTTGCCGCTATCACCGCAGGCAACGAGGCTCAGCGCCATGACAAGCGCCAAAATGAGGGCCAGAAATCTTTTTGCTTTCATAAGTAGTTCCTCCTAAAATAAATCATTTTGATATGGTGCATGCTTGGGCGGGGGCCGCCTGCCTGCGTACAGGCAGGCGGCAAGGGGGGGAGAGAAAGTCAAGCGCCGATCAGGCACGTGGTAACTTGCGGGACATAGGTGACCAGCAGCAGCACCAGCACAGCCGCCGCGATCATGGGCAGGCACGCCTTGGCCACGTCCTCCACACCGACACGGTGACCGGGGATACGCAGACTGGAGGCGACAAACAGGTTCGTGCCGACCGGCGGCGTGAACTGGCCGATGGCCAGGTTGACCGTGCAGATCATGCCGAATTGAATGGGGTCAATGCCGAACTCCCGCGCGACAGGATACATGATGGGAACGAAAATGTACATATTGGAGTTCGCATCCATAAAGCAGCCGGCGATCAGCAGCACGATGTTGATGATGACCAGGAAGCCGCCCTTGCCGCAGTTCTCCAGCAGAGCCTGGACGCTGGTGGAAATGCCATAGCGCGTGCAGGCGTAGGAGAAGATCGTTGCGCCGCCGATGATGAGCATCAATCCGCCGGTGCTCTTGGCCGTATCATAAAGAAGCTCCACGATATCCTTCCACTTCAGCTTCTTATAGATGACGGTACCGACGAACAGGCCGTACACCGCAGCCACGGCCGCCGCCTCCGTAGCGGAGAAAACGCCACCATAGATGCCGCCCAGAATGATGACGGGCATCAGCAGCCCCCAGAAGGCGCTCTTGAAGGTGCGCCACACCTCGCGCCAGCCCTTCCAGGGGTGGGCGGGCTTCAGGTGGTGCTTGTGGGCATAGATCTGCACCACGATGATCATGGCAACGCCCATAATGACGCCGGGGAGAATACCGGCCACAAAGATGTCGCCCACAGAAACGCCGGTGAGGGACGCATAGATCACAAACGAAATACTGGGCGGGATAATGACCGCAATAGAGGAAGCGGCAGCCACCACGCCATGTGCGAAGGGGTCAGAGAATTTCTCACGCTCGATCATGGCGGGGATCAGGATAACGCCCAGAGCTGCCACGGTGGCCGCGCCGGAGCCGGAGATGGCGCCGAAGAAGCAGGCCACCACAACGCAGACCATTGCGATGCCTCCGCGCAGGTGCCCCAGCAGCGCGTCAATGAAGGCGATCAGTCTGTCGGAGATCCCGGCCTTCGCCATGATGTTGCCGGACAGGACGAAGAAGGGAACGGCCAGCAGAAGATACTTGCCGATGCCGCCATAGATCTGGCCGGCGATAACATTGATGCCCGTCCCATTATACAGGATGGCCAGCAGCGAGGACATACCCAGAGACAGTGCGATCGGTGCACCCAGAAACAGCAGGATCACAAAAACACCCAGCATAATGGCATACGTCATGCAGCATCGCCTCCCTTCGTCATGTCTGCGCTCTTCAGCTCTTTCAGCTCAGCGATCCCGTCCAGGATGCGCTCCACCGTGTGGATCACCATCAGAAACGCGCCCAGCGGGATAAATGCGTTGTAGATCCAGTCAGGCACAGCCAGCGCCGTGGTGACTTGTCCGCTGGCGATCTTTACCGCGCAGCGATCCCAACCGCTGATGAAAATGATCACACCGAAGACGATCAGGCAGATGTTGGTGATGATCTCAATGGTCAGCTGTGCACGGCGGCTCATCTTGCCGGTGAAGATCGTCATATTGATGAGGCCGCCCTCTTCACCGGCGCACAGGGCGGCGCCGACCATGTAGGACAGCACCAGCAGCGCTACCACGATTTCCTCGGACCACGAGAGGTTCACATCCGCCTTAAAGATATAGCGGCAGACAACGTTCACCGCTGTTAGCGCCACGCCGATGGCAAGCGCAACAACGATGATCCACTTCTCCGCCACGGCCAGACCTCTCGCCACCCGTTTGTAGGGATTCTTCTTCATTCCATGGACCACCTCTCTCATAGTCATTTCTCAATTTCTCTTTGACGTATCGTCTGCGCAGAGGGATGGACCTGCGTCCGGCATGCCCGGCCCTCTGTACTTTGCATGTGTATCTCATACGCTGATCATTTTCAATAAACAATTCTTTCCCAGATCGTGATACCGCCGTGTCCTGGCAAATATTTAACAGCTTCGCAAGTTTTGTTCATGCCGAAAAAATCGTTTAGCATCGAATCGCCGAACATCTGTGCAAAAAACTGTGCAATTCACCGATCCAACGCAGGAGAAAAGCCGGTCTTTTTTCGTAAACTGCTTAAAAAAAGTGCAAAAAGACGGGGCATGCAGAGGAAATGTGCACTTTAGATAGGACATCCTATTTTGCGAAAGCAGGTGCGGTTTGCTCCTTGCGGAAATGCACATTTTTTGATATGATTCATTTACCATCGATTACCATATTACGTTCTTTGTCAAGGCGTCTGCTGCAAGTGGCGGAGGTGATTTTAAGTGGCGCGGAAAGAACTGAGCGATGCGCTGAGGCATGAATTCTTCCGGTCGGGAAGCGTTCTGCGCAGCACCTTCTTTACCATACTGTCCCTGCTGCTGGCCGTTATGCTGCTCTTTCAGATCTGGCTTTACCATAATGCCTACCAGAGGCTGCTCGGCAGTGCACGCGAGAGCGGCGAGGCCTTTCTCACCTTGTCGGCAAAGCTGTCCGATGAAAATTTCGGCAGGCTCTGCGATGCGGCGAAACAGCTGACGTGGAATGATGAGGTTCTGTGCGCAGCACTGTTTCCAGACACGCAGGATCGGCCCCGGAACTTCCGGATCGTCACCGAGCTGAAGTCTTTCGCAGCTGACACACGCTACGTCACCGACGTTATTCTCCTGTGCAACCATGATGGCTCCGCCTATTCCTCCGGCGGTGACGTAGACTTGCTGGCAGAGCTTCCCACGGCAGAAGACTTTTCCGCGCAGGCCCTGGGGCCTGCCGGCGCCTCCAGCGCCACGCTGGTCCGCACGGCATCCGGCACACTGTGCCTGCGGTATCCGTTTATTCCCTGCTCCTATGGATATCTGGGTGAGCTGCTGCTTTATCTGGATGCCGAAGCGCTTTTTTCCTCGTTGTGCAGCAGAGTGGAGCCGCTGGCTGTCTATGCGCCGGACGGTTCCCTGTTGTACAGCAATCTGGATACACCGCTGAAGGCCGGCAGCCGCAACACGCTGGTGGGGATGTCTGCCGCCACAGGACTCACCTTCTGCCACAGCTATACCACGGTGACGCTCCCTCTTGGCGAATATCTGGCATCGAATCATCTGCTGCTCGTGATGGTGATCCTGTTGGCTGTGCTGGTGCTGGCGGCCCTGCTGGTGGCATGGCTGTTCTACCGTCCTCTGCGGAAAACGCTGCAAACACTGCGCAGCAGCGATGAAGCCCTGCCGAAAAACGAGTCTGTCAGCGACTGGGACCTGCTCAACCGCAGTGTTCTCGCCCTTAGCCGCGACACGGTGCAGTTCCGCAAGATCATACAGATCATTTCCCCGTATGTGCTGCGTCAGCTGCTGTGCGAGCTGGTGGACGGTGCGGAGCTGGACGCAGATTCTGTCCGCCAGACACTCGCAAGCCTTCCCGACACGCTGCCGTGCGAAGGGACATTTCTGCTGTTCGTCACGTCCAACCGCGTCACAGGCGTGCTGAATCCGGCAGCCATTGAGCATACCATCAAAAACCTGCAAAATATTCACTTTCCCCGCTGGAGGCTGTATTCCTTTTCCTATCGATACAGCATCCTGACCATTGCCTGTTTACAGGACAAACAGGCGATTGCTGACGGTGAGGCAGAGGATTTGACGCGCGCCATCCATATTTTTACGCGCAGTCTCCCCAACAGCGTGGTCGTCTGCAGCCCGCGGTTCTCCGATCTGCTGCAGATCCACAGCGTGTACCAGGCGCTCCTGTCCGATTCACAGACCAGCGCTGCCCGGCAGGTCTCCCGCGCGGATCTTGAAAAGCGCATCCGCAGTACGGTTGGCGCCATAACGGAGCACTCGGAGGAGGCGGCGTCCACCACGCTGCGTCACCTGATGTCTACCATCCGGCAGGCGGAGCTGCCCGATCAGGACACGCTGGACTGCTGTCAGATGCTGGCCAGCGAGCTGCAGGAGCTGAATCGCACCTATCGCGGAAAGCTGGGCGCCTTTGCGCCGGAGGGCGATCCGCTCACAGATGCGTACTACGAGCAGCTATGTGCCTATCTGCGCGCGGCGGTACAGGAGATCTTTACCAATCTGGACAATCGTCAGCGCAGATACCTGTTGGCCGCCAAGAAATACGTGGGGGAGCACTACATGGACAGCAGCCTGTCCCTTGACGGCGTTGCCGCCCAGTTGGGCATCAGTCCGTCGTATCTCAGCCGTATTTTCAGTGAGATCGATGGAAAGAGATTCACGCAGTATCTCAGCGACCTTCGCATCGAAAAAGCAAAGCTGCTGCTGGCGGATGACAGCAGGCTGGTACGCGACATCGGTCAGGATGTAGGTTTCCTGACCATCCAGAACTTCATGCGGGTATTTAAGGCAAAAACCGGCGTGACCCCCAGCGAATACCGATCGACGCTGCCGAAAAACAGCTGAGCGATACATCGATCCTGAAACACACATCATAGAACAAAGGAGCCTATTGCCATGACACAGCCGAAGCTCTCTTATCTGAACCTCTACACCACCGATCCTGCGTGGAATCTGGCGGCGGAGCAGTATGTGTTTGACGCGCTCCCTCGGGACCGCACCTATTTCATGCTGTGGCAAAATGACAACGCCATCATTATCGGCAAGCACCAAAACGCCGCCGCCGAGATCGACCAGCAATTCGTCCGCGAAAACGGTGTGCGAGTGGTACGACGGCTGTCCGGCGGCGGTGCGGTGTACCACGACATGGGAAACCTGAACTTCACGTTTATCGCCGATGCCGGCAGTATGGAGTCCATCAACTTCAAGCTGTTCTGTCAGCCGGTGGTGGCTGCGCTGGCGGCTCTGGGTGTTCAGGCTGAGGTCAACGGGCGGAACGACATGACCATCAACGGGCAGAAATTCTCCGGCAACTCCCAGTATCTGAAGGAGGGACGGGTCATGCACCACGGTACCATCATGTTCGACTCTGATCTGGACCGGGTGGCGCAGGCCCTTCATGTGGACCAGGAAAAGATCGCCGCCAAGGGCGTGGTCTCCGTCCGAAGCCGCGTCACCACCGTGCGGCAGCATATGCCCCATCCCGTGGAGCTGGAGGAATTCCGCCGCGTGCTGCTGGACAGCATTCTGGCGCAGCAGCCCGGCGAGGAGTATGTCTTTACCGAGGAGGACAAATCGCAGATCGCTCGGCTGCGGGAGCAGCGGTACGCCACGTGGGAATGGAACTATGGCCAGTCCCAGGAATGCGAGATGACCAGGCAGAAGCGCTTCCCCGCCTGCGGCGGTGTGGAGGCGCATCTGTCCACCGACCGCGGCGTCATCCGGTATATCGCGTTCACCGGTGACTTTTTCAGTGTGGTGGAGCCGAAGGTGCTGGCAGAAAAGCTGGTGGGCGTGCGGCTGGAGGAGCAGAGCCTCCGCGATGCGCTGGCGCAAGAGGATGCGGGCCGCTATTTCAGCGGGCTGAAGAATGAGGAACTGATCGAGCTTCTGCTGTCATAAAGTGCCGCTCACTGCGATCAGCGGTTTGCCCCCCCGACAAGATGGTTTTCGTTTTGGAGCTGCGCCGCAGGTCGATTCAGAGCTTTCGTTATGTGTACGGTGTGGGAGCTTTCGCGGCAATTTCTGAAAGACTATTCCGTCAGTTCCGGCACCAGATTTCTTAATTGCTTGGCGGTTCAGTCCCTGCATTCTCCTCGTTATCTTTATGGAGGAGGTCATGTTGTGAAACCCCTTACGCCGCAACGGCTTCAAGTCCTTGCCGATAGGGCTCCCTCGACTGGAAGGATTATGACGCGGACGCCATCTGCCGGCGCGTAACATCCAAGGTACAGCCGGGCAGCATCGTGCTGTTCCACAACGCCGCCCTCCACACGCCGGAGGCGCTGCCCGCTATCCTCACCTACCTCATCAACGACGGCTACACCGTCCTCCCCATCTCCCAGCTCATCTTACCTCCGCCCTACACCATCGACCACACCGGCCGGCAGTTCCCGGCGGAGCAGGTGGCAGGCTCCCCCTGCGCCGTAAATTATGTAAACCAGAAATACACCTATTTATACATTTTTCGCCGCGCCTCGTCTTCTTTTATGTAACCACTTACCCCGCTTGCGCTTCGTCCGCTGACGGCTGCAGAGGAATGGCTGCCGCGCTCTGCTGGAGGGGTGAGCGTATAGTGTTCCGTGTATCAGATCGTTAACGGCATCTATCACACCGTGGTCTCCCGCGACATTTTGAAGCGCCACCGTATCAATAAGCAGGATCTTTTTAACCGTGTGGTGAAATTCATTATCGAGAACGTAGGCAAGACATTCTCTGCTAATTCGATTTCTACCTTTCTGAAAAGTGAGCACTGCAAGGTCTCGGTAGAGAGCATCTACAACTATCTGCGCTGGCTGGAGCAGGCGTTCATCATCTATCCCTGCGAACGCTACGACCTGCAGGGCAAGAGCATCCTGAAAACGCAGGAGAAGTATTATCTTGCGGATGTGTCGCTGAAATACGCCCTTCTGGGCTATAACCGCAAGATGCTGGATGGGGCCATGGAGAACATCGTGTTTCTGGAGTTGAAGCGACGGGGGTACGATGTGTATATCGGCAAGAACGATACCAAGGAGATCGACTTTGTGGCTACCCGCCGCGATGAGCGGATCTATGTGCAGGTCTGTGTCCAGCTGCCGGTGGGCTCTGACCGCGAGGTGGGCAACCTCATGGAGATCAAAGACCATTACCCCAAATACGTTGTCACCCTGAATGACATGGATGTAGGGATTGAAAACGGCATTAGAATCGTGCATCTTCAGGATTTCCTGCTGGCCGAAACGTGGTGAGCAGCAGTTCTCCGTGAACTGCCGCACTTTTGCATCACCGTGGGGCAACGAGGACACCCAGACGCT
>ERZ772820.2567-NODE-2567-length-12580-cov-8.263393_pt1 | contig 12580 bp, 8 predicted proteins | sample MGYA00511377_ERZ772820 | MGnify/ENA primary metagenome ERZ772820 (study PRJEB29015, sample SAMEA2737684) | human gut metagenome | biome: human gut; feature: human-associated habitat; material: faeces | place: China | collected 2012 ...
CGCTGCGGGTGTCGGACTGCTTCCTGGAGCCCAAGGTGGAGCATTATAATTACGATTACTACGCCGGCGTGACCTATGCCTACGACATTGCAAGGCCCGTGGGCGAGCGAGTGGTCGAGCTGACATTCAACGGAACGCCCGTGAAGGACACGGACGTGTTTACCGCCTGCCTGAGCAGCTACCGCGCCAGCGGCACGGGCGGGTACGACGGCTATGTCGGCTGCCCGATCGTGCGCGAGATCGGCACGGAGATGTCCGACCTGCTGCTGGACTATTTCAAGCGATACGGCGGAGAGCTCCCGCTTGCGCGGGGAGAGTTCAGGGTATTCTGACAAATACAGCAGACTGTTTTTTTGGAGATTAAAAGCTTCGGCAAGAGAAAAAACCTCCTATTGCGCTGGTAAAGGCTTGGCGGCCGCATTACCAGAGTAATAGGAGGTTTTATGCAGTTTAAGGCGTACAGCACATTGCGTTCGCGTGGAGTGCCGCAGAATTGGGAAATGAAGTATCTGGCTTACGGCTGGGGCTGAGGACGCTTTTTTGCGGTCAGAGCATCAACACGGATCGCAATTACTGCAACTTTATCCGCCATTTCAGCGGTGAATACGTCGTTGCGGCCGGCCATATGAAGCATCAGAGCAGACAGACCCTTGCACTTTTCGTCGCCCTCGAGGATTTCCGCCTTGCCCTCGCCGAGAACAGAGGCGTAATAATAGCTGTGCGTGCAGGCGGTTTCGCCGTGCTGCAGGGCATTCTGACAATCCATTTCAAAGGCAACGCTGGCATTCTTGCGGATCACGTCAAGCTTCTTGCCTTCCTTTGCGCTGTGGCAATAGAAAGTGAAAGCGCCGTCTTCGCAGGTGTAGCCGAAGTTGAGAGAAACCACATACGCCGTCCGCCCAGCTCCATCCTGCCGCAGTTGTCTTGACCTCAGAGCCATCCTTGACATTCAGCGTGATCTCCGCGGGAAGCGCTGCCAGCGCATCGAGTGCGCTTGTGCCGTAAGGCACTTCGGCTGTGATGGGCGCAATGCTTTCGATCTCTTTCAGGGTCACATCGCCGCCCGAGCTGCTGCCGCCGGATATCGTCGGAGCCTTCGCGCCGCCCTCGGTCTCGGTCTTCTTGACGGTCAGACTGCCGCTGACGGTCACGCCGCTCACCGAGACGACCAGCGAGACCACCAGACCGGAGCCGGTCAGCGCCACTCTGGCGTCAATGCTCAGCTCGCCGACCGTCACGCCGCGCTTGATATCAAGCTGCCTGCCCTCCGCGTCCTTGCCGATCTGAAGCGTCTCCACGTCCGCATTCAGCGCCACGTTGGCGCGGCTCAGAAGCTCCACGAGCTTCGCGGGGACTTCGATCTAAATTTTCTGATTTGAGGCCTTTTCCAGGTCGATCACGAGCGTGCCGAGCGCGCCCTCAAATGTGCTGTCCTGCGTGATGCGGCACGGCAGGCCGATCTCCACGCGGTCCAGCGCCGTGTTGCCTATCAGACGGAGATGTACATTCACCTTTTGCAGCCGGACCGTGCCGCCAACGTGAACGCCGTCGAAATAGATCGAGTTCGCGCCGCCGCCCTTGACGATCACGCTGCCGAGGACAGTCACGTTTTTCAGCGTGACGTTCCCCTCGCCCACGCTCTCGGCGATAACGAGGTCGCCGGGGATGGTCTTATTTTCCAGCGTCGTTCCGGCCTTTTCAATGACCGTTTCTTTCGCGCTCTTGCGCACGCGGTCAAGCGTGACCACCGCCTCCGCGCGGGTCATCGTGCCGTCTGGCTGGAAGCTGCCGCCGCTCCGCCGGAACGTTGTAGAGCTTGAGCGCGCAGTCCAGAAAGCGGGCAGTCTTGGCTTCTGTGGTGAAGTACAGGTCGCACGGCACTGCCATGAAGCTGCGCATGATGCCCGCGGACGCGATCTCCATTTCGTAAAAATCCTTCGGCTGTGCTCCCGGCAGATAAGGACCGACGATCCCCTGCAGCCGCGCCGCTGTGCTGCGGTAGAGGTAGGCGGAGGTGGTCGTGCCGGTGTAGCCCTTCTCCAGAAATTGCGCTACGGTGGCGCGCAGCACCCGCTGCTGCGTCACAAGGCCGTTGGCCTGTTTCCCTCGCAATGACAAATGTTCACGCTCCTTTCAAATTGGACTTGCGATCATGATTTCGTTTTAACAGAAAAAGAGCGTTCCCGCAAGAGAAAGCTGCCTGCCCGAATTTTTCGGGAAAATGCGCAAAGTCCGGCGGCGCTTTTCGGTGAGTATGCAGAGAAGGCGGCGCGCATGACGCCGACCCGCGATTTGCTCTTGCTTTTTGGGTAAAATTTCTTTATGATAGGACAGTCGGCGGGGGAGATGCTCCGCTGCGAAAAAGAATAGCGATCAAGGCCGTCTGCCGGAGAAAAACCGGAACGGGGGAATGGGGTGAAAAGCCCCGCGAGCGGGTCACTGTGAAGCTCCCACGAGGAGATGAGTCAGAATGCCCGGACGGCCTTGGACGCTCCTGCCCACACCGGGAGCCGTGAGACACCAAGGGGTCATTGCGCCCTTTTCGCGTCTGTACGGCCCGTGAGCGCGGGCGGGTACAGACGTTTTTTTCATGCAAAAGGAGGACGAGAGAATGAAAAAACGACTTTTATCGCTGGCTTTGGCCTTTGTGCTGGCTTTTTCCCTGCTGCCGGCCACGGCGTTCGCGGCGACAAAAACGTTAAGCGAGTATTTCAATGGGATGCCGATCACCGCGGACGGCGGAACCGGCACAACCGCCTGGAAGGTCAGCGGTGATACGCTGATGTCCGGCAGTGCAGGCACAAGCTATTCCACAAGTACATTAACACTGACTTTCACGGCAGATACAGCGATTTCGTTTAAATATAGAGTATCCTCCGAGGAAAAGTACGACAAATGTACAATTACTTTAGGCAGCACCACCATTGCCAACGCCATCAGCGGCAACGGTGATTGGACAGGCTACACCGGAACAGCTAAGAATGGCGATCAGCTGGTGGTTACTTACAAAAAGGACGGCAGCGGTAACAAAAACGACGACTGCGTCTATCTCCGCAATTTCGCCTGCGGCACGCCGCTTGTTGTCACGTTCCATGCGAATGGCGGCACAGGCGCTGACTATACTCAGAACATCTACGGCGGCACGGGCACGCTGATGGCAAACACCTTCACCAACCCCGGCAAGGTGTTTGCAGGCTGGGCAACCTCGGCAGGCGGCGAAGTGGTCTACGCCGACGGCGCGGAGATCACGGTAGGAAGCAATACTGACCTCTATGCCGTCTGGGGCGACGCCTGCACGGTGACGTTTGTAAACGACGGTAAAACAACAGACACGGCCGCTGTCGCGAAGAACACTCCCATCGGTACAAAGATTCCCGCCGACCCGACGAAAAAAGGCTACACCTTTGCAGGCTGGTTCAACGGCGGTGAGGAGCTGACGGCGGAGACGACAATCACCAGCGATGTGACTTATACGGCAAAGTGGACGCCGATTCAGTATACCATCGTGCTGAACCCCGGCGAGGGCGATGGCGAAAAGGTAACGCTGAATGCTACTTACGATCAGGAGGTTACGCTTCCGGGTAATCCCTTTACGCGAGACGGTTATACATTTGCCGGTTGGGGCAGCTATTCCGGCGCAACTTCCGCTTCTACTGCAAATCAAGCAACCGTCAAAAACCTGACGGACAAAGATGGTACAACAGTAAAGCTATATGCGGTCTGGAAGGGCAAGCCGGTCAAGGTTACGCTGGATTTCAACTACGAAGGCAAAGAGCCGATCGAGCGCACGGGCAGTGTCGGCAGCACCAAATATTATGCTAAAATTGATGACCCCGTGCGCACCGGTTATATTTTCGACGGTTGGTTCGATGCGGCAGAGGGCGGAAATGAGATTACCAACCAATATAAATTCACGGCGGAAGACGCCGGAAAGGGTGTTACCCTGTATGCGCATTGGACAAAGGGCATCACAGTACATTTTGACGGCAGCGGCTATACGAAGGACATTGCAGATAAAACAGTAAAACCAGATCAAGTGTCCAGCAGTCTGCCGTATCTGTCCGACTATTATTACCCCGCAAACAAGGCACTGGATGGCTGGTATATCAAAAATGCTGACGGCTCCTTCGGCGAAGCCGTAACCAAGGATACGAAGTTTGACGGTGATGAGGTTACGCTGATCGCCAAGTGGCGCGATTATCAGTACATCATCAAGTATAGTCTGAAGTACAGTGATAAAGCTTCCGTCACCGGCACAATGGCTGACCAGCCCGCGGCGTTTGGTCAGAACGTGAAGCTGAACAAGTGTACTTTTACCCGTGAGGGCTATGACTTTGCCGGTTGGACGACCAGTTCCTGGGATTCCACAGTCACGCATCAGGATGGAGCAATCATCAACCGTAAGTGGGATAGCTGGTATAATGAAGACGAAGAAAAATATGATTTGTATGCTGTCTGGACGCAGAATGTGTTCGGTAAGGCAGTAGAGGCCATCCAGAATAAACTCCCCGCGAACAATATCATTCGCGCGGAAACGACTCTGCCGACTTCCGACACCGGCTACACGATTGCTTACACGAGCGAATCGGCGCTCATCAGCAGCGATGGCAAAATTACACTGCCCGAAAGCGGCACGGCGGAGATCACCGTAACCGCCACGATCACCGATACCGCAACGAACAAAACCTACACCAAGGAATATGCCCTGACGCTGTACTCTGCCGATGTGGCGGCAACGGAAGCGGAGCTGAACAATGCGGCTGCTGCGCTGGGCGCCAAAAACTTCGTACCGGTTTACGGCACGGATACCAACGCCATCACCGCAGTGGAAAAGAAGCTGCTGGACGCGGGCTGTGAGGGAATTACGGTTTCCGTCAAGGAGGCTGTGACGGACAATTATTCCGGCATTGATCAGGATGGTACGATCCATTACTATTTCAACCCAAGCATGAGCGGTTACGGTGGATATTTTTATACCACGTTCGTTCTCTCCAAAAATGGCGCCAGCGTGGAAAAGGAATGGTATACCAGAATTGACTGGGACAAGGCCAAGGTGCGCGAGGCACTGAATACGGTCGCGGACACGCTGACCGTTCCGGAAACGGCGACAGCGGATATGACGCTGCCGCTTAACGCGAATGGCAAGGACTGGTCGAAAGTGGCATGGGTATCTAACGATCCGGCGCTGAAAATCGGTCAGGCTTCCTATGATACTTCAACTCATACTTCAACTTATCCGGTCACGCTGAATGCGGCGGAAGACACCACCGTCGTTCTGACCGCAACGGTAACGTGCAACAACGTGGACGGCGTGGCCGTCACCCGCACATTTGACTGCACCGTGCCCGGTGGCACCAGTACCGGTGTGGATTATCAGGCCAAGCTGGACAACGCCCTTTCCGACCCGGGCCTCAGAGATTTCGTCACCGGCAAAAAGCTGACAGAGGAAAACGGTGTTTACACCACCAGCAACGACATTCAGTTCCCGACGACGCGCAATCTGAAGATCGACGGCAAGTACATGCCGGTGGTCATCACCAGCAGCGATCCCGGCGTGATCGAAGCACCGACCACGCCGAACAGCGCGCGTGTTTGGGTCTACCGCCCGCTGCCCGACGAGAGCGCGAAGACCGTCACCCTGACGATGAAGATCCTCGACCGTCCGAACGGCCCGCAGCCGGGAGACGATCTTTCCGCCATGCGCGTGCTTGCGTCCAAGGAGATCAAGGTGACCGTCCAGCCGCTCACGCAGACCGAGATCGACGCGGAAATCGCGCTGATGGAACGGGTCAAGGTGAATTACTGGGACGGCATCCGCAACGCTAACACCGATCAGAACAACGTCAACACCGATCTGCACGCCTTCCAGGAGTGCTATCTGAATGACAACGGCAAACTGACATGGGTCTATGATTACAAGGAACTGAAGAACCACGGAATCATTCCCGACGAGCTGGATAACTGGTATGACCTGCAGATCTGGCGCCTGTTCCGCTCGAGCAACGCCGATGTGATAGCCCATGAGAACCTGCTCGTCACCCGCCAGAACGACAGTAAGGCGGTCACCATCACCAGCTATCTTTCCAGCGAAACGCTGGGCAAGTACGCGGAAAAGTACCCGCAGAACGCGGACTTCCAAAAGCTGTACCAGCAGCCTGTGACGGTCGATCTGGTCGTGACCGGCACGCAGTATGCGCAGGGAAATAACGAAGGCCGCGTACAGGCAGCGAGTCGCGCGCTGGCGGCCCGGCCGACCGTCACCGTTTCGTTCTCCCTTTCCGGCCGCGGCATGGGCTTTCCGGAAAGCAATCTCGAGTATGCCGAGGGCAGCACGGTATATGACGTATTCTCCGACCAGCTGGCCAAGCACGGCTATACCTGCAAGCGCCGCGGCAGCTACATTGCCGCCATCACCAGCAACAGCGGCGTAACGCTGGAGGAATTTGACGAGGGCAAGAACTCCGGCTGGATGTATCGCGTCAACGGCGAGCTTGTTGGCCGGTATATGTCCGCGCAGGGCTTAAAGGACGGCGACCGCATTGAGCTGTACTTTACCTCCGACTGGACGAGCGAGCCGGGCGCAGAAGGCTGGCAGAAGCCCGGCAAGATCGAAACGATCGTCAATGCGGACGGCTCGGTCACGAAGATCGAGACGAAGTCCGACGGCACGGTCATCGAGACGACGACCTGGCGCGACGGCAGCACACTCACCGCCGAGACTTCCCCCAATGGCCGTGTGGAGACGGTCGAGAAGCGTGCCGACGGCACGACCGTTGAAACCGTCGAGTCCGCGAGCGGTGAGATCACCGCCTCCGTCAGCGTGCCCAAGAGTGTCGGCAGCACCCGTGTGGACATTCCCGTGAGCAAGCCGACCGGCAGCATGGTCGCCGTGATCGTCCATCCCGACGGCACGGAGGAGATCGTCAGGGGCTCGGTCGTGACCGAGACCGGCGTCGCGCTCCGCGCGGAGGGCGACGTGCGGCTCAAGATCATCGACAACGCCAAGAGCTTTAACGACATGGCGGACCATTGGGCAAAGGACGCCGTGGAGTTCGCCTCGTCCCGCGAGCTGTTCAACGGCGTGGGCAATGACGCCTTCGGCCCCGACCGCTCCATGACCCGCGGCATGGTCGGCACCGTGCTCGCGCGCCTTGCCGGAGCGGATACGGCCGGCGGGGAGACGTGGTACGCCAAGGGCACGGTCTGGGCGGTCGAGAACGGCATTTCCGACGGAACCGCTCCCGAGCAGCCGGTCACCCGCGAGCAGCTGGCGGCGATGCTCTACCGCTATGCCGGCTCCCCCGCCGTCAGCGGCGAGCTGGGCTTCGATGACGCGGACAGCATCAGCGCGTGGGCGCGCGATGCCGTGAGGTGGTGCGTGGACAACGGCATCCTCAACGGCGTGGGCGGCAACCGCATGACGCCGCAGGATCTTGCCCGGCGCGGGCAGGTCGCAGCCATGCTGATGCGCTTCCTACAGGCGACGGTGTAAGCGTCGACCCGCGATATACGCTATAACGAACAGTAAGGCTCCCCTGCTTCGGCAGGGGAGCCTTGCTGGTTTATGGAACGGGAAACGGGTATGGAGACGCTGCCGCGCCGGAGTCCGGCGCTCAGCGCATGAGCGGACCGGACCGGCGCTCGCCCCACCGACTGTCGGTGTGCTGCTCCGCAGCGGCAGTCTCGGCGAGGCGCTGCAGCTTTTCCATGCGCGCGTCGAGCTGCGCGCTCATCTGCGCGCACTCGAACAGCTCGCGATTGACGTGATCGAGCTCCGGCAGGTCCTTCTTGTAGCGGATCTTGTGCTCAAGGCTTGCCCACCAGTCCATGGAGATGGTGCGGAACTGCACCTCGACGCGCATCATGCGCTTCTGGTCGTGCAGGAAGATGGGCGTTTCCACGATGAGGTGCAGGCTGCGGTAGCCGTTGGGCTTGGGCGCGGCGATGTAGTCCTTGCGCTGGAGGAGCGTAATGTCGTCCTGCTTCAGAAAGGCGTCGGCGAGCTGGTAGATATCCGACGGGAAGGAGCAGATGACGCGCACGCCGGCGATGTCGTTGAGATTTTCCTCGATGCTCTCCACCGTCAGCGGGAAGCCGCGGCGCTGGAGCTTTTCGGCAATGCTCTCGGGGGACTTGAGGCGCGTTTTGATGCTCTCGATGGGGTTGCGGTCATACTGGAGCGAAAGCTCCTCGTTGAGAACGTTGAACTTGGTCTCGACCTCCATCATCGCGCAGCGGTAGTAGCTCATCAGCTCGCGGTAGGGCTGCGTGTAGCTCTGCACGAGCGTGCTGATCTCCTTGCGCGGCAGGCGCGAGAGCAGCAGGCGCTCCAGAGCACTGCGGTCGGTGCTGTTTTTCAATGCCATTGTGTTGTTTCCTCGGCTTTGTCGGTTCTCCCTCCGCGGTGTGACGGCGGAGGGGCGGGCGCGATGCGCCTATCTCAATCATACCATCCAGCGGCGCATCCCGCAAGCCCTCCCCGACATTTGCGCCGAAATGACCGGAAACCGAAGAGAAAAAAGGCGCGGAGGCCGTGGCCTCCGCGCCTTTTTGCCTGCTTACCCGCGGACGGGGATGAGGTCGCGATAGTGGAGATACATGATCTGTCCGGTGTACGGGTTGATGCCGGGGAGATAGGCGGAGTACACGCATTGGTCCACGGTGGTGCCGGGGGCGGTGGCCAGCAGATTGCTCACACCGGTCAGCTTGCCCGTGATCCAGACGAGATCGCCCGGGTGGAGGCTGGCGTTGGTGCTGTCGAAGGAGGTGTACTCCCCGTCCTCGCGCTCGATCTCCCCTGTGCTGCCATTATAGCTATAGACGTTGGTCACCGGCGCGGCCTGATACCAGCCGATCTGGTGGGCGTAGACGCTGCGCTCCGCTACGATGACCGCCTGCTCGATGGTGCAGGTGCCGTTGGGATTGAGCGTGGTGGCGGTGGTGCCCTTGACAAGATCAAGCGCGTTCATAAACGCCATCGCTTCCTTCGCCCAGCTCTGCACCAGCGCGTTATCCGTGTAGGAGGCGAGCTTGGAGGTGTAGCTGGTGTAGGAATAGCCGGAGTTCTTCTCCACATATTGCAGCGTGCGGCGGAGGAAGGTCGCCATCTGCTGACGGTTCAGGGTGGCGTTGGGGGAGAAGGTGGTCGCCGAGGTGCCGGTGGTGATGCCCGCGGCATAGGCCTTGAGGACGTAGGCGTTGTTCGTGTCGGTGAAGGTGTTCGCGGCGGCGGGCGTGATGCTCTTGCCGGTCAGCGTTTCCGCCAGACGCACCGCAACGGAGCAGAACTGCAGACGGCTGATGGGCTTGGTGTAGTCGCTGCCGAGCAGGGCAGTATCGAGCAGATCGTCGTTGAGCGCGAGGTTCACATCGCTTTCAGCCCAGGAGCTGGTCTTGGCGGTGGACTTCTTCGAGAGCGTGAAGGTGCCGGGATACAGCTCGGTGGTGTTCAGCGCCTGCGTTTCCTCCCACTGCAGGGAGGCGTTGGCTTCCGCCTGATACTGCGCGAGGGTCATTCCCGTGCCGGAGGCGTAAACATCCCGTGAGGTCAGATGCTGCTGGAGATAACGGTAGGAGTGGCCGCAGTATTCGCAGCTGAGCCAGTAGACGTGCTCTCCGGCGGCATTCACGCCGATGTAGGCCTCCGCCGTGGGATACTCGCCGTTATCCGAGTGGGCGAGCTTCTCTGTCTTGAGCTCGATCTCCTTATCCGAGTTATGGGGAGCGACATGCTTTGCATTGTACTCGCACTTGCCGCAGATGGAGCAGGAATAGTAATAACGCCGGGCAGATTGGCAGGCCTGCGCGTAGGTGTAAACACGGTCGGCTGTCCGGATCTGCAGGGTGTACTGGTGGGCGGTGCACCAGTTGTCCTTCGCGGCGGCGTCGCCCGCCTTTTGGGCGGCGTAGACGTCATTGCCGGAGTAGGTCTTGATGGTGTAGGGGATCTTATAGCCGCGCTGAGCCTGGGCTGCCTTGAGCGCGGGCACAGCGGATTCGGGGATATACACCACGGTCTCGGCGGTGTAGAAGGGCAGGTCGCTCTGCCTCTCCCACCGGTATAACCCGGCGATGGGCAGCCAAAGGTAGGAATCCATCGCCTGAATAAACTGATAGACATCCACCTTATCGCTGAGCCAGAGCTCCTTCAAATATTTCGCGTAGCAGATGAAAAAGCACGTTCCATCCGTTATTTTCCCATTGGTGTCCAGAATGAGGGTGCGGATGCTGTCGGTGTTCTCCAGAACGTGGTTGGCGTCAGTCATGACGGTCACACCGTTTACAAAGTTTTCAAGCTGCTTGGACTCTGCCACAGTCTGCGTGCGGGGAGTCGCCATCGCCCGCTTGGCCTGCTGGAGGAGGTCTGTTTTCCGCGTCAGATCGGCGTTGAGCTCCTCTTTCTCCTGCTCGGTATAGCGCTCGCCCTCAAGGGTCAGGCTGACCTGCAGGGTGGGAAAATACTGAGCGCTGGTGCGGATGGTGGCGGGCACGCCGTTGACGGTGGCGGAGAAGGTGTCGGGGCCGACGATGTTTTCGCCGTTGACGGTTTTGTAGTTGGCGCAATAGCCCTTGGTGGTGTCAAAGGCCAGCTTGATGTTGACGAGATAGGTCGTGCCGGCGCGGAAGGAAAAGCCGTCGTCGGTCTCGACGTCGTCGCCCTCCCACTCGGTGTACAGGATGCCTGCGCCGTTGGCGAGCAGGTCGATGTTGCCGCTCTTCATGGATTTGATGGTGACCTCGGTCTCCATCTCGTTGGGGTCGCCCGCCTTCGGCAGGTCGATGACGAGGTCGACGCTCTTGAGCCTTGTCGGCGCGGCGAGGGCCGCGGTCGGCAGCAGGGTGAGCGCCAGAACGAGACAGAGCAGCGCGCTGAGCAGTTTCTTTTTCATGGTTCCCTCCTGTAATTGAATGATAAACGAGGATCGCTTGCTTTCTGCAGTATAGCAGGAATCTCCGGCAGGAGGGACCCATATCGACTTGAAATGTATGGATTTGCGGCTTGAAATGTGAGATAATGCTGGAAAGAAAAAGAATGGTATGCTACAATAAGGCAAAAGGAAGCGAGGAAAGGGGGCGGCGGAATGTACATCGCAGTCTGCGACGACCAGACGGAGGAGCTCAAAGACCTGACGGAGCTGCTCGGTGCGTGGGAGACGGATCGCGGCACGCCCGTGCGCGTGAAGAGCTTCCGCAGCGCGGCGGAGCTGCTGGACGCGGCGCGCCATGAGCGCTTCACGCTGTACCTGCTCGACATCATGATGCCAGGGCTGAACGGCATGGATGCCGCGCGCGAGATCCGCGGCTTTGACAAGGCGGCGGACATCATCTTCCTCACCTCGTCCCCCGGCTTCGCCTACGACAGCTACAGCGTCCAGGCGCTGGAATATCTGCTCAAGCCCATTCGAACCAAGACGCTCTATCCCATCCTTGACCGGCTGGAGCTGCGTGAGCGCCGCCCGCAGGAGGCGCTCACGCTTCGCACCGGCGGCATCATCGTGCGCGTGCCGTTTTCGCAGCTCACCTATGTGGAGGTCAACGGCAAGCACCTTTACTTCAACCTTGCCGATGGGCAGGTGCGCGAGGTCGTCGGCTCGATGAAGGAATACGAGGACGCCCTGCTCACGCGGCCGGAATTCATGCGCATCCACCGCTCCTACATCGTCAATATGCTGCAGATCGAGGAGCTTTCACCCACCGGGCTCCGCACCTTTTCGGGCCGCGAGCTGCCGGTCTCACGCCTGTTATACCCCCAGCTTCAAAAGGACTATATGAAGCTGCTGTTCGCGCAGAGGGAGGAGTGAGACGATGAGCCTTACAACATTTTCACCGGCCCTGCTGCTTTTGTTCGTATGGGTGCTTTTGTGGATCATGATGGATATCCACTTCCGGGATCTGACCAAGGTGCAGCGATGGCTGGTGCCGCTGGTGATTCTGGCCTTGGCGGTATTCAACCATGTGCTTCGTGAGCGCATGGGCTCAGAGTATATCAGCCATGCGATGTGGCTGACGATGCACCTTCCGTTTTTCCTGCTGTTTTTGTATATTACAAAATGCAGCGTGATCAAAATGGCGTTCATGATCCTCTCGGCTTTCACGTTTACTGCGCCGACCATCGTGGTGAGCAGCGTTGTCATGCGGCATTTTGGCAACAGCCAGTGGATGCTGCTCGTGAGCAACCTGGTTTCCTATGCGCTTATTTTGCTGCTTGTGCAGTTTGTTTTCCGGCGCGGCTTCAACTATCTGATCAAATACGGCGACGATCGGCTCTTTCTGCAGTTTTCCGTTGTGCCGTTCCTGTATTACCTTTACGTGTTCTCGGCGCTCGGCGTTGATTTTTCCTCGCTGCTCGACTCGGGCGGCTGGCTGGTGCGCTATTTCCCGTCACTGGAGGTTTTCGTATTCTATTTCCTTTTGCTGAGAGTTTATCGAAATTTAAGCGAGAAGCATGAGATCGAGGCGGAGCAGGCGGCATTGACCCAAAGACTCGCCTCGTCGGAGGAGCGTATCGCGATGCTCAACGAATCCGAGGTGCAGACCGCCGTCTATCAGCACGATATGCGCCACCATCTCAACGCCATCG
>ERZ772820.2574-NODE-2574-length-12557-cov-7.193729_pt1 | contig 12557 bp, 13 predicted proteins | sample MGYA00511377_ERZ772820 | MGnify/ENA primary metagenome ERZ772820 (study PRJEB29015, sample SAMEA2737684) | human gut metagenome | biome: human gut; feature: human-associated habitat; material: faeces | place: China | collected 2012 ...
CGACCTCCTCGCTGTAGCCCGGGGAGACAATGAACTTTGCGCCGCAGGCGACGGCTTTCTTGCACTGCTCGAGCGTGACGACCGTGCCCGCGCCCACGAGCATGTCGGGGCATTCCTTGGCGACTGCCGTGATGGAGTCGGCGGCCGCCGCCGTGCGGAATGTGATCTCCATCACGTCCACGCCGCCCGCGAGCAGCGCCTTAGCCGTCGGCACCGCATCCGCCGCGTCGTCAAGCACGACGACGGGCACCACTGCCGCGTTATAAAGTCTTTCTAATGCTGTCATATCAGCACTCTCCCTTCACCATTCGGAGTAATAATCTGTCCAACAATGTAGTACAGCAGCACACCTTATATTTGAGTGCCTTTCAAGCGCAAATTACACGCTTATTCCATATATGCGCCGCTCATAGGGCTGACGGCGTGTTCGGCGTAGAGCCTGAGCAGCCCCTTTTTGTGTTTGGGCTCCCTCGGCTGCCAGTATGCGCGGCGCGCGGCAAGGATCGAATCGATCTCCTCGGGCGTTTTTCTCTGCCCGCTTACGCCAACAATTGCAAGTATGCGGTTTGGTATGTCGATTTGAATCAGGTCGTCGTCCTCCACCAGCGCGATGGGCCCACCGACTGCTGCCTCGGGACTGACATGCCCAATGACGGGACCACGGCTTGCACCGGAGAAGCGCCCGTCCGTAATGAGCGCCACGCTGGAGGCAAGCGTCGAGTCGGCACAGATGGCCTCGCCGGTGTAGAACATCTCGGGCATCCCGCTGCCGCGAGGACCCTCATAACGGATAAAGACAGCGTCCCCGGGGTGAACTTTGCCGTGCAGCACTGCGGCGATACACTCCTCTTCGCTGTTGTAGGCTCTGGCTCGTAGGGTGGCCTGAAGCATTTCCTTCGGACAGGCGGTGTGCTTGATCACGCAGCCCTCGGGAGCAAGGTTGCCCTTGAGAATGGCAACGCTGCCATCGGTGCCTTTTGCGTTATTAAATGAACGGATGATATCGGTGCGTTTCAGAGCAAGACCGAGCACCTGAGATTTTTCGCGCAACAGCGCATCACAGCGCTCGTAAAAGCCTCTTTGCTTCAGAGCCTCCAGATTTTCGCCCAATGTTTTCCCGGTTACGGTCATTACATCAAGGTGTAGCACGGAACGAAGCTCCTCCATCACGCGAGGAACGCCCCCAGCGTAGTAGAAATATTGCGCTGGCCAGTCGCCGGAGGGACGGATGTTGAGCAGGTAGTGCGCGCCACGATGCATCCGATCAAAGGTGTTTGCGTCGATCTCAATGCCAAACTCATGCGCAATGGCGGGCAGGTGCATAATCGCGTTGGTGGAACCGGAAATGGCCGCATGGATCATGATGGCGTTCTCGAAGCTCTCCTTTGTCACGATATCCTTTGCACAGATGCCCCGTTTTACAAGAATCATCAGCTGAACGCCTGCGTCATAGGCAGATCTTTGCAACTCTGGCGCAGTGGCAGGCATCAATGAAGCTCCTGGCAGCATCAGCCCAAGAGCCTCTGCCATAATCTGCATGGTAGAGGCCGTACCCATAAAGGAGCAGGCACCGCAGCTTGGACAGGCATTACGCTTATAGTAGTCCAACTGTGCGCCGGAAATCACGCCGGTCTTTTCCCATGCGTCAAATTTGCCGATCTGCTCGAGCGTCAGCAGTTCGTTGACAGCACAGGAGGGATCCTGCACAACGTATTTCTTGGGAAGAAAATGAGCCTCCATCACGCCGCCGGTCACCATAATGGCGCTCATATCCTTGAGACGGCCAATACTCATCAGCATTGCGGGGACAGATTTGTCACAGCTTGCAATGAATATGCCGCCGTCAAACCCGCTGGCGTTGGCCTGCGCTTCCACCAAATTGACGATCGCTTCCCGATGAGCAAGTGAATAATTGATGCCGTCGTGTCCCTGTGCAATGCCATCGCACAGATCGGTGGCAAAATAGCGGGCGGCCTTGCCACCGTGCTCGTTCACGGCCTGCACAGCTTGGCCTACCAGTTGATCCAGATGTGCGCTGCCGGGATGACTGTCGCCAAAAGTACTTTCCACCATGATCTGGGGCCGGAGCAGGTCATCGACTGTCCATCCCATGCCGATCTTCAACGGATCACTTTCTGGCGCAAGCGCGCGTACCTGTTGAGAATGTAATTCCATTGTGGCGTACTCCCAGTTAATTTTACTAACAAATTACACATTAATAAATACTCAAAATAGCAGGCAGAAGACCTATAGCCAATCAAGACAGGCGGTCAGCTCCTCGCTGTTCAAGGCTCTGTGCTTCTCCCGATTCGCCTCACCGCCACATCCGCATGTTCCACCGGCTCCTGCATATTTTTGGCGGCTCTTTTGTCATACTTCCACAGATTCCTGCGGAATTTGAGATAGCAACGTACTATAACGCCTTTACCCCTATCCCTAACGGCCAAATCGTAGCACCCTCGCTGATGACAGAGGGGCAATGTCCACAATGTGGAGCTAATCTTCACCAGCAAGCGTCTTTTCCCAGTGGGCACTCCATATTTTGCCAGAGCCATGGTGGTATAGGTGTAGTTATAGATTACCTTGCCATGTATCTGATTAGTACCGTTTTTCAGGAAATAAATCCCCGTGTGACCAAAGTCTCGCCGAATTTCGCTCACCTTCACCCTGAAGCAATGTAATTCCCTATCATGCCCATCACTCAACGGCGTTTTCGGGTATCGCAGTACAGAGCAGTGTGAGACTGTCATACCAAAGTTAACCAGAGACACGGTCGCGTTGGTTACTCCGTCGCCGAATTCGCTTCCCGCCTTACAGGCCTGAGAAAATGCTCACGATCAGGGGCTCGCGGACACAGCATGATCTCGTCAAATGTTGGGACTATCTCTGGCTCGTTACTCTCCCTCTATTGTCCCGAAAATGTGCATCATCAGTAGCCCGGCGCACCCCATCGCATAGGCAGACAATCTTCTCAACGTCGCAGGCGCTGATATCTGCCTTGGAGCATATTCATCCCTCGCCTGCGGCGTGGATAAAAGCAGCGGAGATATGCTTCTCCATGTTTCTGGCACTGATACCGTCGGAGGACGAACCCATTGTCCCCAAGGGAGCCAAACGATGCGCTCATTGCACCCAAGCCACCTAAGCATTGCGAGAAGGAGCTTGACTGCCTTTAATTTCAGTTTTATAGCAAGGGCAGCCTCAACGGGAATGGCCGTAGCCAAAAACGTCCCCCTGTTATTTATACACCACTTCGCTGCTCCGGCATTAAATCCGAGGGGAATGGTAAAACGGGCTCCGTCTTTGCTTGGTACTGCCGTTAATTTCAATGAGGTGAATCAGCGGGGCAAGTTATCGCTATCCAAGGTCTTAGCCATTGACAGTTGATATTTTTTGAAATAATCTCAGCCAGTATGACACATCGGCGATTACTGAACGCCACAGAGTGCAATCAAATCCTTTCATCGACGCGCCATTTTACATTTTCTGCTTTGTTAACAATGTGCAGAGGTTTTTTCGTTCTAAGATACGCAAAGCCTCTTCCATTACGCTGCTTTTCAATCGCCTAAATGCATGGTCGGAGTAGGACGCGTCATGAGGTGTAACAATCACTTGATTCAGGGAAAACAATAACATCATGTCGTCTTTCGATAACACATTGTTCAGCCAGCATATCATCTTGTGCTACGTTAGAATCAACTCGTATAATCGTAAACATAGCATTACCCATCCTTCCGCTTTTCGTCTAACCAAGCTAAGTCTCTAAATAGCGGCTCAACTCGGTTATACCAGCATTCGCTTTCCACCGTTTGGTGCAACTATTTGCCCCGTCACATAGTTGGCTGATTCAGAGACAAGAAACAATACCGTGTTAGCAATGTCCTCTGGCACTGCAATACGCCCCAGCGGCGTCAGATTAACCTCCTCCTGAATCATCTCAGGCGTGTTAGTGATATGAACCATCGGCGTATCGGTGGTAGGAACAGGAATCACATTCACATTAATGTTATAAGGAGCCATTTCTTTTGCTAACGAAGTAGTAAGTCCGATAATACCCGCCTTTGCAGATGCATAATGCGCACAATAGTCTCCGCCACCAATTGCGTAGCCAGAACTGATGTTAACAATTTTCCCGGCGTTCTTTTCTTTCATATAAGGAAATGCCGCGCGACACATATAAAAAGTGCTACTAAGATTAAATCGAATGATTCTGTCCCATTCTTCATCAGAAATGGCTTCAAATCCTTTGCTGGGCAACCCCCCTCCAACATTATTGACAAGAATGTCAATTCCGCCGAACAGCCTCACTGTTTCTTTTGCAAGATGGTTGATGCTTTCAGAAGAAAACGCATCGAAATGGCAGTATTCCGCCTCACCGCCCGCCGCTAAAATCTCTTCCTTAACCTTCAATCCATCCTTATCGTTGATATCACAAATCATAACCTTTACGCCATAAGATGCCAACCCCATTGCCACACCGCGCCCAATTCCATGGGCGGAACCAGTCACAATAGCGATTTTTCCAGACACTTTTAAGTAATCCTTCATTGATATGATCCTTTCCATTGCGCTAAAAGGCTCCAAAAGTAAACGAAACAGAGCGCTTCTAACGCAACAATCGTAATTTATTAAATAGGCTTAAAGAAATAAGTGCGCTACAGAACACTTGGAAGCGGACAGGCCGCACCTCGGTCGGGCAGAATGCTTATGCCAGATGCTTCTTCAAGCATCAGTGAACAGGTCTCCACCTTCGGAAAGAGGAGTTACTTCAGACTCTCTTGGGGCATCCAACCCCATCTGCATTTCACAAATATTGCCTTAGGCTGCGTATTATGTTCAAAATCGATTAAGCAGCTTCTCGCAGCAGTACATAAATCGAGCTCAAAGCCGACAACTCAGCAACTACTTGACCAGCTTTTCTTAACATCATTCAAAGTCATTGAACATTAATCTGCATCAATTCCCAAAGCACCTTGCTTGCGTCATGGCAATCGTGTGTAAAACTCACTTCAAATATGACTACATCCATGCCCCGCCGTTGGGACACAGAACTTGTCCCGTAATATACTCCGCTTCATCAGAAACCAAAAAAGCAACCGCATTTGCCTGATCCTCTGGCTGAGCGACCCTATACCAAATAATATCATTTAACTGTTCTTCGAGCCCCCGTTTTCGACTCATTCTCGTGTCAGTAGGACCTACCCCCAGAGCATTTACATTAATATGATCCTTTGCCACTTGTCGCGCCATAGCTTTTGTTAGTCCAATCAGCCCCGCCTTTGCCGTCGCATAATGAATATCCGTAGCGTCTCCTATTATGCCCGCGCCAGAACTAATATTGACGATCTTTCCTGCGCCACGCTTGCGCATGCTAGGGAGAACCTCCTTAGAGAAGATATAGGCGCTGGTCAGATCCAGCAGAATCAGTCGATCCCACTCCTCATAATCGACGTCATCCAGAAGCATACCGCCTCCGCCACCTCCGGCGTTATTTACTAGAATATCCACTCCGCCAAACTTCTCTGCTGTGGCTCGGATTGCCTTGCGAACGGAATCGACACTACATACATCACAAAAAATGCCAATCGCATTGCCGCCTTCTCTGACAATTTCAGCAGCAACACATTCTGCGTTTTCCTTTTCAATATCGCAAACTGCTACACTTGCTCCCTGATGCGCCAGTTTGATGGCTGTGCCACGACCGATTCCATTTCCACCACCGGTTACAATTGCAACACGGCCATCCAAGCGAAAAGATCCCATAATCTCACCCTTTTCCCTTCACCCCGCCAAGATAGGCGCTGATAATATCTGAATCGTTCAGAAGTTCTGATCCTGTTCCATATTTAGAAATACGTCCTTGCTCCATTACACAACCGTGGTGTGCAATTTTCAAAGCCTTTTTAGCATTTTGCTCAACAAGAAGTACTGCCACGCCTTCCTCGTTGATTTCCTTGATAATCCGCATAATATCATTTACAATTAGTGGTGCAAGACCTAGAGAAGGTTCATCCAGCAAGAGCACCTTTGGATTTGACATCAGGCCTCGAGCCATTGCGAGCATCTGCTGCTCACCCCCGGACATTGTTCCTGCTCGTTGTCTTTTTCTCTCCGCAAGTCTGGGGAACAGTTGATAGGACCGCTCCAATCCCAGAGACCGATCTTTTACAGTATAACCGCCCATAAGCAGGTTCTCTTCCACTGTCAGATTTGGAAATATCCACCGACCTTCAGGTACCAATGAAACACCTTTTTCTACCACCTTATGGGGTTGAGATGGCAGTTCCTCATTTTCTAAATAAATGTTCCCCCTTTGCGGCCGGCAAATCCCCGAAATGCATTTCATAAGGGAAGATTTGCCAGCGCCGTTTGCCCCAATGATCGCAAAAATCTCCCCCGCATTTATTTCAAAACTAACGTCCGTTACCGCCCGAATTTTACCATAAGAAAAACTTAAATTCTCTACTCTCAGCACTATTCATCCACCCCCAAATATGCTTCAATGACCTCTTGGTTGCCCTGAATCTCTTCAGGAGTTCCTTCTGCAAGTAGCATGCCAAAGTTTATAACACTAATGCGAGAGCACAAATTCATAATCACATCCATATGATGATCGATGATAATGATAGTAATATCTCTATTTATATGCAAATTTTGAATAAACTGAGTTAATTGCGCAGATTCATCCTCATTCATTCCTGCAGCTGGCTCATCCAAAAGCAAAATCTGAGGTGAGGTTACGAGGGCTCTCGCAATTTCCAAGCGCCTTTGTGACCCATACGGGAGATTACCAGCCCGTTGACTTGCGTACTGCTCCAATCCTACCTGTTCCAATACTTCTAGGCAACGTTTTTTACTTATCGCTTCTTGTTCCCGGCAGCGTTTCGTACGCAGAAGGCCATCAAGCAAGTTATAAGAAATATCGTTTTGACATGCTGTGAGTACATTGTCAAAAACTGATAAGTCATTAAAAAGCCGAATGTTTTGGAACGTTCTCTTAATGCCCATATTGGCAATCTCATATGTTGATTTACCAACAATAGAATTACCATAATAGAGGATTTCTCCGCTAGTTGGAGCATATACGCCAGTAATCATATTGAAGAGAGTAGTTTTTCCTGCTCCATTCGGGCCAATTACACCGTAAAGAGCTTTTTCAGGAACCTGGAAACTAATATTATTCGACGCTGTAATACCACCAAAACATTTTGTCACATTCTGGATTTGCAAGGCATACTTATTATCCACGATTTTTTCCCCCTCGCTTCAGCCTATCCACCAACGCCTTAATTTGAGACCACCGTAGCTCGTTGGTTCCTAACAAGCCGGAAGGTTTGAATACTATGACAACAACCACTAGCAAACCGTAGATAACCATTCGCCAAGCCTGGAAGCCTTCAAAGCGAAGTATTTCAGGAAGAGGAACCAGAATCAGTGCGGCCAAGATCGTCCCAGTTAAGCTTCCACGACCGCCAAGAATAACAGTCATGATAAGTTCATTGGATTTTGCCATGGTAAACATTGATGGATGAAGGTATTTCATATAGTGGGCAAGGAGAGCTCCAGCCAGACCGCACAGTGCACAGCTGATGGCCATACCCAGCATTTTATAATTAGTCATGTTCACGCCTACGGCAGCTGCAGCCAATTCTTCCTCACGCACCGCCACACAGTTTCGTCCTTGTTTGGAACGAAGAAAATTCACGAGCAAAAAAACGATTATAATGACGAGTCCCCAAACTAAGAATACATTGGTTCCTCCAGCTACACCGTTGAGCCCTCTTGCCCCACCTGTAATCGTCAGGTTTTCCACGAGAAGCTTCATGGATTCACCTACACCCAAGGTGGCGATAACAAAATAATCGCCCTTTAGGCGGAGTGTAGGATACCCAATCAATATGCCAACTAAAGTTGCTGCTATCGTGCCGCAAACTAAACCCATACTAATCGGCAAGCCTGTGCTTTTTACAACCAAAGCAGACACATATGCACCGATTGCCATAAATCCTGCATGCCCCATTGAAAAGAGGCCCGTAAAGCCCGTCAGGATCGACACGCCTAAAATGGCTATCAAATAAATCCCCGTTACAGTAAGTACGCCAATCAAATAAGTTGCCATTATCATTCACCCCCTAGGCCTTATCATCGGAGCTCTTTCCCATGAAGCCCAGAGGAAAGAATAACAGCACAACCACTAGGACAACAAAAGAAAACAGATCTCTCAAAGAAGACGAAATATAGCCTGCAACCATAGCCTCAATAACCCCCAAGGCAATTGCCCCCAGCACAGCTCCTGGTACACTGCCGAGGCCTCCCAGCACAGATGCAATAAACGCTTTGTTGGTTAGACCGCCGATTGTTGGATACACAGTATATTTTGCACCCAAGAGTGTTCCGGCCAAGCCTGCTAGAATGCCAGCAATGGCAAATACGATTAAAATCAGTTTTTGCACATTAACACCCATTAAAGATGCGGCATCCAGATCAAATGCTGCGCTACGGATAGCGAGTCCCGCACGAGTTTTTTGAATGAACAATTGAACAAGAACCAAGGCAATACACGCTAAAATCAAAGTCGCTAAATCTATCATTCCAATGCTCAATCCGCCAATTTTCAGTGAAACTGTTGAAAAATTAACGGGATAACCCTGGAACCGACCTCCTGATGCAATTACCAACAAATTTTCGCTGATTGTAGATACTCCTAAGCCCGCGATAAGGAGATAAATCCGGCGGGCATTCTTTTTCAGCAATGGACGATATGCCACCAGCTGAATAACAATAGAAATTGCCGCTGCCATCAGAATACCCACAGGTATAGCAAGTTCAAGAGATGGTATCAGTAGTGATAAACACCACAGGGTAGCATATGCACCTACAGCAACGGCCGCGCTATGGGCAAAATTAGAGAAGTTCAAAAGGCTATAAATCAAAGAATATCCAACAGCCATCAGAGCATATACACTGCCAACAGAAAGCCCATTTATTAATTGTTGAAGAAACAGCATAAGTCTTTTCTCCTGTTATAAAGTGGCGCCACCCGCCATCGGGCGGCGCCACAAAGCTTGATCAGTAATTATTCCTCGATACGAATCTTTGTAGGAAAGGTAAATTCGCAATTCTCAATGACGCAGACATAAGCATCACGAATCGGATCGTGGCTTTCCGGCATAGTTACTAATCCGGTAATAAATTCGACATCCTTAATCTGATTAAGGCCCTCTACTATTTTTTCGGAAGTAGCTTCCCCGGTCTTTTCGATGGCCCACTTAATCATGTTGAATGCATCGTGCGCATAGTAGGAGTTGGTGGTATCGGGATAACTCCCGTATTCAGCGAAGTACGCCTGTCTCCAAGGCTCATATGCGGGATCGGCAATATTTACGCTTGTGACAAAGGTTGCACCATTGACCGAGGTAGTTGCAACTGTAAAGAGTTCATACATCAGCCAGCAATCGGGGCCGATAATATCACCAGTAAAGCCCAGCTCACGGATTTGATTAGAGGCCAGACCCATCTCCTTGTAGTTAGACGGCAGGAAAAGGGCATCAGGCTTCATTTCTACAATTTTTGACAGCTGTGCGCGATAATCTACATCGCCGCCCTTATAGCCTTCATATCCCAGATATTCACCGCCCAAAGAAGTAAAGGTCTTTGCAAAGACTTCATTAACACCAACAGAGTAGTCGCTGCTAATTTCTACCAGAGCAGCCGCAGTCCTAATCCCCATGCTCTCATAGGCATAATTTGCAATAGCGGCACCCAACTGATTGTCATTCTGGCTGACACGGAAGGTATAAGGACGAACAGTCCCGTCATCGTGTCTTGTAACGTTGGGACCTGTGGCCACCGTTGTCAGATGGGGAACTTTGTATTCTTCACATACTTCCGCAAGGGTCATAGCGCAACCGGAGGTATTAGGGCCGATAATTGCTACCACTTTGTCATTCTGAATCGCCTTGCGAGCGGCATTTGAGGTTTCTACCGGATCCATTCGGTTGTCATAAGCCTTTAAAACGACCGGTCTGCCTAAAATTCCACCAGCTTCATTGGTTTGCTTAATCAGAAGTTCGACCGTGTTTTTCTCCATTTCTCCCCAAAGTGCTCCCTCGCCAGTCAGCGGGCCAATATAACCGATTACGATCTTTTCGGCATCGCCGCTGCTTTTATCTCCGCAAGCAACCAGAGCGGACGATAGGAGAATCATTGTCATCGCAAGGATACAAATTTTCCGGAACTGTTTCATCGTTTTACCTCTTTTCTTTTTATTGTATTATTGTGCGCATCCAAATCACTTCAGAAGCGCCATAAACAGGTCGCAGTACTCTAATGCTTCATTAACAGCTTCCGATACCCGATTACGATTGCGCAGTACAGTTGTATATTTAATTTTGTATGCCTCAGTATCGGGATCAAGTCTTGCTAAATCGACGGCAGTCCACAAAAACGGAATGGGCCGATACATCATGGGCGTATAGTCATAGGAATCTTGTTCGAAGCGATCAGTAAAGGTGTAGAAAGCATAAGAAAGGCAACGCTGGATTTTCATAGTCAAGCGATTTGCCAAGCGAACTCTATCGTCCGTTATCGGCTTGTCTCTCAGCGAGTCGCGGATATTGTTGAACTCGTCGTATTTATCAATCAACGACTCCAATTGGCGATTGATAGAAGCAATATCAATCCGCTTATCCGCATACGGAAGGATCTCTTCCTCGATTTTTCGTTTTGCGTCCTTCAGCATAGCATCAATTTCATAGGGGAGGATCGCATCATTTGATAGCGATAGAGTCATCCCCAGAGCAATTTGCAGATCTTTAAGCAGGTTTGCAGGATCCACATGGGTCATGTCGTCTTCACTTGTGTGCATCCACGACCCCAAGATTGCTCCATGTGTGCGTTCTACATACTCAGCAGGCATAGCCATTCTGCCCACAACGGAAGGGACCCCGATACCGTAGAAGCTCTGATCTCCAAATTTGTGCAGTGGAGTAATTTCAATTCGGTCTCCTGTAACTTCAAATACTACATTCTCTACAAAGGTTTTAAATTCGAGGGAAGCATTACCCACATAGTAATAAGAACCTTTCAGCCCTGTGGAATCAAGATATATACCCCCTACACAATCCCTCTCCATTTTGTCCCAAAAATGATCCAGATACCATGTAGAACCGGCAGACTCTGCAATTTCGTGGCCATTCCAATTTATAAACACCACGCTGCGCTTTATTTTATTGCGATGCTTTGCCAGCACACGTGCCAGCTCGAGCATTGTCGCGTCACCAGTAGCATTGCAAGTTGCACCAGGAGCCCAAGCATCCAAGTGTCCATTGACGAGCACATATTTATCAGGTTCTTCACTACCGGGAAGTATGGCAATTGGCTGAGGAACATAATCCCAGCTGCGAGTGGCCTGAGCTACCAAGTTGATTCGTACTGTGCCCTGCTGACACAGCTGGCGGAGATACTGACCGTCTTTGCGGCTGATGCTGACTGCGGCTAACTGAGGAATTTTTGAAAATGTCTCCTCCGTGGGGTTGCCCCAGACCGACTTTATTGCTCTGCGGCAAATTAGATTCTCATCCGGCGTTCCATCCTCGGCGCTGTTGGCAAAAAGAATTGCAGCAGCTCCCATCTCATTTGCTATTCTTGCTTTTTCGGGAGTTCCAGGATTAAAAGACACCTCAGCAATGACCGCTTTCCCACGAACGTCAATCCCCTTATAATCATCATAATCTCCAGGGCCTACATAGACCGCTTCAAGATTCAGGCCTTCATCAGGGGTGCTCTTGATATGGCAGCAAACAATACTATCTAATTCTCTTTTCTCTGGATAAGTAATGCATAATTTAGATCCGATAGGATTGGAATTGTAAATTTCAATATCCAAGATTTTTGCATCCAAACCATAAGATTGGTATTGTTCAACCAAATACTCTGCCGCTTTTCTGTCATCTCCCATCCCAGAAATTCTTGATGGTGTATTATCGGTGAGCCACTGTGCATGCTGAAAATTCAACTTCTCATCCAATTCTTTAGAAATTTCATTGTAAAGCACGTTCATAACAAAAATTCCCCTTCCTTTATTTACATACAGCAATTGCTTCAATTTCGATTACCATATCACCAATAAAATTTCCGACTTGCATCGTGCTACGAGCAGGCGGATTGCGCGGAAAAAACTTTTTGTATGCTTCGTTGAACTTCTGAAAATCATTAATATCCTTGACAAACACTAGGGTTTTAATAATATGCTCCAGATCAGAGCCAGCCTCTGTCAAAATTGCGTCCAGATTTTTCAGAATCTGTTCTGTCTGACCTACGATATCTCCGGGGGCTACCATCTTCTGAGTTATTGGATCGTTTGCAGTAACACCTGCGGTGTAAACCATATCTCCCACTCGAAATGCCTGAGAGTACCATCCACCCGGAGCGGGCGCCTTGGGTGTGTCGACCCTGATCAATTCCATGTCGTCCTCCATACAAATTATTTTTCATTATCAAATAAAAATTTTTTTGATAATGAAAAATAATTTGTATGGAGGACGACATACAAATTA
>ERZ772820.2579-NODE-2579-length-12534-cov-4.107541_pt1 | contig 12534 bp, 8 predicted proteins | sample MGYA00511377_ERZ772820 | MGnify/ENA primary metagenome ERZ772820 (study PRJEB29015, sample SAMEA2737684) | human gut metagenome | biome: human gut; feature: human-associated habitat; material: faeces | place: China | collected 2012 ...
GATGAAACGGATAGCCATACGGGTATCTTTGTTAGCACCACAGAAAGCATCTACTACATAAAGTTTTTTGTTAGAAAGTTCTTTGATAGCGATGTCTTTTACAGCACTCCATGCTTCCTCAGATGCTGGATGGTTGTCGTTCTTGTATTCATCAGATGTCCACCATACAGTGTCCTTGGAGTTCTCGTCCATAACGATGAATTTGTCTTTAGGGGAACGACCTGTATAGATACCAGTCATAACATTGACTGCGCCAAGTTCACTTTCCTGACCTTTTTCATAGCCTTCCAGTTCTGGCTTGGTCTCTTCTGCGAATAATGTTTCGTAGGATGGGTTGTAGACAATTTCTGTTGTTCCAGTAATGCCATACTTGCTTAAATTGATTTCTGCCATTTTGTTTTTACCTCTTTCCTTTAAATATAGTAATATGATAATCGCCCGCAAAAAGCAGGTTTTTATGATATCTTGACTGAGAAACTATAAATCCTAGTTACGTCATCATAATTATTATACATAAATAAGTCATAAAATCAATAAAAAAACTGCGAAATTTTTATAAAGTGAAGAAAGTTGAAAGATTTTCCCCCTAAAGAATTAGCCTCCTGCTTAAAAATGCTGCCATATAATTCTACAGAAGTCCGTTGCGGCAGCACCACAGACAAGCTATAATACAAAGTAAGAGTTGGACTTGGCTATCTCTATTGGAACAGAATATATCGGAATGCATCTGCATTACCGTTCTTTCGTGTGTATCCCTTAGCGGGTATCGCAGCAAACAAATGGATGCCGGGCAAATGTCTGAGCTTGATTCTTTATATTTAGCAGGAAAATACGATGCGAGTTTTGCCCGGTGTCCATCAATAAAAGTTTGTGCAGATACCCGCTTAGGGATACCAGAAAGAACGGTAGCAGATGCATTCGGATATATTCTGCCCTAGGAGAGATAGAGAAAAATATAATCTCACTTTGCAGGATAATCTTGTATAGAAAAGGAGCACGTGGGCTATGAAGATATTTCACTTATCCGACCTTCACATCGGATTGAAATTAATGAATCATGATTTAAGGGAAGACCAGGAATATATCCTGCATCAGATTGTAGAGCGGGCCGGAGAAGAAAAACCGGATGCCATTTTGATTGCAGGAGATATTTATGATAAAGCAGTGCCGGCGGCAGAGGCAGTAGAGGTATTCGATCATTTTATCAATGAACTGACGGAGATGGTGCCGGAGGCTGTCATTATGATGGTTAGCGGAAACCATGACAGCGCACCAAGAGTGAACTGTTTTCGAAGCATTTTATCAAGACAGCATTTATATATGATAGGAAAGCCGCCTGAGACGAAAGAGGAATACATTGAGAAAGTGACATTGACGGATAAGTATGGAAAAGTGAATTTTTATCTTCTGCCTTTTGTGAAGCCGTCTATGGTAAAGCAGATTGTGGGAACGGATGAAAATGATAACAACCTTTCCTATGATGCAACTTTGCATAAGCTTCTGGAAAGAGAAAATGTAAATGAAGCAGAGCGGAATGTGCTGGTGAGCCACCAGTTCTACTTGCCGGCAGGAAAAGCGGCGGAGGATGTTGAGCGGATGGATTCCGAAATCCGCACCGTGGGAAATATTGATGAAGTGTCTGCGGATGTGTTGGAGCGGTTTGACTATGCGGCATTGGGACACATTCATAAGCCTATGACCGTGGGAAAAGAGTGTTATCGTTACTGTGGAACACCTCTTGCCTGCTCCGTCAGTGAAGCGGGACAGAAAAAGGGCATTATTATGGTGGAACTGGAAGAAAAGGGCAGGCTTTCCACCAGAGTAATTCCGTTAAAACCACTGCGTCAGGTGCGTATTGTGGAAGGAGAATTAGAAGAAGTATTAAAGCAGCCATCCGATAATTTTGTAACTGTGATTCTTACCGATAAGGTGGATGTCAATGTCTTTGACATGCAGGACCGGCTGCGTCATGCATTTCCCAATTTACTGGAAATCCGAAGAGAAACGCTGCACAAAGCCAATTATGAAATGGAAAAATTCCGGCATGAGGCAGAGCTTGATGCCTTTTCACTATGCTGTGAGTTTATCGGAGAGATGAACGAGGAAGAGAGAGAAATTCTTAAGGAAGTCATCAATAAAGTAGAGGAGGAGAGTGAGTTATGAGACCATTAACCTTGGAAATGCAGGCATTTGGGTCCTATGGAGACCGGACGAAAATTGATTTTCGAAAACCATCCCAGAATTTATTTCTGATTACCGGAGATACCGGTTCCGGCAAGTCCACTATTTTTGATGCCATAGCCTTTGCGTTATATGGAGAAGCCAGTTCCACAGCTAATAAGAAAAGTGGAACAGAGCTGCAGAGTCAGTTTGCCACAGCAGGCGCAGAGCCTTATGTGGAATTGAAATTCTGTGAAGGAACAGAAGAAAGCGGCGTCTATACAGTACGCCGTGTGCCAAGACATGTCCGCCCATTGAAGCGGGGAAGCGGTGAAAAAGAAGAAAGCGAATCCGTTACCTTAATCATGCCGGATGAAATCGTTTATTCGCAAAAGGAAACGAATCAGAAAATCATTGATATTGTCGGGCTGAACAAGGGGCAGTTTATGCAGGTGGCAATGATTGCCCAGGGAGAATTTATGGAACTGCTCCGGGCAAAATCCGATGAGAAAAAAGTGATTTTCCGAAAATTATTCCACACAGAAAAATATGAAAAGATTGCCAATGAATTAGGAGACCGGAAAAGGAAATTAGATGCAGAGATTGCCACAATCCGTACGAAGTTTCATGCCAAAGCTGAGAATGCGGACATACCGGAAGCCTTTGAAGAAGCCGAAGCCCTGTTGGCATTGAAAAAGAAGATGCAGCAGGCGGATGCAAAAGCACCGGAGATGGAACGCTTTTTAGAATTGATGCAGCAATTGTGCCAGTACCTTAGGGAAAGAAGAAAAAGAAGGAAGCAAAGGAAGCGGAAAAACTGCGGGAGCATTGCAGGAGTGCGTTGCAGGAAGCGGAAAATCTGCAAAAATCCTTTACCCAGATGGAAGAAGCACAGCGGGAGTTGGCACGCCTTTTTGAAGCGGAAGAGGAGATAAAAGAGACTGCCCGGTTAGAGCAGATGATAAAGCTTGCCTATGATGCAAAGCAGCTCTATCAGCAGTATGAAGAAGCGGTAAAGAGGCTGGAGAATTTAAAGGCAGAACAGCAGAAATTAGAAGAAAAGTTGCCGGAGATAAAGAAAGCTTTAAAAGAGGCAGAAAAGGAAAGAAACTTAGCAGAGGCGGAAAAGGAAACACAGCAGAAGAATTACAGTATTATAGAAGAAAAAGTAAATCGCACGAAAGCGGCATTGAAAGAAATAAGAAAAGCTGCGCAGGAAGTAGAGCAGAGTAAAGATGCTTTGCAGCAGGCGGAAGAGACGGAAAAAGAGACAAAAGAAAAAAGCACTGTCTTAGAGCAGAATATTGTGCAGTGGAAGAAAGAAGCAGAAGCCTTCGAAGGAATGGAAGTAAGGCAGTTACAGATTACCGGAAAGAAAAATGCTCTTGCAGAAATCGAAGATGCCGTAGCAGAGATTACAGAATCAAAGCAGCTTCTTGGTAAAGAAAAGAAACAAGAGGAACATGCAAAAGAGATTTATAGGGAAGCATCCGGACAGTATCAGGAAAAGCAGCAGGAATACGAAGCATATCGTAAGCGGTTTTTCGATGCCCAGGCAGGTATTTTAGCAAAGGAATTAAAAGAGGGAGAGCCATGCCCGGTCTGCGGTTCCATGGAACATCCAAAGCCATGCATTGTGGTAGAAATGCAGGAAGAATTAAGCCGGGAAATGTTAGAAACTTTAGAAGAAACGGTTGCAAAGTTACAGCAGAAGCAGGAAGCAGCATCTACAAAAGCCGGTACATGTCACGTAAGAAGAGAGAACCGGGAGAAAGAGTTGGCAGAAAAACAGGAAAAGTGCAGGAAGAAAATGGAAGCCTTTGGAAAGGAAGCACACCCGGCAGCCGATGAAGAAATAGAACCGTGGCTTGTCACGCAAAAGAAAGAGCTTGCAAAAGAAGAAGAAACACTTTCTCAGGAGATAAAAAAGAAGAAGGAATTGTCTCATAAATTAGAAGAGGCAGAAGCAAAAAAGATTGCACTTCAAAAAGAAGAGACAGAAGCAACAGAAAAGAAGCTATTGGCAAAAGAGCAGTTTGACCGTTGTCAGGCAGCTTACACAGAGCGGAACCGCACCCTTGACTATACATCTGAAAAAGAAGCGGATGAAGTCTTGGCAGAAGCACAGGAGAAGAAGGCTTCTGCAGAAAGTGCATATGCAAAGGCTGATAAAGAAAAGAGCCGTTTAGAGGAAGAGAAAACCGGTACACAGACAGGCATTGTCCGTTGTGAAAGAGAACTTTCGGAACGGAAAAAGGAAGCAGAAGCCAAGCAGCAAAAATATGATTTATATATAGAAGAAAAAGATATTTCCAAACTGGAATGGCAGACGCTGGTGGAGCAGTATTCGATAGATGCCATGGAAGAGATGCGGCAGAAAAGGGAAGATTATCAGAATCAGAAGACGATGTATCAGAGCCGCTATGAGACAGCGAAAGAAACTGTAGGAGAGAAAGAAAAACCGGACGTAGAGAAGCTTTCAGAGGAACTTAAGGCAGCAGAGGAGCAGAGTAAGCTTGCAGGCAGGGCGGCCAATGAGTGGGAGATTTCTAATCAGAAGGATACGGAAATCTTAGAAGCGGTAGAGGAAATATGGAGCGGGCGGCAGCAGGTATTAGAGCAGCACAACCGTATAACACGGCTTTATACTGTCATTTCCGGAAATGTGTCCGGCAGCCGTATGGATTTGGAGACCTTTGTGCAACGCTATTATCTGGAGCGGATTCTTTATGCAGCAAACCGCCGTTTTGAAGAAATGTCAGCAGGACAGTTTGAACTCAGAATGTTTGATGAGAAGAAGGCTGCAATCGGAAAGAATAAGGGACTTGACCTTATGGTATATTCCAATGTGACCGGAAAAGAGCGGGAAGTCCGTACGCTTTCCGGAGGAGAATCCTTTATGGCGGCGTTATCCATGGCACTAGGCATGGCAGATGAGATTCAGGAAAATTCTGCTGCCATACATCTTGATATGATGTTTATTGATGAAGGATTTGGTTCCCTGGATGAGCATGCAAGAGAGCAGGCAGTCCGGGTATTAAAAGAGATGGCAGGCGGCTCAAAGCTTATTGGAATCATTTCCCATGTAACAGAATTAAAGCAGGAAATGGAAGACCAGCTTCTTATTACAAAAGATGAAGAAGGAAGCCATGTCCGCTGGCAGTTAAGCTAGCGGATAGGCTCCCTGTTCTAACATTTCCGTCACCATGGAAGCCATAGCGGAAGGATGTTCCTTCATTCCGTTTTGCAGCCATTTTAAGAAAACATTATAGAGCGCACCGGAATAGAAGTAGACTTTATACCGGTGAATATCATTATAAGGCATGTCACCCATATGATTTTCTAATTCCTGATCAAAAAGGTCTAAGTAAATGTATGCAAGACCTGCCTTATATACACTTAAAATAAATTTCTTGTAAGTCTTAAAATACCGGAAAATCAGTAAAATTGCCTCATAGCTGAAAAAGTCATTTTCAAGCTTTTCTGCCCTCTTCCGGTATTCTTCCATAATATCGTCCGTAATTTTAATCAGCACTTCTTCCTTGGAATGAAAATTCCGGTAATAGGAAGCTCTTGCTACTCTGGCAGTGGTAATAATATCGGTTACGGATATATCGGAAAATGCTTTGGTGTCCATGAGTTTGGTCAGGGCACGGGCAATCTTTAATTTTACCTGGCGGTTCGCTTCGTATCGTTTGTCTGTTTCTTTCATTTAAATGCTCCTGTTCGTATGTGCTATGGATGTGTGCCGGTGGGTGGGACAGTCGCTTTATATTTGTTATTACGATTTGTATTTGATACATACATTGCTTCTAACGTCAAAGAGCGGTTTTTCTTGCACTGCATTTTTCTTTTGCCGATAAAGCCTGTCTTTCCAATGTTTGACAGTATGCCGGACTCTGTTCGCCTGAATGCGGATACGATATATGCAGTCTGTTAGAGCCGCTTAGAATTCCGGCAGCAACCGGCAACGCTGGCACAGGGATGTGCCAGCGAGGCACATCTTAAGCATGGATGCGAATATGTGCCGGGTGCCGGAAGATACGGAAACTTTAACGGAATTCTTAGCGTCTCTTTCAGACGGAATGTGGTATCCGCATCAGACGGACAGAGCCGGCATCCGGTCAAAGCAACGGAAAGGACAGCCTGACAGCAAGAAAAATACAGTGCTAAGAAAAATAACGCTCTTTGCGTAATGAACCAATGCACATATCAAATGCAAATCGTAAGAAACGAATATCATATTCTGTCCCACCCACCTGCACCACATCCGTATCATGATACAAAATGATATAAAATGTCTCACATCAAACCGTTGAAAAAAGGGAAAACTATGCTACAATGCTACTTATGCAGTCACAACAATGTGATATAAATTATCTCACATATAGTGTGGCATAGATACAGACAACAGTCAAGAGATGGAGACGAAAATGAAGATAATTACAGATACAGGATCTGATATATTAGAAATCGAAGCAAAGGCAATGGGCGTGGATCTGGTGCCGATTTCGGCAAACTTTGCAGATGTTATATTCGACCGGAATACAGAAGAGAATTTCAAAGCATTTTATGAGAAACTGCGCAGCGAGGAACAACTTCCGGTATCCAGCCAGCCATCACCGGCAGCATTTTTAGAAAAGTATGAAGCGGCAGAAGAAGCAGGCGAGGAAGTGTTGGTGATTCTCATTTCTTCAAAGCTTTCAGGAACCTATAACGGAGCAGTGCTGGCAAAAGAAATGTGCGGATATGAAAAGATATATATCGTGGATTCCCTGCAGGCATCCTTATCCTTGCGGCTTCTGGTGGAGTATGCCGTGAAGTTAAAAGAAGAAGGCAAAAGTGCAGAAGAGATTGCAGGAATCTTGGAAGAAGTAAAGAACCGCACTTATCTTACCGGTGTTCCGTCCACATTATTATATTTGAAAAAGGGCGGACGTATTTCTCCGGTAGTTGCAGCGGTGGGAAATGTAATGGGAATCAAGCCGGTGCTGCTGCTCCGGAATGGAGAGATTGAAGGATATTCCAAAGCCCGCGGCATAAAGGCAGCCAAAAGCGGAATGCAGGCATTTTTGAAAAAAGGAGAAGTGGATAGCTGCATGCCGGTAGAATTTGCTCACAGCAATAATCCGGAAATGGGAGAGGAATTCCAGAAAGAAACCATGGATGCTTTTTCCCTGACAGAAAGCAGCTTACATGAAGTTGGAATGGCAATCGGAACCCATATCGGACCGGATGCACTTCTGATGGCATTTATTTTAAAAGAAAGCATGAAATAAGAATTTTCAGATTTAAGGATTCTTTAATAATTGATTCGTTATAGTAGAACCAGCAAAGGAAATAAAACTTTGCCGGTTCTTTTTTTCCCTTTACAGGAAATTGCCTGCAAAGTAAAAAAACGCGAGGATGCACACTGCGGCGTATAAGGTAGATGTCGCAAGTGACCGCCGCAGGCGCAGGAATGTGCCAAGGCACATTCTTTGTTACAAGTAGCGAGAAAATTGCAAAGCGTGTTTCGCGTAGTTGAGGTATACTAAGAGGATAGAAAGGAGCAGAAGATGTTTTGGGATATCTTACGCAAAGACTTAAAGCGAAAGAAAACAATTAATATTGTAATTTTGCTGTTTATTATTTTAGCTGCCATGTTTGTGGCAAGCGGGCTGAACAATGTACTGACGGTAGTAAATGGAACCGATTATTATCTTAATCAGGCAGACATTGGAGATTATGTAGTATTGACCCAGCAGGGGGATGGCGGTGTGCCGGAGCTTTTGGATACCTGTCAGTATGTAAAAGACTACCGCATGGATCATATTATGTATGCAGCCAAGGGGAATATCAAGGCAGAGGGAAAAGAACTTGATATAGCAAACAAGGCAATGATCATAGAATCCATTTCCGAAAGTGAGATACATTTTTTCACAAAGGATAATAAGGAGCTTACAAAAGTGCCTGAGGGTGAGGTCTATGTCACAGGAAATTTCTTAGATGCAAATGATTTAAAAGAGGGAGATAAACTTACGATTACCCATGGCAAAAACAGTGTGGAGTTTACGATTGCCGGAAAAGCAAAAGATGCGCTGCTGGGTTCTGAATTTATGGGAAATAAAAGATTTATTTTAAATGAAGCGGATTATCAGAAATTTGCATCGGATGAAAGTCTTGCAGAATACCGTGGCGAGATTATTTATATTGACACAGACAATCCATCGGAAATAGCCTCTTTGTTAAGCAATGCATCCAACATCCTATTTAACCGGGGACGGGACATTTTTAAATTATGTTATGTCATGGATATGATTGGGGCATTTGTGGTGCTGGTTTTAAGTGTATGCTTGATGATAGTATCCTTTGCAGTGTTGAAATTTACGATTACTTTTACGGTGACAGAAGAATACCGGGAAATCGGTGTCATGAAAGCCATCGGAATTACGGACTTTAAGATACGAAGCCTTTATCTTGTAAAATATCTGATGCTGGCTGTTGTGGGAGCAGCAATTGGATTCCTGGCAAGCATCCCATTTGGCAATATGCTGCTGCAGTCTGTGACAGAAAATATGATGTTGGGAAACAGTCATGCCATTACGGTAAATTTCATAGGAGCAGTCATTGTTATTGCAGTTACTATCTGGTTTGCATACCGGTGTACCGGAAAAGTAAAGAAGCTGACACCGGTGGATGCTATTCGAAACGGTCAGTCCGGAGAACGCTTTAAAAAGAAATCCATTTACCGGCTGGGAAAAAGCCGTTTTAACAGTACCTGGTATCTGGCAGTCAATGATATTTTAAGCAGTCCAAGACGGTTCCTTACGATTATATTGTCCTTTTTCCTCTGTTCCGTTTTTATGCTGGGAGTGGTTATTACAACAGATACCATGAAAAGTAAGAATCTGATTACGACATTTGGAAAAGAAAGTGATGTCTACATATCAGATGTATCACAGGCAATGGGTAATATGGCAGGAAAGACCCGGGCTGATTTGGCAAAAGAATTAGATGACCTGGCAGAAGAACTTACGGAAGAAGGCATGCCATCGGAAATGTCCGTTGAGATACAGTATACTATAAAGATAAACTTTCACAGCTTCATATAAGGTCGTTGGTATTACAGTATCCGACGGCAAGTACATATGACTGGCAGAATAATGAATATCTTCAAAAACTTTATATTACAAGTGGAGAAAAGCGGAACCAGTATATTTACTCACAGTATTCAGATTTCAATGATGTTACTATAGATTTTGGAAACGACAAGGTGGCATTTAAAAACAGTAAAAGAGCTAAAATAAAGGGGAATTCTGATGAAGTTGCTATTTATGAAATGAGTGAAAAGGAATCCGGTTTGCAGGCGATACTTAGATATCCCGGAATGAAAGCTCATTTTGAAGAAATGGGATATGCATTGAAATTTGAAATGAATGAATATCTTCTTAGTCCAGTGTTGTTTCATAATATTTATAAAGGTGCATTGGGCGAAGTGGCTGGTAAGTTTATATTGAAAAGAGAATTGGGAATTGAATTATCACCAATAACAGTGCCGGAATATTTTGAATTCTTCGATTATAAGCTATCTGATGATGTGTATGTTGATTTTAAGAATTGGAAGTTTACATATGTGCAGGATAGAGACGAAATCAGAAAAGATATATTGAGAAAGCTGGAGGCTATAGGGGCTAAACGGGTTTATATCATAAATGTTGTATCAGATAAAAATTACAAGCCGAGTGCCATAGTGGATCAGTGCTTGGTGGAGATTCCGATGCTTATAAGAGAAGATGGTACAGTTTGTTATGAAAATTTACATATGATTTGTAAGGAGGATTTCGAAAATGTTAACTAACAGAATTAATGTTACCTACAATATAGAAAATATTGATGCTGACTTTGATATTTTTAGGGTCGAGAAGTCTAATAAGGATTATTACAAATACAATATCTTAGATTCGGCAGTATATGAATTTAAGGCGGCAGCAGTTCAGTGGACCTTTGGCGCAACTGCATTGGTGCTGTTCCGTAAGGGTGAGGTGACAGAAAAGCAATTTAAAGAAAGTATTACGAAAGAGTATGAGGATGTAAAAATCCAAAAGATTGATTTGTTTGATAGCGAGCAGTGCAATAAATGTTTTTATTTTGAAAACAGATTACTTGCACAACTCCTGATAAATTCAATGAGAACGCCTAAGCATGAGGCTTTTATGTATAATAATCTCACAGGTAAGCTTTTCTATCATGACCCATCATGGAGACATAAAGATAAATTAACAGGTAAGGTGAATTTTATCAGATTCTTGGAGATTGTTATTGATCCAGGGATGTATCTCAATTTGGAACATAAAACTTTCAAGAGATATGATCGAGAAAGTAACGGATTGTATGTAATAGATTCAAAGACTGGTGAGTTTAGAAAAAAATTAAAGACAGATACCAATGTCATTACATACAAGGAAGGTTCCTTGCCGCATAATCACTTTAGAGTAGATAATTTTGATATATCTGATATTGCACATTTTAGGAAAAGTAAGATGGGCGTAATGGAGCAGTTTTTAAGAGATGTGAATGATAATCTTTCTAAATATATGTCCATAGAAATTGTGGAGAGAGAAGATGCACAAGAATTTGATATCTCAAATTTGGAAAAGAAGGGAATATCAGAGCTTGAATATGGTGAAATGTTACAGAAAAAGGGTGTTGTAATTGTAGATGAAAATAACTCTGAAGTATCAAAGGATATTGTAGCAAAGCTCCAAGAGGAGTTGGAGAAGTATTATCATGTAAAGGCAGCGGTAGGAAACCTTTCGGAAGAAGCATATAATATCAGAATCATTCATGATGGTGAATATTATGCTGAAAATGAGATGCATGATCCACACAGTGATAACTTAAAAGGATATATTGTACAGCATATAACAGAAGAGGCCGAGCATTTTACAAATACAAAGGGAAGTTCTCCCGATATAAAGAAGATTGTTCAGGAACTTATAATAAAAGGTGATGTAAGAGAACGCATGATTTCAATTTTTGATTGGGAAAGACTTGATTCTGGAAAAGATTGGACCTTTGTTCTTAGAAAGAAGATAAAAACAAAATACGGTGAAAATGCAGCGCATATAAATCATGTTAATAAAAAGGCACTCAATTATTTCCAATATTATCGTTTGAAAATTGATTGCAATGGTGAAATGAAATTTGATACATTTTGTGATAGTAATCAAGATGAAGCAGAAGAGTGGAACAAGATTTGTTATGCATATGATTTTGTAGAAGACAAACATCGTGGTGCACAGAATCCGGTAGAAGGATTAATGTATTCGGATATTGATAATATTCATGCCATATTGTTAACACGCGAAAAGACATTGCCTAATATATCAGCATTAATGAATACACTTATGGAAACGGATGCAAAAGAAAGAGTTTCAAAAGAATTATTATTGGAAGCAATAGATGATTTTGAAAAAGATAATATTGATTCAAGGGAATGCATTTCTGAATGGAAAAGTAAGGTGGCTGCAGAAACAGAAATGATTACCAAGAAAGCAATGAAAAAGATTTTAAATATGCGCACAGGGATTGCATCAAAATTCAATAGGTTTTTACATGAAAAGTATGGAGTCTGGATTGATGGCGAGCTGAGAAAAGGGGAATTTGAAGCGACTTACCAAATTGGAAATCTCTTAAACATCAAGTACGAATACAATGAGAAAGACTACTTAGATGGACGTACATTTGTATATTATGTGGGGGCTAAGAGTAAGAGATTAGCATATCCAAATGCTTGTTGTATGCGTAAGGTGATTTCTTTGGGAGAAGAACTTGAATATGAGGAGGCTCTTCCGTTGATGGCAGTAGAATTTGTGCGTAATAGTCAATATACGGTTCTTCCATTTCCGTTTAAGTATTTGAGAGAATATATTGAACAGTGCTAATTTTAAAGAATCTGTTGCATTTCATCCTAATCCAAACTATAATAATCTCGTGGCAACAGATTGGCAACGTCCATTCAGTAGGTCAAAATAAATAGTGTAATTGATATAGAAATATGCCCCATATCCAACTAAGACTTAACTATAATAAGTTAAGTATAACCTGGGGCATAATGAGTTTGAATAAGAGAAAATTTTTTTGACCAATGGTTAATTAACCAGAAATTGCCAAGGCTTTCAATAGCAGAGCGCCGACCGAAGCGTAGCGAAGAAGCCAGCGTCCGGTGGACGCTGTTAGGCAACGACCGGAGCGGAGCGTAGACCTCGAACGACCTGGTCCGGCAGGACTCGATTTAACAAAAAAGGACATCCATCGGATGTCCTTTTTGTTAAAAGAGAGCGCGAGACGGGACTCGAACCCGCGGCCCCGACCTTGGCAAGGTCGTGCTCC
>ERZ772820.2589-NODE-2589-length-12490-cov-65.911620_pt1 | contig 12490 bp, 7 predicted proteins | sample MGYA00511377_ERZ772820 | MGnify/ENA primary metagenome ERZ772820 (study PRJEB29015, sample SAMEA2737684) | human gut metagenome | biome: human gut; feature: human-associated habitat; material: faeces | place: China | collected 2012 ...
GCAGGTCGCGGGCTTGCCCTCGACCTTGGTCAGCTCATGACCCTTCGGTTCGATCGGGCTGCGCTCTCCGGCCGTACCGCAGCGTTTGCAGTGGAACGCCTTATAGCCCGGCTCGGTGCAGGTCGGCTCTTCTTCCACGGTCAGCTTGTCGTCCCAGTCGTGCCCCTCATAGTAGTCCTCGCAGATATTGAACAGAACCTTCTGCGTCGTGCCGGCTTCGACCTTGATATCGTCGTCCTCCACGCCCGCAGCTTTCAGTTCCGGGTTCCTTTCCGCATCGTAGGAGCAATCCGTCAGCTTTATCGTTTCAAATTTCGTGCCGATAAAGCCGCCAACCGGCCACTCTGCATTGCTGCCCGTTACCTTGCCTGCCGCATGGCTGTTCTGAACCGTGCTGGCAGCGTTGGTTCCCATAAAGCCGCCGGTTCTTGCCTCCCATGCGGTAGCCGTGCTGTTCACATCACCAAAGGCAACGCAGTTTTTGATCTCGCAGCTTTCCACATAACCCGCAAAGCCGCCAGCGTTCCAGTCGCTGGCCGTCACCTTGGCGTAGCTGGCGCACTTCACCGCCTTGCTCTCAAAGAAGAGAACCCCGGCAAAACCGCCGACGCTGTAAGAGCCGGTCACTGTACCCTTCGCCGTGCAGCCATTGTATTTTCCGCTGAACTCGCTGCCGACGAAGCCGCCCGCCTGGCCTGCGCCCTTGACCTCGACATCCGCGGTGCAGTCGTTGTAAGTAAAGTAGCTGCTGTAGCCGACCATACCGCCGGTAACTGTGCTGCCGCTTTCCACCGTGCCGCTGACATGACAGTTTTCAATGGTCAGAATCTTTGCGCTGCCGGAAGCGATCGCGTTGCCGATCAGAATGCCTGCGCCGTCTTTCTCTTGCCGTGTACTTTCCGACTTCACATAGGCATCCTTGACTGTCAGGTTTTTAATCGTTTCGCCGCCGAAATTGCCGAACAGACCAGCGGTAAATTCTTCCTTGCTCTCATCCACATAAAGCCCGGTGATGGTCTTGTTGTTGCCGTCAAAATAGCCATACCAGCTGTGGAAAGATGCATTCCGTGTTCCGGTGCCGATTGGAATCCAACGGTGCGCGGACAGATTCAGGTCTGCCGTCAGGATAAAATGCTCACCGCTGTGACTCAGATTCACAACGCCCGTATTCACGTCCGCCGCCAGCTTCGCAAGCTGCTCCGGGGTTGCGATCTGATAGGGATCCTCCTCCGTGCCGGAACCGCCGGCAAATGCGTCAGCCGCATAATCCGTCCAGATGCCCTCCGGAGCGGCAGGCGCGGCCAGCGCCGCCATCGGCAGCAGGCTCAGAAGCAGGCACAGTGCAAGCAGGATGCCCGCAAGTTTCTTTCCGATTTTCATGCTCGTCTTCCTCCTAAGTTTCTTCAAACTCCGAGCGCCGCAGCGCCCCTTTCCCACCTGCATCATACCACATTCCGATATGGAATTGCAATCATTTCCAAATAGATTTCACAAAAAAGGCAGCCGCCGGTTTCCCGGCGGCCACCTTGCAGATCATCAGACATTTTCTTCCTTCAGCGTTTCCACGGGATTGTCCCTGCGGAGCTTCCCGACGGCGTAGAGCATGGAGACAAACACCACAAGGAACACCGACACCACGGCGACGAGAACGCTCATCCACGGCAGCCGGAAGCTGCTGCTGCTGATCTCCCCCGCGGCGCGCCAGATCAGATACGCCACGCCCGCCGATAACGGCAGCCCCAGCGCCAGCGCCCACAGGCCGTAGAGCAGGCACTCGTAGCCCATCATGCGGTAGATGCCGCCCTGCGTCATGCCCACCGAGCGCAGCATCGCGAAGTCGCGGCGGCGCAGCGCCACATTGGTCGAGATGGTGTTGAACACATTTGCCACGCAGATCAGGGAAATCAGCGTGATGAAGCCGTAGGAGAACACGCGGATAATCGTCAGAACGTTGCGCATATTGCGCTCCGTCTCGTGCGCGTCCAGAAGGTCGCCCTCACGGAAGCCGGGATCCGCCTTTTGCAGAGCCGCAATCATGGTTTCGTGCGCCTTTTCCATATTGGAGGCAGTCACATACACGACGACGTTAGCCTCTTCCTTCGACAGTGCGGACATTGGCAGGTACAGCGCGAGGCCATAGGAGGCGGCGGTGTTGATTTTCGATTCTCCCATCGTCGCGCCGAAGCGGAACTTCTCGGTCACCGCCGGACGAACCATGCACTCCGGCTCGGAGGATGCTTCGTGCGTTTGCCAGTAGATGTCCTGCAAATTCTGCCCATATTCCGCCGTCCAGGAGCCGTCCTCCTCCTGCGAATAGGCGCCCGTCATTCTGTAGCCGGGGATTCCGTCCGGCAAAAAGATTGCCAGCTCCTGCACCCCGCTGTCCAGGACGCTTCCGGCATAGGTGCGCCGGCTGTTTTCGGTTGGAGTATAATAGACCTGCCGGATATAATTCTGCAAAATGGGGCTTCCGCTCTCCGGGGAGATTCCCGCCTCGGCGCAGACGGCGGCATAGGTCGTCTCATCCAGATAGGTCAGCATGACATAGAGCTCCGTCTCCACGCGGTTGCCGTACCGGTCGTCGCTGTATTGCAGATACTCCTCCGAGAAGGCATCCTTCATCGGAACGACCGTGCTGCTCTCCTCAACGCTGCACCACGCCGCGCGGACGCCCTCGCCGCCGCGCAGAGTCTCGGCAAGCGCCTGTGCATCCCGCAGGGGCATTTTTTCCATAAAATAGGCGTAGTCATAGCTGCTCACATCGACCGCATCCGCCGCCGAGCCCGTCAGGTACATCCCGTAGGTGCTGGCGGAGATGAACAGCAGCACGCTCATGGCAAGAGAGAGGATGGTCGCGCGGTACTTTTTCCGGCTGCGGTGGAAATACTTTTTTGAAAGCATCCCCGGCAGACCGAACAGCCGGTAGGCCAGCTTGCCGGAGGAAGTCCTGCGTCCCATTTTGATGTCGCGGCTCTGGCGGATGGCCTCGATGGCCGTCACGCGCATGGCGCGCCGCGCCGGGAGCATGGCGGAAATGCGCACGGTCAGAAAGCCCACTGCGGCCGCAACGGCAAGCGCAGGCAGAGAGACCGAAAAGCGCAGCGGAATCGTTCCGCCGAACAGACTCTTCATCCGGTCGCCCAGCAGCAGGAAGGTCACCCACATTCCCCCGCAGCCGGCGAGCAAGCCCAGCGGAATGCCGATCAGGCTGACGGTCTGAGCTTCGTAGATCACCGTTTTGCGAAGCTGCTTTCTCGTCGCGCCGACAGAGGACAGGAGGCCGAACTGCTTCGTCCGCTCGCTGACGGAGATGGAAAAGGCGCTGTAGATCAGGCTGACCGCGCCGACCATGATCATCGCAAAGAGGATCGCGGCAAAGCGGTACATACTGCGGTCAAGGTTGCCGTAGCGCATATTACCCCTCATGCGCAGGTAGCTCCAGTTGTATTCCGGTTCGCCTGCGCTGCGCGCCTGATATCTGGCGGCGTAGGCGTCCAGCGCCTCCGTCTTGGCCGATTTGGTCTGCACGAAAACGTCATACAGTCCCGTGGAGACGCCCTCGCCCACGGTCAGGGCGGTGTAGCCCGGCCCGATAAAGGACTCAAAGCTCGGCCGCCGGTAGGTGCCGACGACGGTATAGCTGCGCGTCTGCCGCGGGGCAAACACCTCGCCTTTCTGATATGCCGTGTCCTGGCCGACCATCCTGCCGTCCTGCATCCGGTCGCCCAGCGCGAGCGTCAGCTCCTCGCCCACACGCGCAAGCGTCGGCAGGTGGTCGGGCAGCAGGATCTCCTGTGCCGTTTCCGGCATCCGGCCGCTCGTCAGATGCACCGGCAGAAGCTCGGAAAAATTCCCGCTCACGGACAGCAGATAGACATAGCGGTCATTGCGCAGCTCCGCGCTTTCCGGCCTTGCATAACCGAGATACTCTCCGCTGGCAAGCTGCTTCGTGTCGGAATCGACGCGCATCTCGGTCAGCGCCTCGGCCTGCACGGAGGAAAAGGCGAGGCAGTAGCTGCCGTTTTCATAGGCGTCGACCCGTGCCATGTGTCCGTAGAGCGTGGAGATGAAGGTTGTGACGGCCGTGAACATCGCAACCGACAGGATGACGCCGATGATGGTCACCAGCGTACGAGTGCGGTTTTTCTTCATGGATTTCACGGCAACGGTACGGAAGATCTTCATTTCCGGATCACCTCATCGCGTGTGATGCGGCCGTCCTCGATGGCAATAATGCGGTCGGCCTGCAAGGCAATGGATTCGTCGTGCGTGATGACGATCAGCGTCTGCCCGTAGCGGCGGTTGGAGAGCTTGAGCAGCTCCACAATCTCCTGAGAATTTTTGCTGTCGAGGTTGCCGGTCGGCTCGTCCGCCAGCACCACGGCGGGCGCGTTCATCAGCGCCCGGCCGATAGAGACGCGCTGCTGCTGGCCGCCGGAGAGCTGGTTGGGCAGGTGCTTTTCCCGTCCCTCCAGGCCGAGCGTCTGCAATAGCTCCTGTAAGCGCTCCTCGTTGACCTTGCGGCCGTCCATCAGGACGGGCAGGGTGATGTTCTCCACGACGTCCAGCACCGGGATGAGGTTATAGAACTGGTAGATCAGGCCCACCTCTCGGCGGCGGAAGATGGCAAGCTGCGTGTCCGAGCGGGAATAAACGTCCTCCCCGTTCAGGTAAACGTTGCCGGAGGTGGGCTTGTCCACGCCGCCGAGGATGTGCAGAAGCGTCGATTTTCCGGAGCCGGACGGCCCGATGATGGCAAGGAACTGTCCCTTTTCTACGCCGAAGGACACATCGTTCAGCGCGTGAACGGCATTTTCGCCGCTGCCGTAGATTTTTGACAGGTGCTCGACCCTGAGAATTTCCATAACTTTTGGTTCCTTTCTGTTGTTCTGCCCTCAGTATATACCACGCCGGTGACAGCCGGGTGACTTCTTTGTGACAGAATCGTCACACAAGCCCGATGCAGACACAAAAACGCGGGGGAAGCGAAATGCTTCCCCCGCAGGTTTCAGGAATCAATAGCCGTTGAAGTGATAGGTCTTCACGATGGACGGATAGTCCTTGTAGCACACATTGGTGTCCAGCGGGCCGACGCCGTTGACGTAGTTGCTGGAGGTGTACTGATACATACCGTAGGTGGAGGGATAGTTGGCCGACTTGACGTTGACGGGCGAACCATTATAATAGTTCGCCATCCAGCACTCCCACTTGGAGCAGATGCTGGCGGTGGGGACCCATGCTCCGTAGTTTGGATCCAGCCAGCTCGCGTAGCCGTACAGGCCGGGCAGATAGCCCGCCGCCTCGATTTTGGACAGGAAGGCATTGCAGATCTGCTGCGCCAGCGCGCCGTTGTAGCTGCGTGCGCTGCCGTCCTCGAAGTCGAAGTAGACCGGGTACTCAAACTTCTTTCCCTGGATGTAGCTCAGGCAGCGATCCGCCTCATAGGAGGCCTCCGCCGGTGTCGAAGCGTAAGAGTAGAAATACACGCCCACGTTCAGGCCCGCGGCCTTGGCCGCAGCGTAATATTCCTCAAAGCGGTAGTCCTTACGGGTAACAAAGCCGCAGCGCAGGATGACATAGGAATAGCCGCTGTTCTTCAGGTTCTGGAAATTGAATCCTGCTCCCTGATGCTCGGACACGTCGATGCCGTAGGCGACGATGGAGCCGCTGCCTGCCATGCCGCCGGTATAGCCCGCATCATAGCCCTTGCGGACTTCCTTTTCCACGGGGATGAGCTTCCACTTCTGCGCGACCGAACCGTTGCCGGTCCAGACCTGCACATTGGTGCCATTGTCGGAGAAAGTGCCGTTGACATCCAGATACAGGCCGGACTTGTTGATGACATAGGCATAGCCGTCGCCCGCGTCCTTCAGCATCCATTGCTGTGCATCGCTGCCGTTGCCCTGATACTGCTGGACGTTCGTGCCGGCAACATTGCTGCCGTTGGCAACGTCAATATACTTGTCGCTGTGCAGCGCCATGATGGTGTAGTAGCCGTTCTGATACTTGAGCTCGAACTTCTGGTTGTTGCCGCCGCCATAAGCCCACAGATGGGCATTGGCGCCGTTGTCCGTGCTCACGCCTGCAATGTCGAGGCCCTTGGAGTTATCCACCGCGGAAGCCAGACGATAGTAGCCGTCCGGCACGCCGAAGGGGACATGGATCGCGGGCGCCGCCGTGCTGGAGTTGTTGCCTCTGGTATCGTCGGCATAGATGTGCGTGGTATAGCTGCCGGTTTCGCTCTTATGGTCGGCGGTTCTGACATAGAACGTCGCGGTATTGCCGTTGAGGGTGGCCTCGTGCCAGACAAGGTCGTCCTGACCGTTTCTGTCCGACCATGTGGGCATCTTGACTCTTGCTACGCCGGTCTCGTCCGTGACCGTGCAGGTCACGCGGAAGCCGTTGGGCGTGACTTCGCTGATCCGGACGTTGGAGATCTCAGGCCCCTGCTTATCCTCGGGGACATTGATCGTGCCTGCCGAATTGCCTCTCAGATAGCCGCGTTTGTCGGTCGCATAGATGTGCGTGAGGTAGTCGCCGGCTTCATCGTTGTGGTCGGAAACCCTGACATAGAAGGTCGCAGTATTGCCGGAGATCGCCGCCTCATGCCAGACGATATCGTCCTGATTATTCTTCACCGACCACGTTGGCATCGTGACCTTTGCCACACCGGAGGGATCGGTCACGGTGCAGGTCACGCGGTAGCCCTTGGTGGAAACCTCGGTGATTCGGATATTGCTGATTTCCGGGCCGTAGAAGTCTTCCTTCACGCTGCTCGGGATCAGCGACCATTTCTGCGCGCCGGTGCCGTTGGAGGTCCAGCACTGAACATTCTGTCCGTTGGCGACCTTGCCGTCTGCCAGATCAAGCGCAAGGCCGTTGACCGCCGCGATAAAGGTATAGGTGCCGTCGCCGTTATTGGTGATGCGCCACTTCTCGTCGCCGTTGGGGGCGTCGTTGCGCCACTGGTGAACGTTGGTGCCGTTGGTCTTGCCGCTGCCGGCTACATTGATATAGCGGCCGCTGTGCAGGGCGCGGACGGAGTACAGACCGCTGCCCAGACTCTTGATGTACCAGAGCTGCTGCTCAACGTTCGCAGCCGTCCAGACCTGAACGTTTGCACCGGCATCCTTCGAGGCCTTGGAAACGTCCAGAACGACATTCTGGTTGAGGGAGCTTGCGATCGTATAAACGCCGTCGGAAATCTCACCGGTGATGGGCGCGCCTCCCACGATAGTCGGGACCGTAATCGCCGGCGCGGCAGTGGAGCTGACCTGCCCCTTGGTATCATCGGCATAGATATGCGTGATGTACTTGCCCGGTTCGTTCTTATGGTCGGCGGTTCTGACATAGAATGTCGCGGTATTGCCGTTGAGGGTGGCCTCGTGCCAGACGAGGTCATCCTGTCCGTCCTTCAGCGTCCAGGTGGGCATCTTGACTTTCGCCACACCGGAGGCATCCGTGACCGTGCAGGTCACGCGGTAGCCGCCGGAGGAAACCTCAGTGATCCGGATATTGGAGATCTCCGGTCCCTTGGTGTCCTCGGGAACGTTGACTTCGCCCGCCGAGGCGCCGCTTTCGTAGCCCTTGGTGTCCGAAGCATAGATATGCGTGAGATATTTTCCGGTTTCGTTGTTGTGATCGGAGATATTGACATAGAAGGAAGCAGTCGTGCCGGAAACCGTTGCCTCGTGCCAGACGAGGTCATCCTGTCCGTCCTTCAGCGTCCAGGTGGGCATCTTGACTTTCGCCACACCGGAGGCATCCTTGACCGTGCAGGTCACGCGGTAGCCCTTGGGGGAAACCTCGGTGACGCGGATGTTGCTGATGACGGGCGCGGAGAAGTCTGCCTGCACATTGCTGCGGTACAGCACCCACCTCTGCGCACCGGTGCCGTTGGAGGTCCAGCACTGCACGTTCTGGCCGTTGGCGACCTTGCCGTCTGCCAGATCAAGCGCAAGGCCGTTGACCGCGGCGTGGAAGGTATAGGTGCCGTCGCCGTTGTCCTGAATGCGCCATTTTTCGTCGCCGTTGGGGGTCTTATCACTCCACTGATGGATGTTGGTGCCGTTGGTCTTGCCGCTGCCGGCCACGTTCATAAAGCGGGCACTGTGCAGCGCGCGGACGGAATACAGGCCGCCGCCGATGCTCTGAATGTACCAGAGCTGGTTTTCGCTGTTGGCAGCCGTCCAAGCCTGAATGTTCGCACCGCTGTTCTTGGACACCTCCGCAACGTCCAGCACCAGATTCCGGTTGAGGGAGCTGGCGATGGTGTAAACACCGTCCTCCAGCGTTCCGCTCGCGGTCGGCCCGGAGAGAATGTTCGGAAGCGTGACCACAGGCGCCGCGGCGGAAGAGCTGTTTCCTGCCGCGTCATATGCATAAATATGGGTCAGATAGTCGCCGGACTCCAGATTGTGGTCGCCGATGCCGACATGGAAGGTCGCGGTGTTGCCGGAGATGGTCGCCGTATGCCAGACAAGATCGTCCTGGCCGTTCTTCACCGTCCAGGTCGGCATGGTGACTTTCGTCACGCCGACGTTGTCCGAAACCGTGCAGGTAACGGTATAGCCGCGGCCGGAGACGTTGCTGACCTTGACGTCGTTGATGGTCGGCGCGGCGGTATCCGCAATGATGTTGACGCGCGCGCCGGAATTGTTCAGCAGAGCATTTCCGCCGCCGCCGACATTGATGCCATAGACATAAACGGGCTGATCCCCGCTTTTGGAGGTGTTGATCACTGCGTCAAAGCCGTGCGCGCTGCCCGCGCCGGGATAGGCCGCCGCGATGTCGGAGCGTTCCAAATTGGCCTTGATCACATGACCCTCGGCGTTGCTGTCGCCCGCGGCACCGCCGATGTAGACATGAACGTCCAGAGAGGTCGTGGGAGAATCCGCATCCAGTGTCCAGCCTCTGACATGGATCCTGCCGACGCTGTCGCTGGTCACGCTGTCCAGCCAGCCGGTAGGAGCGTTGCCGGAGGAGGAAATGTTATAGCCCGCGACATACCAGTAGGCGGTAACATTTGCCAAAATGTTCGCCTGCGAGCCGTAGCAGGTGCCGAAATAGCTGCTGGTCAGAGGGCGGCGGTCGCCGGAGTAGCCCCAACCCGGATCTGCGCAGTAGATGGTGTCGCCTGCGTAGTCCGTGATAAAGATTGCATGGGGCAGCCGGCCGCAGTACATGACAAAGCCCTCGGGATGCGCGTTCAGCAGAGCCTTGACCGTGCCGAGGCCGAGTCCGCTGACGGCGGTCTCACTGACCCTGATCGAGTGGATGCCGTCGCCGGGCTTGGAGAGCGTATAGTTCCAGCTCATGCCGTAGGAGTCGGACCATGCGCCGCAGTTGGTCAGATCATATTCCGTGATGCTCGACCAGTTATCGTTGCCGCTGAGGTAGGCTCTTGCGCGGCACATCATCGTATTGGAAGCGCGGGTGCAGCTTACATTGGTAATCTGCCGCAGATACAATGACGAAGGGAAGGACGCTGCGCTGGCAGGGAGGACGCACAGGCCTGCCAGAATGGCCAGTGCGAGCAGGATTGCGAAGGAGCGTTTTACTGGATGCTTCATGGTTTCATCTTCCTTCTTCATTTTGTTGGTTGTCATCTTCCGGGCTTACGTGAGCGCGGAGGATAGCGGTCAAGCGGCAGACGCTGTCTTTCCGTATGGGAGACGGCCGGAATTTGTCCTCTGTCCGGGAAATCCCTGCGTCTTCCAGAACTTGCAGATGTTGTCTGTTTTTCAATTATAATTATACTGCCGCCTCGTTTCAAAAATCAACTCAATTGATATACTTTTATTCAAATTTACTGCAATTTTACGCAAGGCAAATCTGCTGCACGTTTTGCTCTGCTCTGAAAATGTCCCGCTTTTGTCAGACGGCAAAATCGGGACGATACATTATTTACAATTATAATTATCGGAGGCCGACACACGAGCGCGCCATGGTCTACAAAATAAGCCGGAGCAAGCGATAAAACGCTTGCTCCGGCTTGGCACTGCACTACCTGCACCAAAGGGGCATCGACGATGAGCTGATTGATTTCTGCATCCAGACCGGCCGACTTTATGAGAGCTACCCCTACCTGCCGACAGAATCAGTATCCCGTGGGGCATTATGAGATCCTTGGGTATGGTGTCCCGGCGTATTAACCCGTTTTGATTTAATTGACAATTTCAATATATCAGCGAATACAGTTATAGTATGCTGGCATTGGAAAAAGCGGCGGGAACTCCCGCCGCTTTTGAATGTTAAAATAGGAATGATCAATACAGTCCGAACAGGCGGAGCAGCTTCTGCCAGAAGGTCAAAGGTGCTTCCTCTACTACGTCACTCACGGCGGCTTCGGCTTTCTCAATTGCCGCTGTTTTCATAACAAACTGGACGGAGTCTACATTGGTGTTCTTGTCGGAAACAAAGGAAACCACTTCGGCATTGCTGCCGGTGATGGACGATGTCATAGTATTGATCTCATCGCTGATCTGCGTATCCATAGGTCTTATCGACAAACTCCGAAGTGCCGCTCGCCAAGTCCTTTGTACCACCGTACAGTTTATTCACAGCATCGTTCAGCTCCCCGACGGAAAGCTTGAGCGCCCCGGTATTGCTGTAAAGCGCGTCCATATTCAGCTTCAGGTTCTTGGCACCGGCAGCCGCATCGCTGACCGCACCGGTATAGTCTAAAAGTCCCTGATAGAACGCCCCGTAATTGTCAAGCTGACCTTTCAGCTCGGACACCTGTCTGGCAGCGGCACTGACCGTAGCCACGGCGGCATTGATCCCCGATGTCACTTCGTCGGATGCCATCATCTGCTGAATGTAGGCTTCTCTGATCTGCGTTTTTTGCTCGTCTGTCAAAGAGGCGACCGCGCCTTGCAGAATTTGCTCCTTCTGTTCGTCCGTCAGCTGAGCGACTGCCGCATTCAGAATCTGTTCCTTCTGCTCATCGGTCATGTTGGCAACAGCCTGCGCGATAGCGGCCTGCCCTTCGGGGGTTTGCAGAAATGCGGCGGCCTGTTCTTCGGTATAGCCACTCTGAATGAGCTGTGCATAGACGACCTGCGCCACAACCTGTGCATACAGCGTATTTGCCTGAGAAGAAACATACGCCAAATAGATGGAAATCGCTTGTGATTCCACATAGCCGCGATAAAGAGCGTCTGCCTGCGTCTCCACCTGTGCCGTTACCTGCTGCAATGCTGCCTGATAAGCCTCATTGTATACAGTATACGGTTCTTTCCCAATAATATCGTCACGATGGTTGACTTTGTAATAAATCCACTTCCAAAAAGAGCATCAATCTCAGCAATTTCATTTTCGGTAAACTTCCAGTGAGATATAATCACTGTGCTGCCAACCGGAATTTCTCCAGCTTCAAAATCAGTTTGATGCATTTTAGGATACTTGTAAAGTGCGTCGTAAATAGCCCCCGTATCAACAGGATTGAGTTTATATAACGCTTGGAGAATAGTACTCTTTCTCTGTTTGGTTTGTTGGTTTAAGCAATGCTCGATTCCGAGCATGGTACTTTCAAAATTAATTCTTATTTCACATTCTTCTTTTTTGTAAATACAATTCGGATTCTTTGTTTCAAAATCAAGCTACGGTTATTTTGTCATAATACAAACAGATTTGCAAGATAATCTCATCAAAACATGATGGCCATTCTCGGCAACAAGCAACGCAGACAACCCCGACACACATTCCTATATCTCGCACTATTTCACCATGCTCTTTTCTCTGGAAATCATCTATCGTTTTCCACCTCCTGCTCGATCTCCAGACCGTCCGGAAAGACGGCCCTGATCAGAACACGGCGATCACGCGAGAGAGGGTCTGTCGAATGAGGTAATGAAAGGATGTGTACAAATGCTACTAGTTGATGTCAGAATTAAAAACTACAAGTGCATACTGGATTCTGAAACTTTCGCTGTTGACCAAATGACATGTTTAGTTGGCAAAAACGAATCTGGAAACCGCAAGCTGTGCGGACGGGCGTATTGCACCAAGTACACCGACTATATCTATGTCAATGAGATCGGGGAACTGGTCAAACCGGGCTACCTCACACAACACTTTCCCTATATTCTGGAGAAAAACGGACTGCGGAAGATACGCTATCACGATCTCCGACACCCGTATGTCAAGCACACGACAAAAATTTTTAGCTTGCGCTCGATGGCTTTTCAAGCGCAGGCTTATCCTGATGCTCGGCGAAAAACTCGCGGAGCTTGTCAGCTTCATCGGGGAGGACAAAGCCAAAGCCCTGTCCGTCCACTCTGCAATAGAAAGCGATTTTCATGACTGCCACCTCAATCAAAAATGTCTTGGATTTTATATGCGATCTCAATGCGCTTGTCAGGGTACACCAGTACCCGGTCAATCAGCAGCTCGGCCAGCTCGGTGGTCAGTGTGTCCGCATCGAAAATTGCTTTGGACGCTTCCTTGCGGCTGTCCTGCCGTGCCTGTTCGTCCTGCTTCTGCTTCG
>ERZ772820.2591-NODE-2591-length-12484-cov-13.661035_pt1 | contig 12484 bp, 7 predicted proteins | sample MGYA00511377_ERZ772820 | MGnify/ENA primary metagenome ERZ772820 (study PRJEB29015, sample SAMEA2737684) | human gut metagenome | biome: human gut; feature: human-associated habitat; material: faeces | place: China | collected 2012 ...
ATCGCGCATGTACTATTATAAAAGGTGAGCCTTATCATCACGAGTAAAAGAGGATCACTAATCATAAAGTTCAAAGCTCAAAGTTCAAAGTTCAATGTCAAAAGAGAAATATATAGAGATCAAGGGGGCGAGAGCCAACAACCTGAAGAATATCGACGTGAAGATTCCACAGGGCAAGTTTGTTGCCATTACGGGTGTCTCCGGGTCGGGCAAGTCTTCATTGGCTTTCGATACCTTATATGCCGAGGGACAGCGCCGGTATGTGGAGTCGCTGTCTTCGTATGCCCGCCAGTTTCTGGGCAGAATGAGCAAACCGGAATGTGATTTCATCAAGGGATTACCTCCTGCCATCGCCATCGAGCAGAAGGTGATTTCCCGAAACCCACGTTCCACCGTGGGCACCAGCACGGAAATCTACGAATACCTGCGCCTGCTCTTCGCCCGTATCGGCAAAACCTATTCGCCTATCAGCGGACAGGAAGTGAAGCGCCATACTACCGAGGATGTGCTTGCCTGCACCCGACAGTTTTCCAAGGGCACCAAGTTTGTAATCCTTGCCCCTCTACATATCGTAGAAGGCAGAAGCCTGGAAAAGCAACTGGAGATGTATCTTCAGGAGGGATACGCACGCATTTTGGTGAAAGGAGAATTCATCCGCATCGACGATTTCCAGGGCGATGCCAAGCCGGAGGATATCTTCCTCGTCATCGACCGTGCTTCGGTAAGCGATGAGAAGGACGACATCAGCCGCCTCATCGATTCTGCCGAGACTGCTTTCTATGAGGGCGACGGTGCCTGCCGTCTCCTCTTCCTGCCAAGCAATATCAGCTACGATTTCTCTACCCGGTTCGAAGCCGACGGCATCACCTTCGAGGAACCAACCGACAACATGTTTGCCTTCAATTCCCCACTGGGTGCCTGCCCTACATGCGAGGGATTCGGAAGCGTGATAGGCATCGACGAGAAGCTCGTCATCCCTAACACTTCCATGAGCCTCTACGATGGATGCGTGGTATGCTGGCGTGGAGAGAAGATGGGTATGTGGCTCAAGGAATTCATCCGACGTGCGGAGCCATACAACTTCCCGATCTTCAAGCCTTACTACGAACTCACCCAGAAGGAGAAAGACTGGCTCTGGCATGGATTGCCTTCGGACAAGAAGCGCGACCCGCACGACCGGGTGAGCATCGACGAATTCTTCAGAATGGTGAAGGAGAACCAGTACAAGATACAATACCGCGTGATGCTGAGCCGATTCCGCGGCAAGACCATCTGTCCGGATTGCCATGGCACCCGACTCAAGAAGGAAGCCAACTATGTGAAGATTGGCGGAAAGAGCATCACCGAACTGGTAGATATGTCGATTACCAATCTCAGCGCATGGTTCCAGAAGCTGGAGCTGACGGAGCATGAGCGGGAAGTGGGCAAGCGACTTTTGACCGAAGTTACCCACCGCCTGCAATTCCTTCTGGATGTAGGACTTGGCTATCTCACGCTCAACCGTCTCTCCAACTCCCTTTCCGGAGGAGAGAGCCAGCGCATCAACCTGACCACCAGCCTCGGTTCTTCGCTGGTAGGCAGCGTGTATATCCTCGACGAGCCAAGTATCGGACTCCATAGCCGAGATACCGACCGACTCATCAAGGTACTGAGAGAACTGCAGCAGCTGGGCAACACCGTGGTTGTGGTAGAGCATGACGAAGAGATTATGCGTGCTGCCGATTATCTCATCGATATCGGTCCGGATGCAGGAAGACTGGGTGGAAGACTGGTATATGCCGGTCCGTCATCCGAATACTCATCCACCGACCCAAAGCAGCAGAAAGCCCTTCTGGAGAAATACCCGGAGAGCCATACCATCCAGTATCTCACCCACAAGGAGGAGATTGCCGTTCCTGCCAGTCATCGTGCATGGAACAGAGCCATCGAGATCAAGGGAGCCCGAATGAACAATCTCCGCGGCATCGATGTAAGGATTCCGCTCAACATCTTCACCGTCATCACCGGCGTATCCGGTTCGGGCAAGAGTTCCCTCATCAAGGGAATCCTCTATCCAGCCCTCCGCCGCCATCTAGACCTGGTGGCAGATGCCCCTGGCGAATACAGTTCGCTGGAAGGCGATGTGGATGCCATCAAGCACGTGGAGTTTGTAGATCAGAACCCTATCGGCAAGAGTACCCGCAGCAACCCTGCCACCTATCTGAAGGCATACGATGCCATCCGCACCCTCTTTGCCAACCAGCCACTCGCCAAGCAGATGGGATTCACCCCACAATTCTTCTCCTTCAATACCGAGGGCGGAAGATGCGAGGAATGCAAGGGAGCAGGATACGTAACCATCGAGATGCAGTTTATGGCTGACCTCACCCTTACCTGCGAGGCATGCAAGGGCAAGCGGTTCAAGCACGATATCCTGGAGGTACACTACGGAGGAAAGAACATCAATGATGTGCTGAACATGACCGTGAACGAGGCGATAGAGTTCTTCAGCGATGAAAAACTCCAGCACCATGTGGGCGATTTCGATGCCTGCCGCATCATCGTCAGCAAACTCAAGCCTCTGCAGGAGGTTGGATTGGGCTATATCAAGCTCGGTCAGAACTCCAGCACCCTCTCCGGCGGTGAGAACCAGCGTGTAAAACTCGCCTACTTTATCGGCAAGGAAGACCAGTCGCCTACGCTCTTCATCTTCGATGAGCCAACCACCGGTCTGCACTTCCATGATATCAAGCGTCTGCTCCATGCTTTCCAGGCGCTTATAGAACGAGGTCATTCCTTGGTAGTTATCGAACATAACCTGGATGTCATCAAGTGTGCCGACCATATCATCGACCTCGGACCAGAGGGTGGCGACAAGGGCGGTAACCTCGTGATAGCCGGTACTCCAGAGGAAGTTGCTGCATGCAAAACCAGCTTAACTGGTAAATTTCTTAAGAATTATATAAAATAATGTAAAAAAGTAGCGCTATAATAAACTTTATATGTACTTTTGCATCCAATTAGCATATAATTAATATATAATAAGGTACATCAATAAGTAAATTTAATAAAGAAAGGATATAAAGATGAAAAGAATCATATTGGCTTTGACGATGCTCGTAGCTATGGTAGCAACAGCCTCAGCTCAGGCAGAAATCAAGTTTGAAAAGGTAGTGCACAACTTCGGTACTTTTGAAGAGACCTCTCCTGTGCAGAAGGCAGTATTCACCTTCACCAATGTGGGTAACAAGCCTCTCGTCATCAACCAGGCTATCGCTAGCTGCGGTTGCACCGTGCCATCTTATACCAAGCAGCCAATCGCTCCAGGTCAGAAGGGACAGATCAGTGTTACCTACAATGGCAAGGGTATGTTCCCTGGTCATTTCAAGAAGAGCATCACCGTTCGTACCAATGGCAATGTAGAGATGTCTCGCATCTATATAGAGGGCGTGATGAACGAGAAGAAGTAAGCTTGATATGATATTTTATTTTTCTGGAACAGGAAATACCAAGTGGGCGGCGTCGAAACTGGCGGCGGCTACTCGTGAAGACTTGATATCCATCGCTCCTTACATGAGGGCAGATGATTCAAGCCATAACTTAGCCGAGCCGTTTATTCTGAAAGAGAATGAACGGCTCGGATTCGTTTTCCCCGTACATGGATGGCGTGTGCCGAAACTGGTAAGGGAATTTATCTGCAAGATGAAGATTCAGAGAGAACCATCTGATGCCTCTGCCGAAAACAAGGCGAAAGCCGATGACTGTCTGAAGAATCGCCCCTTCACCTATTGCGTCTGCACGGCAGGCGACAGCATCGGACTAACCATAGAGAATCTCAACGAGGTGATTTCCCAGAATCCTTCGCTCCAGGCTCTGGGCATTACGGAAGTATCATCCTCCTACTCTCTCATCATGCCGGAATCGTACATCGGTCTGCCGTTCATGGATGTGGATCCGAAGGAGCGTGAAATCCGGAAGAAGGAGAATGCGGCACAGCAACTTGCCGTAGTCTGTGAGGAGATCTTCGACCGCAAGGAAGGCATCAGCCGATTGGTCAAAGGACCTATCCCATGGTTCTTCACCAAGGTGGTGGGTGGTTTCTTCGAGAATGTGCTCATCACCGACAAGCGCTTCCACGTAGAGAAAGACCGTTGCGTGAAGTGCGGTATCTGTGCCAACGTCTGTCCGGTAGGCGATATCAAGGGCGGACATGGCGAATATCCAGTCTGGCTGCACCATAAGGATTGCCTCACCTGCTTTACCTGCTATCACCATTGTCCGCATCACGCCATCGAGTTTGGAAACCAGACTCAGAAGAAGGGACAATACTATTTCAGATAATTGCCCCTTCTGAAGCGGGATCCAGAACCAATCCATAATAATGATTCAGTAACTAATCCATAATAATGATGAAAAAGATTATCCTATGCCTAACACTCGCTTTGATGTCTGCCACTACCATGTTTGCAGTCAAGGCGAAACCAGGTATCACCCAATTACAACTGGTGGATGGTACCATCGTATCAGCAACTCTCAATGGAGATGAGCATTTTTCGTATTACTCGCTTCTCGACGGCACTCCGCTGAAGAAGAGTGATAACGGAAAATACGAAATCATCTCTACCGAGACGCTCAATGCCCGAAAAGCTACAGTTATCAATACTCTCAAGACAAGAGCAAGTGGCATTGGCTCAATACGCCCAGCCTATTTTCCTCATACAGGATCGCCCAAGGCGCTGGTTATCCTGGTAGATTTCAAGGATGTAAAGTTCAAGAGCAGCGACCCCGTTGCCACCTTCAACCATTACCTCAATGCTGATTTCGGCACACCAGTACCCAGCCAGGATGCTTCGGTATTCAACCAGGAAGATGTCAACTACGGTTCGGTAAAGGAGTATTTCAAGGAATGCAGCATGGGGCAATTCACCCCACAGTTCGACATCGTAGGTCCAGTTACTGTCAGTCAGAAATCTGCATACTATGGAGCAGATGATAAAAATGTTCAAAATGGTACAGATAAGAATTTCAAGCAGATGATCTGTGAGGCCTGCAACAAGGTTGCCGACAAGATTGATTTCTCTAAATATGATTCTGATGGCGACAAGTTCGTAGATTTGGTTTACATCATCTATGCCGGCTATTCGCAGAGTATCAGCGGCAATTCCGACGACTATCTCTGGCCTAAGTCGGGTACCGATAATTTCTATAAATATGATGAGAACGGCAAAGAGATTTCACCACTGAAGTACCTGATTTTCAACGGATGCAGAGTCTGTCGTTTTGGTATCAATAACGAGTTGAACGGTTCGCCTGATTCAAAAATTCCTTCCATCAATGGCATCGGACTCTTCTGTCACGAGTTCTCTCATACCATGGGCTTGCCTGATCATTATGATACCGAGTATAAGAATGCCGACAACCAGTCGCCAGAGTTCTGGGATCTGATGGATGCAGGCGAATATACATACGATGGTTACTGTCCTACCCCTTATACACCATGGCAAAAGATGCTGATGGGATGGGCTACCCCTATCACGCTCGATGGAACACAGGCAGGACAATATACCCTGGAACCATACGACTTAGCATCAAAAGCTTACAAGATAGAGGCTGATGTGAACGAAGATAATTTCCGCATCAACGAGAATTACTCTTCAACCGAACTTAGTGATAAGAAAAAGAAGGAATTAAAGGAAAGGGCCAAGGGAGAATTTCTCCTCCTCCAGAACATCAGAAACGAAGGTTGGTACAAGCATCTTCTAGGCTATGGCCTGCTGGTATGGCGCATCGATTACAGCGATATCGACCAGGTACACCTCATGGACACCCCTAACAACACCATCGGTATTCCTAGAGTAACCATCGTTCCAGCTGATGGTCTGATCATCAACCAGGCAAATGTTGGTAACAAAAAATATACTATAGACGAATACTGGGAGAACTGCGCAAACGACCCATTCCCTGCCTATGGAATCGGAAAGGATGGAAGCGACATCAACAGTCTGACTGAAGTGAATTTCAACTGGAGCACGATGACAACCCGCCCACTCTACAACATCGCAAAGGATGAGGCTACCGGCATCGTCAGCTTCGACTACCTCAAGGACTTCAAGGCCACGGGTATCGAGAACACCCTTCTTGACAAGGATGCAACCTCCACCCCAACCGAATACTTCGACCTGGAAGGCAGGAAGATTGCCACCCCTCTCAAGGGACATCTTTACATCACCAATAAGGGAAAGAAGGTAATATACTAAGAGGAAAAACTTCCGCTATGAATAGAAAGTTATGTTCAGCGACGTTGAATGTGTGTTCAACAGTGTTGAACTTAAGTTCAGCAGTGCTGAACATAGGTTCAACATCGCTGAACATAACTTTTCATTAAGGATAAGAACAAATGTCATTAAGGATAAGAACAAATGTCATTAAGGACAAGAACAAATGATTTCAAACTACAAAATATTCATCCCGTATTTTAGAGTGTTTTAACGACTTTTCCCGTAATTTCCAATTCGCAACTATCATAGTACAAAATCCAGCCTCGCCAGAAGTAAGCGAAGCATTCTCGGAATAAAGCAAAAAAACTGCCTAAAAATTTGGAGGTTACAAATATTCAGCGTATCTTTGCATAAGATTGGCGGCGCTCGGCAATTTGAAAGCAAGCTTTCATTGCACTCGCTGGCACAATCTTTGCATATATATTTAATTAATCATGGAGGATAGAATATGATGATATACGTAGCCAACCCACTTTACGATGCCGTCTTCAAGTATATGATGGAAGATGAGCGAATAGCCAAGACTCTGCTTTCTGCACTCTTGCAGAAAACGGTGATTGCTGTAGAAATGCGTCGTCATGAGTATCCCAATATTGCCCGTGATGCCATCTCTATGTTTCGTGTTGACTTTGCTGCAACCGTATTGGAAGATGACGGAAGTAAGAATCTGATTCTGATAGAATTGCAGAAAACATGGCTGGAGACGGAAACCTTGCGCTTCCGCCAATATCTGGCTGTGCAGTATAACAACAAGGAGAATATGCGCAAGGAAACCAAGGGCAAGTATGCCTTGCCAACAGTGGCGGTGTATCTGCTGGGGCATAACGTGGGACAATTCACGGAACCCGTCATCTATGCCAGACATAAGATATATGACTATGAGGGAAATGAGGTTCACCAGGAGGAGCCAGACCCATTCGTAGAGAGTCTGCAGCATGACAGCATCATTGTCCAGATTCCACGACTGAGAGGAAGGGTAAACAATAGACTGGAGAAAATACTGAGCGTATTCGACCAGTCGCAGATTTATCCGGACGACCAGCGAATGCTTGAGTTGGATGAGAACAAATATGGGGATGATGCCGAAATGACGCATATACTCCATCGTCTCCAGTCGGCAGCAGCTAATCCTGACATCAGAAACAGGATGAATGCAGAGGATGAGTTCTTCCAGGCCCTGGAAGACAGGGATACTACTATCATGACGCAGAAAAAAGAACTCGAAAAGCAGAAGGCGGCGATTAAAGAGAAGGATGCGGCAATTGAAGAGCAGAAAGCGGCAATTGAAGAGAAGGATGCGGCACTTGAAGAGCAGAAGGCGTCACTTGAAGAGAAGGATGCATCCTTGCGCGCAGCTGTCTTGGCATTATCGAAGTCGGGCATGAATGCAGAAATGATAGCAAAGACTTTGAATATCGGAGAGGAGAAAATACAGGAAATATTATCTAACTGATATTCCAAACCCATTTCAGTACTTGAATAACAGATAAGCAAAGAAATCCCCCATCCTACTTTCTCAAGCGGGATGGGGGTTTTGCTTATGTAATAATTAAACCTAAAAAACAAAAGCAAGCATCAACTCTTCAGGAGTTGGGATTTATATTTATAGATATATGATATCTTTTGGATTTTCGGATTATAAGCCCTGCCGGCTTTCACAAGCAGGCAGGGGATAATTATAAGTAAAAGATGTAAATAGATGTACCACTGTACAACCTACTTATTAAAACTATAAAATTAATCTTGCAGATTCTACACACATTAATCTGCTTCCTTGAATATGAAGGAGGCATATTCACATATACCCGCAATCAATAGACTCTAATTCTTGCGATTATTTACCACAGGCTATCTCTAGCCTACCTATTATATCTCGAACTGTCTTTTTAGAAAACGCCCCGGCGGCGACATAACTTCCGCCGAGGCGCGGCATTTTCATGCGCATTCTATGAAATGAATTTCTTCCGTTCCAGACTGTACTCCGTTAGGCGTCCCGACGGATTTGCAATCCGTCGTAAAAAAGGTTCGACCTATTAAGCGGGGGATTTGCAATCCCCCTATCCCATCGATATGCCGGCTAATGCCTGGTTGCTGGGGATTGCAAATCCCCAGAGCATAAAGTGGTTAGGTCATTTTTTGACGGCGGATAACATATCCGCCGGAACGCCTAACGGAGGAAAGGGCATATCCAGCGCTATGGACGCTATGGAAGCCATGTTATCAGAGCAGCACCATTACCTGCATGTCCCGTTTCTGATACGCCCGAAGGTGACAGGAAGGATTGACTACCGGCAATTGTTTCACTATTAACAAGAAGTTTTTTATTGACATAACCACTGCCACCGCCACCAGGACTATTGGTTTTATTACCCTGTGCTTGGGGTGAATAGCCACCATACAGGCCGCCGCCGCCACCACCGTTACCTTCTCCACCGTTTTGAGTTTTTATAGTACCATCGCGACCAGTCTGACCTTGACCAAAGACAAAACCATTGCTTTGAGTTGCTGCATCAAATGTTTTGCCAGCTGCATTGGTAGGTTTACCTCCTTCAGTGCCTCCACCAAACAGGCCAGGACATATGGGCTTATATTGAGCTCCACCCTGACCTCCTGCTACCATTAATAATTGATTATTTTCGTATGCAGTTTTTAAATCTTTTAGAACTCCGTTTTTGAGGCAAATGTGAGTAGCACCACTGCCACCGTCACCACGTTTAAGTGGTTGACCCTTCTCATTTACTACCGCCGAACCTCCATCTCCGCCACCATTATAGCCGCCAATTCCTATTTGGGCCCTATCACCTTCAGATCCTTTACCACCTACACAGATATAGAGAACCTGATTTTTTGGTGCCTGATAATCTCCCTGGGATTTACCTCCTTGACTTTCTCCTGCTCCCCAGCATTCCAAGGTATATGTTCCATCAACAGGAACTGTAAAAGACTCTGTCGATTTCTTGTATTCGAAAAGACGAGCCAGCTTATAATACTCTGCATCTACAGTAATATCTGTCACTACAGGACTAGAACTTTTTGGCGTTACACTATATGTCTTATCATATCCCCATGCTGTTCTAGGTGAACTATCCTGGTCTTTTGCCTTGAACGACAGCTCTTGGTTGAAAGGGATAATCTGCAAACATTTATTCTCTGATGGAACAATATATGGCTTATTACCAGCAAAGTTATTGGATGCTCTCAATGTTTCCGTACCAATACTTTGAAAGTTTGTTGGTGCAGTACTGCCAGTACCATAGTAATACATATATGAATTATCGGTAAACTGACGATACTTAGCTATTCCTTTTTCTTTCAAGTTCAATACCGCCAAACCTACCTGATGCTCCATATTGAAATCTAGAGTACTTCCATCATTAGCAATTTCTCCCTTTGCCACCTGGAAATCCTGGGCTAAGAGAGTGGCTTCTTTTGATTGATCAGACACAACGGATAGTGATGAAATCTTATCCTTAAAGAACTCCTCAGCATGATCTTTCGTTGCAGCAACGTTAGGAGCAGTTGCATTATATGGATAGTATGCGAAATACTTGTAATTCTTCAGCTTCAAGAACTTCGTGTCTTTATTCTCCGGCATCCATTTTCCATCTTGATCACGAGTCAGCTTCAGATTCGCTTCCTCTATGGTATTATTGGAATTCACCACATAAAGACCGATGGACTCGCCTTCTGCAAAATCAGTCTTTGGATAGGAATATTTTGCCTGCTTTGTATCCTTCCATGTTTCTGGGAATTTAACCTCGGCATTCTCCAAGTGATTGACGGCACTCGCTGAAAGCTTGTAGGTGACGGAGGTTCCTGGCAACCAGGTCTGATTGCTCAAATCAAAGGTGAATGTCTGGTCTCCTTTACCCTTTATATCTAACACGAAAGTTAACTGGGCTTTTGTACCATTCAGTTTCTGCGGAATCATCATCAGGATATTCTTGTCTTTGTTTGAAGTGAGCGCATAACTCTCGCCTATCTGGATTTCCTCTTTCGTAAGATCGAAGGTATAAGTACCAGTTTTCTTTGTTTTTCCATCTGCTTCTGTATCTAATGTCCAGTTTTGAGAAGGAGTCTGTGGGGCACCTTCTGTGACTGCAAGTTCGCAGGTTCCTACATTCGGAATACCGCTTAATTTGATACTCTTGAGCTTGGAACCATCAGTGGCTGTCTGGAAGATTTCTGTCAAATCCTTGCTGATAGCGAAGTTCACGGCAGTAAGGGCATGAGAGAACTTCAAATCTACAGCCTTATCATCTGATGATACGCTGCGTGATTCGGCATTGGTAGCTACAATAATATCGGGCTGAGAAGGAATCTCTGTTTCACCGCTTTTTGCCGTATATTTAATCTTTGTCTTTACATTATCTGCATCTGTAGTAACGCTCCACATACCATCAGTGGTATTATTAAAAGGAGCGTAGGCATGGAAATAGACGAGGGCATCAAATGGCCATCTGCTATTTGTCTTGTCCTCGATTTCCCAAATATCTTCGTTGTTTTTAGAGGCTTTTTGGTTTGTAAATAAGGCTGTGTTTGTACCATTATTCGTAGAAATAGCAGTTACGCCAAAGCTATTATTATAATAGGTATTATCCAGGGTTGTGCCATCCTGCATAGCGCCACGGGTTATTGCAGCAGCCTGCTGTAAGTCTGCTGTTTCCTGCACTACCGAGTGGAGATAGAGGGGTTTTCCGAAAGGAGTTGGCACGACGATGGGACCCTTCTCGGTGGCAGCAGCTATGGCAGCACGGGAAGAGGAAGCGGGAGACATGGGTTTCCAGCTGTTGTCGAGCGTTGCATGAAACGTGATTTTATCTTTTGATAGATTGGCTTGCTGCAGTGATTCGCTTTCTGAACATGACGTAAAGGATGCGAGTACACTGAGTGCCAACAAACTGCTTTTATAAGTTTTCTTCATCATAATGGTTTCTTTTTATTCTTTTTCTTACGCCATTTTTTGGAGTTAAAGGAATTGGAGAATTCCGAAGCTCAACATCACGTGAGAGGGGAATCTCCAATTCCTTGAATTTGATTTTTTATTGTGAATGTAATGTGAGGGGATTACTTCTTCTTGGCAGGTGAATTATTTTCTGGCTTAATTGTGCCAGTTGCCATATCAATTTCACCAACTTTAGGTGTTGACCAAGATTTTACAGTTACCGTGAACTTGATAACATCACCGAAGATATTCTCACCCTTATTTGGGCCATCTACACCAGGTTTTACAATAGGATTCTTAGGATCCTCTTCAGGATCAACTGGATCGACCTTACCACAACCTGTTGACATATCGAGAGTGTAGATATATTTATTACCAATTTCCCACTGATTATTTGGAACTGCTACAGCAACCCATCCGTAGGAATTCTCACCCTGAGCAGCTGCAGGATACATATAGCCAGTACCCTTTACTGCCTTAACGTTGAGCAACAATGAGATATAAGTACCACCATTATAAGGAGCATCATCTGTAACCTTTTTACCATCCCATGGAGTAAATGACTGCGGAATAATCATTGCACCACCATCAGCACCTGTTAAAACAGCCTCACTTACACCGTCAGTTTTACCATCGAGCACAATTGGCTGAGGGAAAGTATATGTATAGATTACCTTTTGTCCTGCATCCAAATTCCAAGAAGCTTTATTATCTGTTGTTGTATAAGTAAGAGTTCCCTTATTCTTTCCAACATTATAGATACGGATACCCTTGATACGGTAAACAATATGTTCGTTATTACTCTTAACCTTAACCTGAATCTGTGAAAGCATATGATTCAATGTCAATCCAACACCATTTGTATTATGATTAGCTGAAGTTGCATCAACAGCACCGATAATCAAGTCCTTTTGCTCAGTAATTGTAGTAGCAGGTGTCAAATCAGTACATGTCACTTTGTCTTTTGTGATAGCAGGAGCTACTGGCCACTCTTCCTTTGCAGGTGAAATGGCAACAAACTTGTAGGTTCTACCTTCCTGCCAGTACTGTGGGGATTCAGGAATAAAAGTGTTTACACCATTAGGCTCTTTCGTAAACTTCTGATCCTCGAAATAATCTTTACCATCACTCTGATAGAAAGCACTAACCCACATCGCCTGGAGATTATCGCTAGTCAACTCAGCACCGCGGCTGTTCAAACCTACACTGGTACGGAAGGTGATGGTAGAGCTCTTCGCAACATCTGTGGTCTCCTCTGAAGAGCAAGAAGAGAGGGCGATGG
>ERZ772820.2597-NODE-2597-length-12472-cov-6.031731_pt1 | contig 12472 bp, 10 predicted proteins | sample MGYA00511377_ERZ772820 | MGnify/ENA primary metagenome ERZ772820 (study PRJEB29015, sample SAMEA2737684) | human gut metagenome | biome: human gut; feature: human-associated habitat; material: faeces | place: China | collected 2012 ...
ATAATGAAAAAAGAGAATACGTCATCGACAACGTGGCTCTGCCCTGTTCCTGGACGAACTATTTGGGTGTCGAGGACATGGCGGCGTTCATCAACCATACGGCGGGAGGTTATCTGTTTTACAAAACACCGGAGTATCACAGGATCAGCCGGTTCCGTGGGAATGGGGTACCCATGGACCGCCCGGGATTCTATGTATATATCAGGGATAATGAAAAGAAGGATTACCATTCCATCTCCTGGCAGCCGGTAGCCAAGGATTTATCCAAGGCAAAATACCGTTGCCGCCACGGACTGTCTTACACCGTCTACGAGAGCGAATATGACGGACTGGCATCCTCACAGACCATGGTTATTCCACGCGGGGAAAATGTACTGTTGTAGGATGTAAAGGTGAAAAATACCACCGATGCAGTCAGAAATCTTTCCTTATTTTTTTACATGGAATTTTCGTTCCATCACATTATGATAGACAACCAGAATTTTCAGATGAGTCTGTATTGTGCCGGTTCTTCCTATGAAGACGGCATCATCGAGGAGGTCTTGTTCTACGAAGAAAAAGGGTATCAGTATCTTACCGCCAACTTCACACCGGACGGCTATGACTGCGTCAGAGAGGAATTCCTGGGAGTTTATGGTACCGAAGATCATCCGGCAGGCCTGGAGAGAGGAACTCTGGAAGGTTCCACAGAACTTGGTGGCAATCACTGCGGCAGCTTACAGAAGAACTTCAAATTACAGTCCGGCGAAGAAGCCCGTTTTGTGATTATGCTGGGCGAGGGCAATCGTGAAGAGGGCAGACGGATCCGGGTAAAATACAGCGATCTGAAAAGAGTGGACGCAGTCTACACCGATCTGGCAGCCTACTGGAAACAGAAATACGCTGCACTGCAGATCCAGACACCCAACGAAGGTATGAATACCCTGATCAATACCTGGACTTTGTATCAATCGGAGATCAACGTTATGTTTGAAGGGCGTTAGTATATAATTGGTTGTTGTGAGTTGTTTGTTGCTGGCGAATGCCCGGAAACTGTAGAAAAACATGGTTTCCGGGTATTCGTTATTTCCGGGAATAGTTCAGAGTTTTTTCATATTTGAGCTATTGATTTATCCACAGGTTATCTCTATAATAGATATGATTGCTCAGATTTCAACTGTGCAGTTGAAATAACGGAAGTGCAATAGCGTATAAAATAGAAAATGGAGATGACATGAGAAAATTAATTGAGTCATATAATAACGGCTATGGCCCCGGCAACGGAGGCAATGGCAACGGAGCTCCCGGCAGCGGTAACAATGGCGGGAACGGCAATAACAGTAACGGAGGCAACGGCAATGGTTCACCGAAGCGCCCCAGCATCCTGATGCTGATCCTGTCGGGACTGATGACAGTGATCGTTGTACTGATGCTGTATAATGCGTTCTTCGGCACCAATACCGGAACGGAAGTATCTTATACCGATTTCCTGAAGGATCTGGAAGCGGACAAGGTTGCTGCGGTGGAGGTAAATAAGGAAAGCGGCATGGTGACGGTACAGCTGAAGCAGGAAGCTGCAGCCACCCCGGCACCGGGCAGTTATGTCAGCTTCTATGGAATTACCCAGAAGGTGACACAGTCCCAGACTGTATATTATACAATGCTGATGGAGGATCTGGATACCCTGACAGCCAGATTGCAGGAGCATGATGTACAGGGGAATCGCGTGACCAGCAATACTTCCAATTTCCTGATGGAGATTCTGGTAACCGTGGTATTGCCGGTGGTACTGATCTGGATCGTGGCAGGTTTTCTGTTCCGCAGAATGGGCGGAAGCGGCGGACCCATGGGCGTGGGCAAGAGCAATGCCAAGGTATATGTACAGAAGGAGACCGGCGTTACATTCAAGGATGTGGCCGGTGAAGACGAAGCAAAGGAATCTCTGGTGGAAGTCGTGGACTTCCTGCATAATCCACAGAAATATTCCAAGATCGGTGCAAAACTGCCCAAGGGAGCATTGCTGGTGGGCCCTCCCGGAACCGGTAAGACTTTGCTGGCCAAGGCAGTGGCAGGAGAAGCACATGTACCGTTCTTCTCTCTGACGGGTTCTGATTTTATTGAGCTGTATGTAGGTGTGGGCGCCAGCCGTGTTCGTGACCTGTTCAAGGAAGCGACCAAGAACGCGCCCTGTATCGTATTTATTGATGAGATCGATGCCATCGGACGAAGCCGTGATTCCAAGTACGGTGGAGGCAATGAAGAGAGAGAGCAGACGCTGAATCAGTTATTATCCGAAATGGATGGCTTCGACAGTTCCAAAGGTATCCTGATCCTGGGGGCAACGAATCGTCCGGAGATCCTGGACAAGGCGCTCTTACGTCCCGGACGTTTTGACCGCCGTATCATCGTAGACAAGCCGGATCTCAAGGGCCGTGTGGAAATCCTGAAAGTACATTCCAAGGATGTGAAGATGGACGAGACCGTAGATCTGGATGCGATTGCACTGGCTACCAGCGGAGCGGTCGGTTCCGATCTGGCCAATATGATCAACGAGGCAGCTATCAATGCTGTCAAGGAAGGCAGAGAATTTGTAAGCCAAAAGGATCTGTTCGCGGCTGTGGAACAGGTGCTGGTAGGTAAGGAAAAGAAAGACCGCATCATGAGCAAAGAGGAACGTCGCATCGTATCCTATCATGAAGTGGGACATGCACTGATCAGCGCTTTACAGAAAAACTCCGAGCCGGTACAGAAAATTACCATTGTCCCCCGTACCATGGGTGCGTTGGGCTATGTGATGCAGGTGCCGGAGGAGGAAAAATACCTCAATACCGAGGCAGAACTTCGGGATATGTTGGTAGGTCTGGTGGGTGGACGTGCCGCTGAGGAAGTAGTATTCGACACTGTGACCACCGGTGCAGCCAATGATATTGAGAAGGCTACATCCATTGCCCGCAACATGATCACCCGCTACGGTATGAGCAAACGTTTCGGTCTTGTGGGTCTGGCTACCGTAGAGAGCCAATATCTGGAGGGAAGAACCGCGCTGAACTGTAGTGATGAAACGGCAGCAGCCATTGACGAAGAAGTCGTTGCCATGATCAAAGAAAGTTACGATCAGGCATTGCAGATGCTCCGCGAGAACAGAGATCTGATGGATAAGCTGGCAGCGTTCCTGATCGAGCGCGAGACCATTACCGGTAAGGAGTTCATGGAGATCTTCCGTCGGGAGAAAGGACTGCCCGATCCAGAGGAAGAGAAGAAAGATGTGACAGAAACAAATGCTGCGGGCAGTGCAGTAAAGGGCAACAGCGTGGATGTGACCATTGGGGAACAGGTCATGACTTCCACCGATTCAACTTTCCAACCCCTGACTTTCGAAGACAGCCTGCAGGAAGCAAAGGAGCAGACTGCACCGGCGCAGGATACCGCAAAGCAGCCTGCAGAATCCGCAAAAGAAGAGACTTCCGCACAGGAGAAGCATGAACAGGAATCCACAGAGCAGAAAAGCGATGCTGCCGAGGAGTCGAAGGATCCTAAGGATCCTCCTCAGGGACCGGTAGGACTGTTCTCCCATGGAACATTATAGATGTCGAGAACTTTTGAACCCGACACCTATAAAATAGAGTAATTAGCAAAGAGCATTAGTCAAATGCGAACTCCGAGTTGATTATTTTGTAATAATGCTTTATCATATTAAAGTGTCGGAAGTTTCCGACAGACTGCATAACAGTCAGATTGCAATGAGGAGGTAATACCGAAATGTTAAAACAGTTATCTATTTATGCTGAGAATAAAAAAGGAGCCCTGCAGACTATGACCAATGCGTTGTATGAAGCAGGCATCAATATCTGGGGTTCTGTTACCAACGACGGTGCGGAGTACGGCATCAACCGTATGGTTGTCTCCGATCCTGACAAGGCAAAAGAGGTCCTCACAGAGAAGGGCTACCTCTGCCGTTTCGTGGATGTCCTGGCTGTAGAGATCGAGGATAAGCCCGGTGCACTGAATACCCTGCTGACAGCTCTCTTAGACAGCAATGTCAATGTGGACTATACCTACTTGTCCTTCAACCGTGATTCTTCCACCCCCGTCATGATCCTGCATACCGCAGATCCTGAGGAAGTGGAAATCTGTCTGAGGGCAAAGGGATTCAAGATGGTATAGCACATGAGTCCATGCAAAATCAAAAATAAGAGTCATTTGAGGAAGCTTGCTTACGACAAATGACTCTTATTTTTGATTTTATACGGCGAAAGCCGCTACTGTCTTTTTATATTTGCTTTTTTGAAAAATTCATCTATTGTATCAACTTTTATGGCAAGTTTGAACCATTCCGTCTGTTTTTCCGGACGGGTTTCGCGCCGAATGCTATTTATTTGGTCTTCAGAGAGTCTTCCTTTTTCTTCTAAAAGCGATATTACGCCGTCAGCCAGTCCCATGGCTTTTCCATAATCGAATTCAGCTTTGCGAATTAATTTTTCTTCTTTTTCCTTGTCATATTCAAAAATGCTCACCTTCAACACCTCCGCGCGGTTATGCGATAGGAACTCTGTCAAAATTCCCTCCTGAATACATTCTGTTATAGCCAAATTTACTGCATCATTAAGAGACATCATAGTAGCATATTTACGAACTCTGGTTACATATTGAGAATATTCCCATAAGACATGGCAGTTTTTCAAAAGCTCGAAGTTGTGATCGGAATTAATGTTCAACATAGTAACTTTTAATTCCAGATCCGGATTCTCGGAGTAGTTTTCATAAGCATCTGATAAACGTAACTCTAAACGATCCGGAATATTTTCGTCAGTACCATTATAAAATACAAGAAATTTTGGAGTCGGTATGGTCTGTAAGGTAGATGAATACAGGGTTCTCTGATTTATAAGAGACTGATATTCGCTTGCAATATAAAAGAGATCACGCAAGGGAATATTGGGGTTGTAAGTAGACTGATGTTCATACAAATAGAGACCGGTTTCCAACACAAAGGCAAGGTCGTTTTTCATGCCCATATAGACGGCATTTTCCAACGTTACAATGTTAAGAGCTTCCGGATTCTGATAATGTGCTCCCGCTATTGCATTATACAGTGAAAGCAGATTATTTTTGTCGGAAAAAAGCCATCGGAAAATAGTATCCTTATAGTTCCGGTTTGCCGGGAGAGAGCGATTGCCATGTTTATTTTTCATAGGGACCTCCTGTTCGTATGGTTAGTACATGAAAACAAGAGGAATGATCCTACTCCATATCCGCTATCCTTCAATGTACTATGCGCGTGAAAGTGGTGTAAAAGCATAGAATCCATTGAAACGATAATAGATAGGAAGAACAGCTTTCGCTGTCTGAATTGTAGAATATATGCTTTGCATTGATTATAACAAACGATTTTGGAATTTACAAGGTATAATAAAACAATAAATGTTGTCTGTAAATTTTGTGAGAAAGAATATTGACAAAGTAATAGCTACATGATAATATCAAATCATAGTTAATGCAAACGTTTGCATTATTTTTTTTACAAGATTATGCAAACGTTTGCATGACAAGTGACAATCATAGAAAACGGGTGAGGATAAAATGCCAGCAACGATTAAGGATATCGCGAAAAAAGTAGGAGTAAATCCGTCAACAGTATCAAGAGTAATTAATGGAACAGCCAGTATTTCAGAGGAAACGAGGCAGAAAATTAAAGATGCCATGAAAGAACTGGATTATCATCCCAACAGCCTGGCAAGAAGCCTTGTAAATGGGAGTACTTTTACGATAGGGCTGGTAATCGATGCCGGTAACAGTGATGCATTCTCAAATGCTTTTTTTATCCGAAGTGTTTCGGCAATAGAAGCGGTAACGCAGCAGAGAGGGTTTAACCTGTTGATTACCAGTGATTCGGATAAAGAGGATAATAGTGCCGTCAAAAATCTGATTTTAGAGAAAAAGATAGATGGTATTATACTTCCTGTTTCTGCGGCAACAGAGGAACTGATAGACCTACTGCTGGGTAATCATTTTCCGTTTATTGTGTTAGGCGAACCGGATAACGTAAGAGATGGTATTCACTGGATTGATATGGATAATAAACAGGGGGCAGAAGATGCTGTAAATTATCTACACCGGATGGGATATGAAAAGACGATTTTACTTGTTGAAAATCGCATAACAATGTTTGAAAGAAAGAGAATCCAGGGATTTCAGGCAGCGATAGGACTAAATGGGAAAGATGTGGCTGAGAATTTAATTGTTGAATGTGGGGTGGAGAGTAATCAGATCGGTGAAGCGATACAAAGGGCACTCAACAAGTATCCAGATATTGACAGTATTATATGTACCAATAATGTGGTTGCTTACGAGACTTTGAAGTTTTTAAAAAAGAAAAATATAGCTATTCCCGGATCAATTGGAATCATCACATTTGATAATTATCCATTGGCAGAATATATGGATCCGCCACTTACGGTAGTGGATATTGACACGTATAAGCTGGGAGAAGAAGCTGCCAATACGTTGTTTTCCATTATTCAGAATCCGGGACAACACAGAAAGGAGGTATTGCTTTCGACGAGAATTATTGAGAGGGAATCTACAATGAAAGGAGAAAAACGGAAGAAGTGAAAAAAGAAGCAATACAGCATTTCAATACGGAAGAGTACATATATCCGGTAAAGAGAAATGAATTAGTATTTAAGATTCGCTGTGCAAAAAAGGATATATCGAAATGTATTTTGGTTTACTGGGACAGAACAAAACCGGAGAACCAAAAGAGACAGGAACTGAAATGCTGCTACAGAGATGGGTTGTTTGATTATTTTCAGGGGAAAATAATATTTCATCAGATTGCGCGTTATCAAAAATATTATTTTGAACTGACGGACAGTAGTGGAAATATGATGTATTATACGGCAAATGGATTGCAGCAGGTAATTCCCAAGTCTGGTTTCTTTGAATATTTGTATGTCAATGGGACGGATGTCATTACTTTTCCGGAGTGGGCAAAAGGAGTGATCTATTATCAGATATTTCCGGAGAGATTTTGTAATGGCAATCGTGGAAATGATCCGGAAGGATGTAAACCATGGGGAACTTTGCCTGACAGAGAACATCATATGGGTGGAGACCTGCAGGGAATCATTCAAAAGATTCCTTATCTGAAGGAACTGGGAATAGAGTGCATCTACCTGAATCCTATATTTGAGGCAGACTTTAATCATAAGTATGCAACCACAGATTACTTTAATATAGATTCCCAGTTTGGAACCGAAGAGACATTCAGAGAACTTGTGGATACGTGTCACAGTTACGGAATCCGGATTGTGTTGGACGGCGTATTTAACCATACGGGAGTGCATTTTAAACCATTTCAGGATGTACTGGAAAAACAGGAAAAATCCCGTTATGTAAAATGGTTTCATATCAATCATTATCCGGTGGAACCCAGTCACCATAATTATGAATGTGTGGGAGCGTATAAATGGATGCCAAAACTGGATACCTCCAATCCGGAGGTCAGGGAATTCATACTAAAAGTAATGTTTTACTGGATTGATCATTATGGAATTGATGGCTGGAGACTGGATGTTGCAGATGAAGTAGACCCTTCTGTATGGGAAGAGGCGAGAATACAGATCAAGGAAAAATATCCGGATAAGATTCTGTTGGGTGAGACCTGGGGATATGCAGGAAAGATGCTGCGAGGCAATCAGATGGACTCTGTAATGAATTATGTATTTAGGGATGCTCTCCGAGATTACATAGCAGAAAAGTCAATTTCCGTAACAGAGTTTGACAGTAGACTAAATCATATGCTGGCTTATTACAAGGACGAGACAAATTGTCTTTTGTATAACCTGATCGACAGTCATGATACAGAACGTTTCCTGTATCTGTGCCGGGAAGATAAAACACTTCTGAAACTGGCAGTAGCATTTCAAATACTATTTCCGGGTTCCCCTGCAATTTACTACGGCGATGAGGTTGGAATGACAGGAGACAATGATCCTTATTGCCGAAGGTGTATGGAATGGGAAGAAAATGCGGATAAAGATGTGAAGAACTGGTACCAAAAAATGATACAGTTGCGAAAAAATTATAGTTGCATTCGATCCGGAAGCTTCAGAACTGTTATTGCAGACGAAACAACCGATACTTATGGATTTGTTCGTAAAGATGAGACTGGAAGCTGTTATGTGATTCTGCATAGAGGAACAAAAAACTGTAAAATAGAATGTCCGGTTTTGGAAAGAGGCGTTTTTGCAGAAGTGCTTTCAGGGGAACTGTTACGAGAGGAAGATATCGGAGAAGCGGAATTGTTGAATGAGGACATAACAGAATACAAGGGCAAAATTACGTTGCAAATGGAGCCGTATTCTGTAAAAGTCATAATGAGTTCATCGAACTCGAGCAAAAAACAATAGGAGGATGTTTACAATGATGAAGGTAAAGAAAAACAAAAAATTACTGGCAATTCTACTCACAACCGTAATGAGCCTGGCAGCCTTAACAGGATGTGGAGAATCACCAGTAGAATCTGAAACTGGCTCAGAGAGTCAGGTATCAGCAACAGCAGAGGCTCCTGCAGCTACAGAAAGTGCTTCGCAGGAAGAAGTTACTATTAATTTCTGGCATCATTATAGTGCACAGTCGGCAGAAAATGAAACTCTGATGAATGTACTGATTCCGGAATTCGAAAAAGAAAATCCGGGAATCAAGGTAAATGCAGTATCTCATGAATGGGCAGATCTGCATCAGAAGATTCTGATCAGCGCACAGTCAAACACGTTACCGGATGTAGCCAGACTGGATAGCGCATGGGTTCCCGAATTTGAGAAAATGGGAATTCTGACAGCACTGGATGAAGAGATGTCTGACTTTAATGATGTCTCCGGTGGCTTATTGGAAAGTGCTATGAGCACAGCAAAAGTGGATGGTCACTTCTATGGATTAGCATTGAACACCAACACCAAAATTCTCTTCTATAATGTGCAGGCTTTCAAGGATGCAGGTATTGAGGCTCCCAAAACCATGGATGAATTTGTTGATGCTGCTAAGAAATTAGCAGGAACCAATGCAAATGGTCAGCAGGTATGGGGATATGATGAGCCGGCACTGGCAGGTTGGAATCTCTGCCCGTTCATCTGGAGTATGGGTGGATCCATTACCAATGAAGAGGAGACAAAGGCATCCGGTTATATCAACAGCCCGGAGACAGTAAAGGCAATCGAAACGCTTGCGGAACTGTATCAGGCAGGTGCAATCACAGGATGGAATGCAGGTGACATTCCGATGACAGATGGTTTTAGAACCGGTAGATATATGATGCTTCTGGAAGATCCCTGGAAGGTTGCGGAAATGCAAGGCTCTTATCCTGATTTTGAATATGCAACCACGGAAATGCCTGCCGGAGATGCTGGATCCATATCTGTTCTGGGTGGTGAAGATATTGCTATGTTCAATAGTGCAAATAAAGATGCTGCATGGAAATTCATGAAGTTTATGACCAGTGAATTCGCTGAAGAGGAAATGGCAAAATGCGGACAGATCCCTGTCAACAAGGAAGCACTGGAAAGCGATACGGTAAAAGCAGCAGATTATGCACCGTTCCTGGAAGCTATCAAAACTGCAAAATCCCGTCCTACCGTAGCCTGCTGGTCTGAAATGGACAGCGAATTATCTGTAGCGGTTACGGATGTAATGAACGGAAAGAAAACAGCACAGGAAGCTATGGATAAGCTCGCAGAGCGTTTTGATGAACTTCTCGCAGAATAATATTAATTATAACTTGCCATATGTATAAAGTCAAATAGCAGTCCGGGGCAGTATCGTCAGGTGCTGTCCCAACTGTAAAAGAGGTATTTCTATGAAGATATCACGGAAAAGCAAAATACAGATTGGATTATTACTTTTACCCGGGTTACTTGTATTTGGGATTTTTACGATCTACCCTATTTTGAAATTATTTATTATGAGTTTCTTTGAATGGGATTTTGGCAGTATGCTGAGTCATCGTTTTATTGGATTGGAAAATTACAAGGAAGTATTGGGAGATGAATACTTTCGGACTGTTTTTATAAATTCATTGGTATATACGCTTGTGACTGTGCCGGGACAGATGCTGGTGGGTTTTTTGGTTGCGCTTTTACTTAACCAGATTACGCGATTCAAAGTAGGATATCGTGTGATGTATTATCTGCCTGTAATTACGTCATGGGTAGTTGCTTCCCTGATTTTTAAATATGTGTTCAATACGGAAGGATTGCTGAACTATTTCCTCATGAATGTAGTACATATTACCAGCGCAAATGTAAGATGGCTGGATACCAGATGGGGCGGTATGACTGTTGCTATGTTGTTGGGAATATGGAAGGGAATAGGATGGAACATGGTTGTATTCCTGGCAGCATTACAGACAGTACCGACAGATCTTTATGAAGCAGCTGCAATAGATGGAGCTACAGCATGGGAGAAAATGTGGAATGTTACGATTCCCAGTATTAAAGGAACGATTTTGTTTGCACTGGTAATGCTGACGATTGGTGGATTTAATGTGTTCACTTCGGTCAAGATGATAACAGGCGGTGAACCGGGGCATCAGACAGACGTGATTTTGACATGGATGTACCACAAAGCATTTAGTACAGGAAAATTTGGCTATGCAGCAGCTTTATCATTTATTACAACGGTGGTACTTGCGTTACTTGCAGTAGTACAGTTTAAACTTATGCAGCAAAAAGATCAATAAAATAGGTGGGTGCGCATATGAAAAGAAAAACTTGGACACAGATATTTCTTCATTTGATTCTGATTGTTGGATTGGTTATTGTTGTGCTTCCCATGGTTTATATGATTAGTACCTCTTTAAAACCGAATGGAGCATTGTATGAATATCCGCCACGATTTTTACCTTCATTAGACGAAGTGACTTTAGAAAATTATAGATATGTTTTAGGACAGGGAAAATTTTACCGCAATTTTTTAAACAGTATGTGTGTATCCGTAGCATCCGTGCTGATTGCAGCAGCGATTGCTTCGGCACTGGGATATGTAATTGCACGCTTTGAATTCCCGGGAAAGAATTTTTTGTTTGGATTTATTGTTTTAACAATGATTGTTCCCGGGCTGACATTGATCGTTCCACAGTATGAACTGGCGGTAAAATTACATGTAATCAATACTCTTTCAGGATTAGTACCTTTTTATACAGCATGGACAATTCCTTATTCAACATTTATGATAAAGGGTTTTGTGGAAGGGATTCCCAGAGAATTGGATGAAGCAACTTATATGGATGGTGGAAGTGTTTTTACGGTTTTCGGAAGGATCATAATTCCCCTTGCAAAACCCGGAATCGCTTCGGTATCTATTTTCAATTTTTTGACTGCATGGGAGGAATTTCCTTGGGCGAATACGGTTTTAAATGATAATTTGAAACGGACAATGCCAATTGCAATCTCCGGATTTTTTGGAGAACATCAATTTACACAGTGGGGCTATGTCTTTGCATTGTCAGTATTTAGTCTTTTACCCATACTTATCGTGTTTATCTGCTGCCAGAAATTCTTTGTGGCAGGTCTGACAAGTGGCAGTGTAAAAGGCTGATACCATATATTACCTTTCCTTTGCGGTGTTTGCAGTTGCTGGCAGACACCGCTTTTGTTTTGTACAAGATAAAAATCCCTTGTTGTATTTTTCTCAAGAATCGGTATGATAGAAGCATGCGAGGAAATATTTATGTTTAACTTTGAAGAAGAATTAAAAAAGCTCCCCCGCAAGCCGGGAGTATATATCATGCGGGATGACAAGGATGTCATTTTGTATGTGGGAAAAGCCATCAACCTGCACAATCGTGTAAGGTCTTATTTTCGTGAAAATATCGGCAGAGGTCCTGCCATTGACCAGATGGTATCATTGATCGCGCGATTTGAATATATCGTGACGGACTCCGAACTGGAGGCACTGGTGCTGGAGAACAATCTGATCAAAGAGAATTCTCCGAAATATAACACTCTGCTGAAGGATGACAAGACGTACCCTTATATCAAGGTGACGGTGGGGGAGGATTATCCCAGAATCCTGTTTTCCCGTACCATGAAGAAGGATAAGTCTCGCTATTTCGGTCCTTATACCAGTGCTGCGGCGGTCAAAGATACCATTGAGCTGCTGAACAAGCTGTACCAGCTGCGTACCTGCAACCGGGTGCTGCCGAGAGACACCGGACTGGAGCGCCCCTGCCTGAATTATCATATTAAACAGTGCCTGGCTCCCTGTCAGGGCTATGTGAGCAAGGAGGAGTATAGACAGCAGGTGGCGGGAGCACTGGAATTTCTAAACGGCAATTACAGCCCGATTCTGAAGGATCTGGAAGAGAAGATGAACAAGGCAGCGGAGGAACTGGAATTTGAAGAAGCTGCCAGATACAGAGATCTGTTATCCAGTGTCCGCCAGGTGTCCCAGAAACAGAAGATCACCGAGGGTGTCGGAAGATAAAGATATCCTGGCA
>ERZ772820.2599-NODE-2599-length-12468-cov-4.428261_pt1 | contig 12468 bp, 10 predicted proteins | sample MGYA00511377_ERZ772820 | MGnify/ENA primary metagenome ERZ772820 (study PRJEB29015, sample SAMEA2737684) | human gut metagenome | biome: human gut; feature: human-associated habitat; material: faeces | place: China | collected 2012 ...
GCGGTTCGGTGCCTTCCGGCACGCAGCAGATTATTTCTTCGGAGTTTTCCTGCTCAGGGCACTTTTTTGTTGTTATGTTGTCCAGTTCCTTTCTGTGGCGGTAGTTTTACCGCATATGGCAGAATTCTGTGCTGTACTACATCAAGCTCTTGATGTGCCTATTATAACACAGAAGATTAGCAAGTTTCTTATTTGAGCATAATAATGCGCAAAAACGTTTTGACTAGTCTTTTTGTAATAATCTGTTAGCAAAATAGTAATATTTTGAGGTGACAGTATGAGAAAAAGACTTAGAAATTTGTATTCTGAAGAGCTGGTGGATTCGGATTATTTGCCAGAACTGGTTGAACTGGGAGTGCTTATAGGATCGCATAGAACGGCATCAGGGATAAATCAGGAAGAGTTTGCCAGGATGATTGGGGTGTCGCGACGGACGATGACTAAGATTGAAAATGGCAGGCAGTCTTTGAGTTTTGTTGCTTTTTTGAGAATTGCTGCTGTGCTGGAGATGCGACCGGAGTATTTGCTGCAGGAGCTGACGCGGGTGACGCAGAGGAAGTGGAGTACGAAGGGGGAGGATTGAGAGAGAGGTGGCTTGTTAGAACATAAGTTAAACTGATAATTTAGGTTGAGTGCTTTTGACAGAGCACTATTATTTTTTAATTCGCAACCAAATGGATATTTGGTTGCGGGGGGGGGGCAAGATGATATAATAACTACATAGGAATCCTTAATATATTTTTGATACGGAAGGGTGTTTGTATGTATTGCAAAGTTTGTGGAGAAGAGCTTAAACCAAACGCTAAATTTTGTGGGAATTGCGGAGCAAAAGTAGTAAAAGAGGCGGAAACTATCCCTAAGGCTGATATAAAAAAGAGTACAGAACCGGTAAAACCAAAAGTAAAGTTAGAAGAAACGAAAACTTCAAAAAAACAAACTATTACTGGGGTACTTGCTTCTTTAGTAATCATTGGTCTAATTTTTACTGCTACAAGTAGCGATACACAGAAAGAGGCTAACAAACAGATAACGGTTAATAAGAAAATTACAACTTCTATACCAAAAGAGCATAGGGAATTCTTAACAAAAATTGGTTTAAAAGTTCCTGCTGATGATAAGATTGAGTTTTCGGATGCAAATAGTAATTTAAATTACTATAGAATTCCATCTCAAGATGGAGAACAAGGAGTTACTACGATATTTGTTGGTGATAACGGAGCTATTAGTAAAGTTAATGTATCGCATAATAATCCAAAATGTATGAGAACTTTTGATTTAGTTGAAAATGGAAAGGTTCTTGGTACATATAGTGATAAATTGGCTGAACATAAATTAGCAGATGCCAAGGCTGAACAAGAAGCTAAGGCTAGGGAAGCTCAACAAGCCGCTGAAACTGCGGAAAGAGAAGCAAAGGCGAGAGAATTTGCTAATTATTTAGGATGTACGACAGAAGAGTATAAGGAACATTTTGGTCCTATGCTTAGTGCTGGATTTGAAAGAGGTAGATTGGATACATGGTATAATGATAGTTCTTCAACTTCAATCAATACATATGGAAAGCGTACACAATATGTTCTGCATTTAGTAGGTCGTGGTAAAAATGGCAATAGAGTTTACGTGAATGTATATGAGTATTCAGATAAACCTGGAAATTACCAGGTGCAAGTTATGAACACTAATCATGAATAATGTATGAGGAGATGTAAAAATTATGTATGAAAATTGGCTGTTAACTTTTTTACTTGAAAATTTGATTGAGCTTTTGATTATCGCTCTTATTCCAGCTTATATTGCTAGAAGTAAAGGAAGAAATTTTAAGCGTTGGTATATTTATGGAGTTTTACTATGGATTGTAGCGATGATTCACAGTTTACTGCTTTCTGATCACAGTGGAATAAAATGTCCTTCTTGTGGTAGTTGGATAAAAGAAAATTCTACAGTGTGCAAGTATTGCCATATTGTATTAGCTGATTATTACAGAGAACATCCGGAGTTGCCGAAAGATTTATATGATAAAGAAGATACATTGTTGTAAGTGTGGTGATTTATAATGAAACGAATAATTTTAATGCTTTTAATGTTAAGCGTTTACTTAGTTTGTTTGGGGTGTGGGAGTAAGGCCGAAAATATTTTGACGCAGCATAACAGCGTGGATGGGGATGTAACATCAATAGAAATTGCTGTTCCATATGAATATACGTGGAAATATGTTCCGATGAATGAGCTTGCGGAGATAGATCCTGTTGCTGCACAATGTGATAGTCGTTTAGATACTAGCAAAAATGACTATGGTATAAAGTTTACTCAGTTGACCAGAGTCAGATTTGACGATAATACGTTGAATATTTTGGATAGCAATACCCAAAAAGCAGTTTTGAATAACTACTATGAAATGTATGCTTCCTCTTTGCTGATTCCACTAAAATCTATGAATAATGTATCTAATATAAAAACAGAAAGAAAAGATGCAATAGTAAGTGGAAAAAGTGGTATTGAAATTTACTGCTCGTTTACGGATATGCAGAAAAATATTGATGAAGTGTTTCACTATTTGATTATCAAGAATGAAAAGGAATTTTGGACTTTGATTACGTGTTATTCAAAGAATGATACAAAAGCAAAAAATTGCGTCGACCAGATTTATAAAAATGTAAAAATTAAAGACAAAAAATAATCTATATAACGTATAATGATACGATGAGAAAGGGGAATCCATATGCCGTTTTGGGATACTGATTACAAAAAAGCAGCGCTGAAAAGTAAGGCTGTCCAAGAAGCTGCCGAACAAAGAGCAGCTGAGGCTAAACAAAAAGCTGCTGAATATCGGCAAAAAGTAAATGCCGTAATTGTCACGACTGGTGATTTAAAAGAGGATTACGAAATTATTGGCCCTGTATTTTTTCAGGTTTCTAACAAAGGCATTTTTAGTAGTACCTTGAGTGAACTTGTAAATAAGTATAGTGCTGAAATTGAAGAAATGAAGAATAATGCTTTGATGTCTGAGCGAAGGACAGACTGGGGGTTCTTATGGGGAGAATATTCTGTTGGGCAGAATGATTTTGAAAAAGCATTTTTTGTTGCTACGCAAGAACTGAAGAAAAGAGCACTAATGCTTGGTGGAGATGCTGTAGTTTCCATGCGTCAGGATATAGATCTAGATACTAGTGGATTTCAATATTTTTATTTGCAGATGTATGGAACTGTTGTTAAAAGAATAAATAGGTAAAATTGTTTATTTCCCCAGCTTTACTCTCGCGTAAGGCTGGGGAGATTTTTGTAAAAACAAAAAACATACAACACAAACTTCACAGCTTGTTCGTTGTATGTTTATATTCTGTATGATAAAATACTATGCAAGACGACCGTGTTGCAGGGTGGCATTGCCGAAATTCTTAGGAATGGAGGTGATGTCTATGGTATATTTCAGTTTTCAGGACTTAATGTCCTTTGGAATTTTTATCGTAGCGTTGCTGACGTTCATTTGGATTGTTAACATATGACTTTAGCAGTAAGAAGTCTGAAGATGTGTATTATAAAATTTTGGCAGTGCAAGGCTCTTCACTCCTTGACTTATCACATTGTCTAATGTATAATATTAGCGTTTATTGATATTTGCTAACGCGATGAAAAAGACAGTAGCTTGCGGCGCAGGTTAAGCGAGCCGGGGTATGGTGCAAGCCCGGACGAAGTAAAGCAGGTGAAAATCACTTTGGAGCGGATGTGGCGAACCTGAGTAGCTGCATACGGGAGCGCCCGATATTGCGCACACGAGTGGCGTGCAGCAAAGGCTGTCGTCATGAGGGTGGTACCACGGAGTACACATTTGATAATGATGCATGATACGTAAGCGTATTAATCGTTGTTAGTCTACAGCTTCGTCCCTTATCTGAGGGACGAAGCTTTTTTATATTATTGCTATATTTTTTTGTTTAATAAAATTGGAGGTTATTAGTAATGGACTATGGTAAAACACTGAATCTGCCCGAAACAGAGTTCCCTATGCGTGCCGGTCTGCCGCAGCGCGAACCTGATTTTCTGAAATTCTGGGAAGAAAACGATATTTATGGCAAAAAGCAGGCTCTGCATGCAGGCCACAAGAAATTTGTTCTGCATGACGGCCCTCCGTATGCAAACGGCAAAATCCACATGGGTCATGCCCTGAACAAAATCTTAAAAGATATCATCATGAAATACAAATATGCTCGCGGCTTCGACACCCCGTATGTTCCCGGCTGGGATACCCACGGCATGCCGATTGAGCACGCTGCTATCAAAGAGCTGGGCCTGAACCGCAATGAGCTGGATCCGCTGACTCTGCGCCGCAAATGCCACGACTTCGCTCTGCAATGGGTTGATATCCAGCGCGAAGACTTCAAACGTCTGGGCGTTCTGGGTGATTGGGAAAACCCGTACATCACTCTGCATCACAGCTTTGAAGCTGAGCAAATCCGTGTATTCGGTACTATGGCTAACAAAGGCTATATCTACAAAGGCAAAAAGACCGTTTACTGGTGCCCGCACTGCGAAACCGCTCTGGCTGAAGCAGAAATCGAATACGGCGAACAAAAAACTCCTACTATCTTCGTAAAAATGCCGTTGGTAAAAGACAACGGCCAGACTCCGGAAGCTGCTAAAGGCAAAAAAGCTTACATGGTAATTTGGACCACCACCCCGTGGACCATGCCTGCCAACGTTGCTGTTGCTCTGAACCCTGCTCTGGAATATGCCTGGGTTGAATGCGAAGGCGAAGTTCTCTTCATGGCAAAGGACCTGCTGGCTCAGGTTGGCGCTGTCTGCCACAAGGACCTCAGCAATGTCCTCGGCACTACTCTTGGTAAAGATATGGAATTCGCTGAATGCGTGCATCCGTTCCCTGAATACAACAACCGCCGTTCTCTCGTAGTTATGGCTGACTATGTAACTACCGAAGCCGGTACCGGTTGCGTACATACCGCTCCCGGTCATGGCGATGTCGACTTTGAAACCGGCCTGAAATACAAGCTGCCGATTCTCTGCCCTGTTGATTCTCAGGGCAAGCTGACCGAAGAAGCCGGCGAACGCTTCAAGGGCATGTTTGTATTCGACGCTAATATCCCGGTACTGAAATATCTGGCTGAGCTGAACTGCCTGCTGGGTAAAGAAAACATTAAGCACCAATACGCACACTGCTGGCGCTGCAAAAACCCGATTATTTTCCGCGCAACCTCTCAATGGTTCGCTTCTATCGACGGCTTCCGTGATGAAGCACTGAAATCTATCGACGATGTACAGTGGATTCCTTCCTGGGGCCAACAGCGTATCCATAACATGGTAAGCGACCGTCACGACTGGTGCATCAGCCGTCAGCGCGTATGGGGCGTTCCTATCCCGGTATTCTACTGCGATAACTGCGGCGAGCATCTGATCAACGAAGCTACCATCGATTCCGTTGCCAACTGGTTCGAAAAAGAAGGCAGCGATGCATGGTGGGCTCACACTGCAGAAGAGCTGCTGCCGGAAGGCACTGTCTGCCCGAAATGCGGCGGCAAGCACTTCCACAAGGAAAGCGATATCATGGACGTATGGTTCGACAGCGGTTCTTCTCACATGGCTGTTGCCGCAAAACGTCCGGAGCTGTCCTGGCCGGTTGCTATGTACCTCGAAGGCAGTGACCAACATCGTGGCTGGTTCCAGTCCTCTCTGCTGACTTCCGTTGCTGTTGCAGGCCGTGCTCCGTACGAATCCGTACTGACTCATGGTTATGTAGTTGACGGCGATGGCCGCAAGATGTCCAAATCCGTAGGCAACGTCATCGTTCCGCAGGACGTAATCAAGCAATACGGCGCTGATATCATCCGCCTGTGGACTGCTTCCTCCGATTATAAGGCAGATATCCGTATCTCCCCGAAAATCCTGAAGCAGCTGGCTGAGGTATACCGCAAAATCCGTAACACTATCCGTTACATTCTGGGCAACACCAACGATTTCAACTACGAAACCGATGCAGTTCCGTTCAACGAAATGCTGGAGCTTGACCAATGGGCTCTGATGCATCTGCAGCTGCTGAAGAAGGAAGTTACCGCTGCTTACGAAAGCTATGATTTCCATGTACTGTACCATGCAATCCACAACTTCTGCACCGTTGAAATGTCCAGCTTCTATCTGGATATCCTCAAGGACCGCCTGTATGCTTATAAGGCAGACAGCAAAGAGCGTCGCAGCGCACAAACCGCTATGCATGAAATCCTCATGGATCTCATCGTTATGCTGTCCCCGGTACTGAGCTTCACTATGGAAGAAGTATGGCAGTTCATGAAGAAACCTGCTAATGCTCCGGAATCCGTACAAATGCTGCCCTGGCCGGAGGTTAAGGAAGAATACATCAACGAAGAGCTGGAAACTAAATGGGATAACTTCATTGAAATCCGCAGCGAAATCACCAAGGTGCTGGAGCTGGCTCGTCGTAATAAACAAATCGGTCACTCTCTGGATGCTAAGGTTGAGTTGCACGCAGAAGGCGAAGCACTGGCTATCCTGAAATCCGTAGAAAAAGACCTGGCAACTCTGCTGATTGTTTCTCAGGCTGTTATTGTTGAAGGCGCTGCAGAAGGTGCCGAAGCAACCGGCCGCGAGGACCTGAAGGTTACCGTTGCTGCTGCCGAAGGCCACAAGTGCGAGCGTTGCTGGATTTACAGCGACGAGGTTGGTCAGGACGCTGAGCATCCGACTCTGTGCAAACGCTGCGCTGAAGCAGTTAAAGCTTGAGTATAAGGCATAGAAATACTGCCACCTCGAAGCTAATACCTTCTCCTCAATCTTAGGAAAAGCAGTATTGATGACTTATCTAACCTTTTAAACATATTTTAAGCCGTCGTATCATGTGAATTTTGCTGATACGGCGGCTTTTTTGCTACATTTTTTACAAAAAATTATTTTGCTTTATGGCCTAACTATGGTACAATACTATTAATATTATATATTTTACGGAGGTGAAACTGTTTTTCTGCAATCTGCAGGATTACAGAGATTTTTGGACTATCTCATATGTTTGTTTAATGTTATAGCGATTTTATTTTTGGTAGCGCTGAACGGCTTTTTCGTTGCTTCGGAGTTTTCTATTGTCAAGGTACGCCCTTCGCGTCTTGATGCGCTGATTAAGGAAGGCAATACGCGGGCAGAAAGCGCTAAGCAGGTTACTGAGCATCTCGATGCCTATCTTTCGGTGACACAGCTTGGTATCACGCTGGCATCTCTGGGCCTTGGCTGGATTGGTGAGCCGACGGTGGCTAAGCTGATGCATCCTGTATTTAATCTGCTGCAGCTGCCGCCTCAAGTTGAGCATACAATAGCTTTTGTTGTCGGCTTCGGTGTTATCACCGCATTGCATATCGTTTTAGGCGAGCTGGTGCCTAAATCATTATCTATTCAAAAGACTGAGCAGGTTGTTCTGTTTGTGGCAACTCCGCTGATTCTGTTTGATAAGCTGATGTATCCGGCGGTGTGGTTTTTAAATCATGTTGCTAACTGGACGCTGCGTCGTATAGGCGTTGAGGCTGCGAGCGAGGCGGAAGAGGCGCACAACGAGGACGAAATCCGCATACTGATGGAAGAAAGCCACAAGCATGGCTATATTGATAAAACAGAGCTTACTTATCTGGACAATGTCTTTGACTTTTCCGACCGTCGCGCCAGCGATATCATGGTGCCGCGTACCGATATGATTTGCCTGTATCTGGAGGATTCCTGGGAGGATAATATCAAGACGGCGTTGGAAGAGCGCATGACACGTTATCCAATCTGTGATGAGGATAAGGACCATATTATCGGCTTTTTGCATATCAAGGATTTGCTGCGCAGCTTAAATGCCGGCGAGCGTCCTGATTTGCGCAGTCTGGCGCGTAAGGTGCTGCTGGTGCCGGAATCACTGCCTATCAGCAAGCTGCTGCGTATTCTGCAGAAGCATCGCAGTCAGCTGGCAATTCTGGTTGATGAATACGGCGGTACAGCAGGTATGGTTACCGTTGAGGATATTCTGGAGGAAATCGTAGGCGAGATTCAGGATGAGTTTGACGAGGAACGTCCGGAAGTAGAAGAAAAGGGCAGTAAAACCTATTCTGTCGACGGCAAAATGCTGCTGGAGGATGTTAATGATACCTTTGAGCTGGCCTTAGATACCGAAAACTGTGATACTATCGGCGGCTGGGTTTACTCTCAGCTTGATTATCCGCCTAAGGTGGGGCAGAAGGTGCAGACACCTGCTGCTGCTTTTACGGTAGAAGAAATTGATAAGATGCGTATCGTGCGCGTCGGCATCCAGCTTTTGCACGAGCCGGAAAAGATTCACGAGGAGCTTCAGGAAGAACACCTGGAGGATGTAAAATAATATCTGCATAAAAAGAGAGCACGCTGAGATTGATTTCTCAGCGTGCTCTTTAGCGTTGTCCTTATAAATCGTGGAATTTCATACCGATGTTGCTGTGACGCAGGAAGTTGAGTGTTACCTCGGGGAAGGAGGCGTAGCTTAAAACGTCTTCAATCGGTGCGTTAGGGAAGCCCTCTTCAGCCAGCTTTTCACGCAGCTTTTTCATCTGCGGCGGAATATCGTCGGCAGGACGGTGGTCGATTTGCGGCGCGTCACCGATGGCCAGGCGTTTAACCTCAGGGTCAATCGGTCCCGGAGTACGGCCGTATTTGCCAAGAATCAAATCCTTAACCTCGCGGGGAATCATCTTGTAGCGTCCGAGAGCAACGTTCAATACGGACATAGAGCCTACAATCTGGCTTGTAGGAGTAACCAGCGGCGGATAACCGAGCTCGGCACGCACGCGCGGCATTTCCTCAAGCAGCTGCGGATATTTGTCGGCAACGCCCATTTCCTTCATCTGGTTCAGCAGGTTGGAAAGCATACCGCCGGGAATCTGGAAGGTGAGCACCTTGGGATCGATGGGGATGTTGGCGTTCAGGTTGAAATCGTGGATAAGGTTCTTGCGTACATCCTTGAAATAGTCAGCCAATGCATTAAGCTCGGAAAGGTTGATGCCTGTATCGTAGGGAGTGCCCTCCAGCGTTGCTACCAGAGCTTCGGTGCAGGGCTGGCTGGTAGATTCAGAGAACGGAGAAAGCGCGGTATCAATCATGTCCGCACCGGCTTCAACAGCCTTCAGATAAGTCATATCGCCCATACCGCTGGTGAAGTGGGTGTGCAGGTCGATAGGCAGGTCAAGCTCTGCCTTCAGGCTGCGGATAAGGCTTTCGGCAGCGTAGGGACGCAGCAGGCCCGCCATATCCTTAATGCAGATGGAATCTGCGCCCATCTGCGCCAGTTCCTTACCGAGCTGTACAAAATCCTTGTCCTGATGGTAGGGGCTGATGGTATATACAATGCAGCCCTGAACATGTGCGCCTGCTTCCTTAGCGGCACGCATTGCACATTCCAGGTTGCGTGTATCGTTAAGAGCATCGAAAATACGGATGATGGATACGCCGTTATCAACAGAACGGTTTACAAATTCGCGTACAACGTCATCGGCATAATGGTTATAGCCCAAAATGTTCTGACCGCGCAGTAGCATTTGAATAGGGGTTTTGCGCAGATGCTTTTTGAGCGTGCGCAGACGTTGCCAGGGATCCTCGTTAAGGAAGCGCAGGCAGGAGTCAAAGGTGGCGCCGCCCCAAGCCTCCAAAGCATAGTAGCCGGCGTTATCCAACTGTTCCAGTGCCGGCAGCATGTCGCTGATGCGCATTCTGGTGGCAGCAAGGGACTGGTGGCCGTCACGCAGGACGGTTTCAACTATTTTTACGGGTTTCTTCTCCATGGCAGTACTCCTTTTATTAGTATAGTTCGTTAATTAAAGCTGATTTATAGCTGTATTTATTATAGCATAAACCGGAATTGTTGTATACAGTATACTAAGTTTTGAGTAATAAAAAATGGCGGTCACACTTGGTGACCACCATAAAAGTGAATTAGTTACGCGGAGTAGGCTGGTTGCTGACAACAGGCTTGCCCATGATTTCGTTAACGCGGTCCTTAATGCTGCGTTTCTTTTTAGTGGGCTGGTTGCTTACTACAGGTGCCTGGTTGGCATTGCCTTCAGTTGTTACCGTAGCGGGAGCCTGCTTGTCTTTGTCCTTATCTTTATCCTTGTCTTTATCTTTATCTTTGTCCTTATCATCCTGCTTGATTTCCGGTTCCGGCGGAACAGCTACGCCCGGATTGCTGAAGCCGGTGCGCGGAGTAGAGGCCAGAGCGTTGACCATGAAATCATGCCAGATAGAAAGCGGAGCGCCGCTGCCGTACATACGGTTCATAGATTTGTTGTTATCATCGCCAACCCATACGGCAGTACTGAGGTCGGGAGTGTAACCAACGAACCAGGCATCAATGTAGGTATCGGTAGTACCGGTTTTACCTGCTGCCGGACGGCCGATTCCCATGCCGCCTGCAGTGCCGCTGATAAGAACATCCTGCAGCATATTAGTAGTCAGGTATGCTGCTTCGGCATCAATAACACGTTTGGGTTCAGGCTTAGCTTCGTACAGAACCTTACCCTCACGGTCAACAATCTTCAGCAGAGCAATAGGCTTGCAATACATACCGTTGCTTGCCAGAACGCCGTAGGCTGCAGCCATTTCCAGAGGATTAACGCCCTTGCTGAGACCGCCGAGTGCCATAGCAAGGTTTGCATCGCTGTAGGCGCCGCTGTCAACCAGAGTAGTAATACCCATTTTTTCGGCATTGCTGATAATTTTGCTTACACCAACCTCTTGGGCCAGCTTAACGGTAGGCACGTTAATAGAACGTACCAGAGCTGTACGCAGGCTTACCTTACCATGCCATGCTCTGTCGGAGTTCTGCGGTTTCCAGCCGGGAGAGAATTCTTCTTCCTTATCTTCAATGACACTGGCCGGAGAATAACCGTTCTGCATTGCAGTGAGGTATACAAAGGGCTTGAAGGCAGAACCTGGCTGACGTACTGCAAGAGTAGCACGGTTGAACTTATCCTGGCCGCGGCCGCCGATCATAGCTTTAACATAACCGTTATGCGGGTCAACGGCAACCAGAGCCATTTGCGGCTGAGTCAGCTTCTTGCCGTCTGTATAATAGCCCGGCAGATGCTTCATAGCATTTTCAGCAGCCTTTTGCATATCCGGGTCTAAAGTGGTGTAAATCTTAAGACCGCCCTTATAGAGAGCGTCTGCACCAACCTCTTCGATAACCTTTTGGGTAATCATATCGAAGAAATAGGAGCGAGGATCGGAATTGGTTTTATGTGTTGTGCTGAAGACAAGCTTTTCTGCTTTGGCAGCATTACCGTCGGCAGCAGAGATAAAACCGTATTTAACCATATGGTCGATAACAAGCTCCTGACGTTTTTTACTTTCCTGCGGATTTTCAAAAGGATTAAAGTAGTTAGGGCTTTTGGGAATAGCTGCCAGAGTAGCAGCTTCAGCGATATCCAGATTCTGAACATGCTTATTGAAGTAATACATGGAAGCACTTTCAATACCGTATGCACCCTGACCGAAATAAATCTGGTTCAGATACATAGTGAGGATTTCATCCTTAGTATATTTGTGCTCAAGTTCCTTGGCAATAAAAGCTTCCTTAATTTTACGGATGATGGAACGTTCCTGGGTAAGGAAAGCATTCTTTGCCAGCTGTTGGGTAATGGTACTGCCGCCCTGTACTTCGTGACCGCTTAATGTAGAAAGCAGAGCACGTGCTGTGCCGCGGTAGTCAATACCACCGTGTTCATAGAAGCGATTATCTTCAATAGCAATAAAGGCACGCTGCACATGCTTAGGAATCTTATCAATAGTAACAGGTACTCTGCGTTCTTCCGAAAGCGTAGTATAGATTGCGTTACCATTGATATCGTAGAACTGTGAAGCAGCGTCCGGAATCAGTGTTTCATCCATATTAGGAGGTGCAAAAAGACTGGAGAAGCCATAAAGCACTGATGCTCCCATTATAATGAGGCAAACAACACTGATGACAATGAATTTTAGTACTTTAAACATTTTCTACCTCTTCTTCATTATATTGACTGCGCAGCCAATACCAAAGGCTGCAAATAGAAGTCATCTTATTATAGCATTTTCAGACAACTTTGTCATAGAATTATTGAAAACTCAGCGTATTTATTTTAAAGGAAAGTATGTAAAAGTATGCTCCGGAAGGATATGTATTGAATCGGCAGCTTGCGGATAATGAAGATAGAAGAAAAAACCTACATGATTTTATGAAAAAAACTCGCGCAGCAAAGAAAAAATTTGCCGATTTTCTGCGGGTTTTAGAGAAAAAACAGCTAAAAAAAGCACTTTTTTTGAGATTTTTTGAAGAAAATTTAATGCCAATAAATGCGATGAACAAGCATGGTTGTTTTTACACTAGCCCTAGTGTTTCATGAAAAAAACTCAAAAAAGTGCCGAAAAAAGTGTTGACATAACCTAGGTCACGTGGTATTATATACAAGTCGACGCGAT
>ERZ772820.2603-NODE-2603-length-12458-cov-7.791099_pt1 | contig 12458 bp, 12 predicted proteins | sample MGYA00511377_ERZ772820 | MGnify/ENA primary metagenome ERZ772820 (study PRJEB29015, sample SAMEA2737684) | human gut metagenome | biome: human gut; feature: human-associated habitat; material: faeces | place: China | collected 2012 ...
TAAAAAAATATTTTGATATGAGAAATTTTACTTTTAAAGGGCTGTTTTTGGCAGCAATGTTTATGGTATTAGGCAGCTTGGCAATTCAAGCAGCTGATGATGATGGCTTGATTACCAAGCAGATTACAGTCAAGTTAGAGAAGGCAGGTACTTTGCCGGATAGAATTGGAAGCACAAAGAGAGACAAAATTACTAACTTGAAGATTATTGGCGAGATAAATGGCACGGATTGGAGAGTAATACGTGAAATGGCAGGTCGTGATTACTATAATGATGGTACAGATGGAAAGCTTGCAATTTTGGATTTGTCTGAAGCAAAAATTGTGAGAGGAGGAGATTATTATTATTATGATCATGAAGGATTTTATACACATGATAATGAACTGGGTACTCATGCTTTTTACGGTTGTCGTGGTTTGACCAGTTTGACTCTTCCTTCTGGCTTAACTTCAATAGGTAGTTTTGCCTTTGCTGGTTGTTATGTTTTGACCAGCTTGTCCCTTCCTTCGGGTTTAACTTCCATTGGTGATGGAGCTTTCTACGGATGCAGGGGTTTGACCAGCTTATCCCTTCCTTCTGGTTTAACTTCCATTGGTGATCAAGCTTTCTACGGATGCAGTGGTTTGACCAGCTTGTCCCTTCCTTTTGGTTTAACTTCCATTGGTAGTCAGGCTTTCCGCGGTTGCAGTGGTTTGACCAGCTTGTCCCTTCTTTCTGGTTTAACTTCCATTGGTGATGGAGCTTTCTATGATTGTAGTGGTTTAACTTCTATTTATGTATATGCAGAAAAAATGCCAAAGCTGGGAACTAACATGTTTGATGACTGTGATGCAAAAAAATGTACTGTTTACGTTCCAAAAGGAACTTATGACGATTATTGGCTTTCTGAATTTGGTTATTTTGAGAACATCGTAGAGTTTGAAGCAACAGGCATCAATAATGTAGTCACCTCAAATGACGCCAAGGAACTCTCTCGCTATTCCGTGAATGGTCAGCGATTGTCTGCTCCTACCAAGGGTTTGAACATCGTGAAGTATAGCGATGGCAGTGTGAAGAAAGTTGCTGTTCAATAAGATGAACGCATCCTGATTATATTTAAGGGCACGAGCAATCGTGCCCTTTTTATGTTTCTGAAGAGTTAAATCGATGAAAAAGTTTGGCGGTATCAAGTAAAAAGTGTACTTTTGCTGCAAAAATATGTGTCTTGACACAAAAATTTTCAGAGAAATGAAGTATTTTGAGCGCAAGGAATATCTAGATAAACTCATCTCTGCCGAAGGCAATGGGATGATCAAGATTATCACTGGCATCCGCCGATGTGGTAAATCTTTTCTTCTTTTCAACATCTTTTGTAAGCATTTGCTTGAAAGAGGTGTTGCGGAGAATCATATCATACAGGTAAATCTTGAAGACCGCAGAAACAAGAAACTCCGTGACCCTGATGCACTTTTAGAGTATATAGATGCTCAGATGGTTGACAAGGAGAAGTATTACATTCTTCTTGATGAGGTTCAGATGGTAAAGGAGTTTGAGGATGTGCTCAATTCTTATCTCCATGTAGAGAATGCTGAGGTGTACGTAACAGGTTCCAATGCCCGGTTCTTGTCAAAGGATGTAATCACAGAGTTCAGAGGGCGAGGATGGGAAATCCGAATTCACCCATTGAGCTTTTCTGAATACTACGAGGTTGCCGGAGGAGAGGAGCGTCAAGCCCTGGAAACCTATTATCTTTATGGTGGATTGCCTGCCGTGGTGCAGATGGAAAACCCTGAAGCCAAGCAAAACTATCTTCGGGAGATTTATGAGACCGTTTATCTGAAAGATGTATTGGACCGAAATCGCTTGAAGAATCCTGAGGGAATGAAAGAGCTGGTACGTCTCCTTGCATCTACGATAGGTTCTTGTACCAATGTCTTGAAAATCTCCAATACGTTTAAATCGGCTGGTGGAGTAGAGATAAGTGGCAATACTATCAGCAAGTATTTGGAATACCTGCAGGATTCCTTCATCATCAGCGAGGCTTTGCGCTATGATGTGAAGGGACGCAAATACATAGGTGCTGGTACCAAGTATTACTTCGAGGACATCGGTATCAGAAATGCCGTGGTAGATTTCCGACAGATAGAATTCACCCATATCATGGAGAACGTGGTTTATAACGAGTTGCGGAAGCAGGGTTATACTGTGGATGTGGGGTCAGTAGAGAGCTTCAAGCGGGATGAGAATGGCAAGCTGCAGCGTAGGAATCTTGAGATAGATTTCGTGGTGAACCGTCATGATGAACGCCTCTATATCCAGTCGGCTTACGCCTTGCCGGATAAGGAGAAGGTAGATCAGGAGCAGGCTTCTCTTTTGAATGTAAACGATGGCTTCCGCAAACTGATAATCGTAGGGGATAGGTATCGTTCGGGTTATAATGAAGAAGGCATTCTGATGATGAGCCTCTCCGATTTTCTCTTGGGGAAGAGCTAGATTGTTTTGAAGAAAATGTCAAGAGCGGAAGAACAACTGGGGGTTAACAGAGTTAACAGTTAACAGTTGTTTTTCCGCTCTTTCTCCTTAAATGCACATTTTTGCCAGCTCTTCCAGGTTATCTGCCACTGCTATCACATCTCGCCAATCGCCACGAATCATGCTTTTCTCTGCCATGTCATCCAGCAGGGCAATGGTGGAGTTCCAGAAGCCTTTCATGTTGTAGAGAATCACCATCTTGTGATGATAGCCGATGGTGTGGGAGGCGGCGATGGTGAAGATTTCATCCAGGGTGCCGATGCCGCCAGGAAGGGCTACGAAGATGTCGCTCTGGGCAAGCATCAGGTCCTTGCGGTCGCTGAGATTATCACACGGAATCTCGATGTCGAGGTCAGGGAAGGTTCTGCCTCCTCGCTCTACAAGCGTAGGAACCACACCGATAGTTCTGCCGCCATTCGCCTTCACTGCCTTGCCGATGCAATCCATCAGGCCGGAGTTGCAGCCGCCGAAAACCAGGTCGTGGCCGTTCTCTGCCATCCACTTTCCCATCTCTTCAGTCATCGTGAAGAAGTCGGGGTCGATATTCTTATTTGCTGAACAAAAAACTGCTATTTTCATATTGCTTTATCTTCTATTTGATGATGTTTTATCTGTTGTTTATTGATGTTTTATCCGTTATTTATAGATGTTTAGGCAAAGGTACGCAAAAATTTCGAGATTATTGGGCTCTTTTTGCGGATAATTTCTTAATTTTGCAAACAATAACTAATCTTATAAACAGGAAGAAAGATTTCTAACAAAACAAGACAAGAGAATGAAAAGGATTATCACATATAGTATCATCGCATTGTTGCAGGCGTCTGTGGCGCTTGCGCAGACCTCTGTGTCGCTTGCGCAGCCCCCTTCGAAGCCGAAGCTTCAGAAGCGGGAGAAGTATGAATGGCAGGGAGAGATTCCTACCTATGTAGAAACGCTGAAGAAGGAATTGACCTATCCGATGGCTTGGGGCAACAGCCCGATTAAGAACTTCAAGAAGTGGAAGAAGGCGGCAAGGGCGAAGGTGTTTGAATGCATGATGACGCCTCCGAAAGCAGCTGCGGCTTGGAATATGGAAGTATTGGGCGAGGAACAGAGAGAAGGATATAAGGCACAGAAAATCACCTTTAATATCAACGCCTATTCCCGAATTACGGCTTATCTTCTGATTCCGGATGGAGGAGATGGAAAATTCCCAGCAGTAGTGGCGCTCCACGACCATGGTGCTCATCTCTTTATAGGAAAGGAGAAGATGATTCGCCCTTTCTTTATCGCTTCTGAAGAGCAGGATGCGGATGGGAATTTTTCTGAAAAGAAGAAGGCTGCCAACCAGGAGATTCTGGATGATGCAGATGCGTGGGTAAACCAGCTTTACGAGGGCCAGTATGTGGGTGATTACCTGGCGAAACATGGTTACGTGGTGCTTTCGATTGATGCACCGATGTGGGGAGAAAGAGGCCGAAAGGAGGGCGTGGATAGAAACAAATACGACCTGATAGCCGGCAACATGATGATGCTGGGTAGAGACCTCTCTGCCTTCATGACTTACGATGATATCGCCAGCACCGAGTTTCTGGCTTCGCTGCCGATGGTAGATGCGAAGCGTATTGGATGCGTGGGCTGTTCGATGGGAGCCTATCGTTCGTGGATGCTCTCGGCTTTATCGGATAGAATCAAGACGGGTGCTTCCATCTGCTGGATGATAACCACGGATGCGCAGCTTACCCGGAGATTCGGAAGAAAGGAGAATGGCGGTTTTGCAAATTGCATTCCGGGGTTGAGGCAATATCTCGACTATCCTCACATCGCCTCCCTCGCCTGTCCGAAACCGATGCTCTTCATCAATGGCACAAAAGACAAGCTCTTCCCTGTACCTGGCGTAAAGGATGCTTTCGCAGAAATGCACAAGGTTTGGAAGAGTCAGGGAGCTGATAATCTGCTGGATACGGAACTTTGGGACATTCCTCATTCCTGCGGATTGAAAGCGCAGGAGAAAATGCTGGAGTTTCTGGATAAGAATCTGAAATAGGGGTTAACAGAGTTTACAGTCATTTACTCCCGATTATGCGACTTGGTTAATCAAGTGCATGCAAATTTTAAATTAGTGATTTTGGAATAACTAACTGAGAAATTACTAAAAATAAAAAAGAGCGGAAGAACAACCGGGGGTTAACAGAGTTAACAGTTAACAGTTGTTTTTCCGCTCTTTCTTCTCTAAACTTTTGAATATTCTGAATGAATTTACCACAATTCTGCTGGCGACAGATCCTTGTCCTTTCTGCCCATCAGATAGTAATCGGCAAGGAACTGGAGGTTTGCCTGGGTAATCTTCAAGCCTGCCTCCCTGATGTATCGGCTGGTGAAGATATTGGCGTCAGGCAACATATTATTCTCTATCAGTTTGCACACAATCTCGTATGGGAATGGGCGGCCATTGCCGCTGATGATTCCGAAGCTGTCATCCTCAGCGCGCTCAGCGTTGTAGTAAGGATTCTCAGGCGAAGCGATGCAGTGGGCGAGGCCGAAACTGATATTGATACCCGTATAAGGACTTGCGCTCACGATGATGCCCTTCTCGTATTGCTGTGGGAATCGGATATCCTTAGGCAATTCGAACTCAATCTCCTTGAAGAACTCCTTCAGGGTCTTCACATCCTCCAGGAAGATGAACTTGTCGCCCAATTCCTTTGCTTTCAGCAGGTTGTAATCGTGGATAGCCTTCTCGCGATCTACGCTCGCCTCCATCTTCTCGATCTTCTCCTTGAATTCCTTATCCTCCCAGAGCTTGTGGGTAGGCATTTCAGCCGTAATCTTCTCAAGCCACTCTAGGGAAGTAAGCGCCAGGAGATTGCTTCTGCTGGCAATGGTCATCTCCATCTGTACGGAGTAGGCCATAGGTTCTGTAAGTCCCTGAGGAGAATTTGCCATCTGCTGGAGAGTGAACTGCAGGCGCTGGCGATTGCCTACATTGAAGTAGCAGCCATAGTGGAACCAAGCCAACGTGTCGCGGCGATGGATTTCGTCGAGTTGCTTCTCTTCTTCTTCATTCTGATTCTCCAGTACAGGCATTTCGCCCAGATAGGCAATCAGACGCTCATTCTCAGGCGCAGTCTCGTATTCCTTGTCGAGCAGATTATAGGCAAGCTTGGCAGCCAGCGTCATCGTACTGAAGAGGAAAGGAACGGCTTCCTGAATGTAGGTGCTCTGCTGGTAATGGTGCCAGCACAGGAACTTGATGTCGGCGAAGTTGATTTCTTCCGGATCGTATTCAGGAACATCTTCGTTCAGGGTATTCGGAACGAAATCGTCCTCGTTCTCATAGAAAGGAATGTAGGTACCGTAGCGCTTCTTGCATTCCGCAGTAAACGCCTTCCAGATTCCTGCGCCGGAAATCACATCCTCAAAGTAGCCCGCAATGCTGAGTGCAAGCTGCTTGGCATCCTCCACATTCTTAAACTGATGGGTGAAGCACGCCTCGTCGAGGGCGTGGTATATTTCGTTAGCCAGTTCTGTATAGTACTGATCTACTTCGTTTGGTTTCTCGTATGGATGCATTGCCATCCAATCCTGGGTGAAAATTACCTTTTTCATTTTTTTCGATTCTTTGTTATTCGAGGTTAAGCGATGTCGTTGTGACGCGATATTCGTTCTTCTCGGTTGATGTTTATGATTCTTGTTAGCCAGTTCGGAGCAATATTGCCCGATTTACCTGTAAAGATAATGCAAAGATAATGATTTCTGCGCAAAAAATGCAAGAAATTCGCAGTTTTTTCGTATCTTTGCACCCGAATTTAGGCAATCTTAATAAATGCGTGGGATTGCCGCAAGCGTTTCGGAAGGATTTTGCACCCTAATTCATGGCTGGGAGGGTGAATTCGGCCTTCCATTTTGATTATAATGAATTAAGGTTAAAAAGATTTGAAGACATTTGAAGAATTAGGCGTGAGCGAGGAGATTCGCCGTGCCATCGAAGAGCTTGGATTTGAGAATCCAATGCCAGTTCAGGAAGAAGTAATCCCATATTTGCTTGGTAATAAGAACGACGTGATTGCGTTGGCGCAGACCGGTACGGGTAAGACTGCATCTTACGGTATTCCGGTAATCCAGAAGACTGATGCCAGCAGCAAGCAGACACAGGCTGTCATCCTCAGTCCTACACGTGAGCTCTGCCTCCAGATAGCAGACGATTTGAACAGTTTTGCCAAGTACATCGACGGTTTGCATATTGCCGCTGTTTATGGCGGTACCGACATCGGAAGCCAGATTCGCACCCTGAAGCATGGTGTGCAGATTATCGTGGCTACCCCTGGTCGTCTGCTCGATTTGATTAATCGTGGCGTGGCTCAGTTGGAGAACGTGAACAACGTGGTGCTTGATGAGGCTGACGAGATGCTGAACATGGGCTTCTCTGAGAGCATCAATGCCATCTTCGAGAACGTTCCGGAAGATAGAAACACTCTGCTCTTCTCGGCTACCATGAGCAAGGACATCGAGAAGATTGCCCTCAACTACCTGCACGACCACAAGGAAATCGTAGTGGGTTCGCGCAACGAGGGTGCTGAGCATGTAAACCACATCTACTATCTGGTAAATGCCAAGGACAAGTATCTCGCCCTGAAGCGCGTGGTGGATTTCTATCCACGCATCTTTGCCATTATCTTCTGCCGTACCAAGCTGGAGACTCAGGATATTGCAGATAAGCTGATTAAGGATGGTTATAATGCAGAGGCGCTGCACGGCGACTTGAGTCAGCAGCAGCGTGACCTCACCATGCAGAAGTTCCGTAACCATACTGTTCAGTTCCTGGTGGCTACCGATGTGGCTGCTCGTGGTCTGGACGTAGATGATCTGACTCACGTTATCAACTATGGTTTGCCTGATGATGTGGCAAGCTACACCCACCGAAGCGGCCGTACCGGTCGTGCCGGAAAGAAGGGAACATCCATCTCTATCATCCATACCAGAGAGAAGTTCAAGGTTCGCCAGATTGAGAAGCAGATTGGCAAGGAGTTCGTGGACGGCGTATTGCCAACCCCAGAGGAAATCTGCAAGAAGCAGCTCTTCAAGACCATGGACGACATCATGAAGACCGATGTGGACGAGGATCAGATTGAACCATACATGGCAGAAATCAACCGCCAGTTTGAGTACATCGACAAGGAGGACATCATCAAGAAGATGGTGACCATCACCTTTGGTAAGTTCCTCGATTACTATAAGAATGCTCCTGAGATTATCAAGCCAGAAACAGGCAAGGGTTCCCGTGGCGGCGAAGGCCGTGGAAGCCGTGGCGAGGGCCGTGGCAAGGTTTCCAATGGTCGCAGAAAGCATGAGACTGAGGCTGGTTTCAAGAGACTGTTCATCAACCTGGGTAAGGCGGATGGTTTCTATCCGGGCGAAATCATGCAGTATCTGAACAAGCACGTGAAGGGTCGCCAGGAGGTGGGTCACATCGACCTGCTGAGTAAGTTTGCCTACATCGAGGTGCCTGAGGAGGATGCTAAGCGCGTGATGAAGGCATTGACTGGTACTGAGTACAAGGGCAGAACCGTGAGATGTAACGATGCTGATGAGGAAGGTCATGGCAGAGCAGCCCGTGGTGGTCGCAGTTCTGAGGGTAGAGGCGCCCGTTCTTCAGAAAGAGGAGGTCGCAGTTCAGAAGGTCGTGGTCGCAGAGGTTCTTCTGATGATGCAAGAGACTCTCGTGATGCTCGTGGAAAGGGAGGACGTGGAAGTCGTGGCGAATCTCGTGGCGGCAGAAAATCACGCAGCCAGGAGGATACAGGCGATTGGCGCCAGTTCTTCCAGAACAACGACAACGTGAAGTTCAAGGGCGAGGAGCCAAACTTCGAGGAAGAAGGCTGGGCTCGCCGCAGACCTAAGAAGAAGTAAAGCATAGCATGGTGAAGAAAAGTAAATCATGTGGCTATAGTTATCATAGTAAAGGGCATTCTTTCTTGTGAATCAAGGAAGAGTGCTCTTTTCCGTTATTATTCTAGTGGGAAACATTCAAGTTACTATGCTTTTATGAATAATCTTCGATATTTAGACTTTTTCTTTTGATGCTTTTTGTGTATGTTGTTGATTACCAGATTAGTTGTTGTAGATGAGATTTTCTTATATTTAGACCTGGTTTTTACTTCTATCTAAAAATAAAATTGTATTTTTGCAGATTAAATAACTATTGATATATGAGAAAAGTAACTTTATACATGATCTTGGCTTTTATAGTAGCACCAATCTTTGTTTCCTGCTACCAAAGTCATAAGGAAGAGTTGAGCGTGGCTTATGCACTAGCTGAGACAGAACCGGATAGTGCCTTGGCGTTTTTGAACCATATAGAGCAGAGAAAACTTTCTGAAGAGGATATGGCGAAGTATGCCCTCATTTATTATAGGGCACAGGATAAGTCTGGTTTGGATGTGGATAACGATTCCTTGATTCGCATAGCATATGATTGGTATGAGAAACACCAAAACGATTCGCTCTATGCTACAGCCTTGTATTATATGGGAAAGTGTTTCTTGCTGAATGATAGTATGGAGCAGGCAAAGACATGTTTAGAAAAGACTTATTCTATGTCGGACAGTCTTCATGATATGAACCTAAAATGCTTGGCATTGGATAAGTTGATAGAGGTTGAAGAACAGCTGGCACCTTATAAAGCATTGGGATATGCAAAATCTTTGGTGAAGATGTATGATTCCATGCCAAATGTATCTATATATAATAAGGTAGCAGCTCGTTTGAGATTGGGGGAGAACTTCTTTTATGTTGATAGCTTGAAACAGGCTTTGGAAGAAGAGAAAAAAGCATATAGGATTGCGGTGCAAGCTGGTGATAATAACTTGTTGTCATATGTAAGTCAAAATTTAGCTAGTACTTTTAATGAGCTAGGGAAAAAAGATAGTTGCTTATATTATGCTCAACTGGCTTATGGGTTGAAAGAGACAAACCGTTTTTCTTGCCAGTTGACCCTCGCATCTACTTATATCTCTGTAGATTCCATAAAACAAGCTTTTAGATTATTGAAACAGGCAAAACCAAAAACGGCGGAAGACCGCTATTCTGTATTTTATATGCAAAGCCATGCTGCTATGAAGGTCCAAGATTATAGGGCTGCTAAGAACTTTGGCGATTCAGCATACCATTATTTGGAAGAGATGTATCGAACAGCATTACAGGGTAAAGCAATTTATTATAAATCATTCTTGAAAAAGGAAAGTGAAAGGGCGAAAATGCAAGGTAAGGCAGAAATGCAGCGATGGGTGTTTAGTTTGATGTTCTTATTATGTTTTGTTGTGGTTATATTTGTTTTGTATGTTTATAAATCATATAAGAAACAGGTAAAACTACGTATGGAGTATGAAAGGGAAGAACACCTTCAAAAGCAACAAATGTAAGAAAAAATTCATCAAGAGGAACTTTCATATAAAGAGGTTCAACTATCTGTGATGCGTAACTATTTGCAAAAGAAAATCGATGTTGTGGAAAAATTAAATTCTATAGCTCCAAGTGAAAATAAACATATAGTGTTGGCGGAGAGTGATTGGGACGAATTGGAGGTGTTTTTAGATAGTGTGGAAAACCTATTTGTAAGACGACTTAAGCAAAACCATCCGAATTTGTCTAAGAGTGATTTACGGCTAATGATGCTTTTGCGTTTAAAGCTATCTCAAAAGGCATTGGCTTCTATCTATTGTATAAGCGAGAAAGCAATTAAGCAAAAATTGTTCTTGTATAAAAATAAAGTTGGTATCAAGAATGAGCATTTTTCGCTTCGTAACTACATTGAAAACTTCTAATATTTATCAGAATAAAGTAAGTTTAGACCTGGAAAATCTAGGGGGCTATTTTAAACGTTTGATATTTAGGCTTATACGGTTGTTATGTGGTTTAAAAGAAATAGACCTGCATTGTTGGGATAGTATTGCAAAACTATGTAATTTTGCAGCCGAGATTTAATTATGTCTAAAAAGTAAAAATATGAAAAAAGTAAGAATGGTAATTTCGCTTTTCCTGCTTATGCTTTTCGCTTTTGGTCAAGTGAAAGCTATGTCCCTTCCCGCTGTAAAAAATATTCCTATGCATAAGGAAAAGGGACATTTGGGAACACGAACAGAAGGGCCTAATGTATCAGTGAGTTTGGATGAAGCCCATCTTGTTGTGAGCATTAGCAGATATGTTGGTGAAGTAAATGTAATCCTTGTAGATGTGAATGGTAGTATTGTTGTTAATGATACGTTTGTGGTAAATGAAAAGAATGATTATTTACTTCGTTCTTTTACACGTTTTATAGGTTTCTACTCAATAACTATAGAGCTAGATAATGTGACTTATTATGGTATAATTGATGATTAATTTTAAAGTACAAGTAAAAATGAAAAAAGTATTATTCTTACTCGCATGTTTGTTCATGTATGGGGCTGAGTCTTTTTCACAAAAACTTGTGGAAATTGATGGACGTGTAAATGTCAAGAAAGTAATATTAAAATAATAAAATAACAAACAAAGATAGGTGGGGAAAAGCAAATCGCAATTCCACCTATCCTTTTAATGCTTATAGTTTATGAAAAAAAACATTTATTTACACATCGTTAGTCTGTTTTTGCTGTTTTCTACATCTTGTAGTGGTGATGACACAAACAATGTCAGTCCAGTCTTAGAGGGAATGAGTCCTGAGAATTTTCCCGTTCTCGATGGATCTGATTCTACGGAACCATTGAGAGATATATTGATGTGCCGAATTTTTGGTTTTCAATACAAATGGGAAAGATATAGCCCTTTCCTGCAAGATCCAACTAGAGCAAAGCAAGAAGTACGCCCAGTTTATGCTTGTTCTGACAGTCAACGTGCATTGATAGAAAAGAAAATGCAAAAGTCAAACACGCATCAATCATATATGAATTTGATAGATGGAAAGGTTGAACTTGTAATTGCCGCTAGAGCAGCTTCGCGTGATGAAAATAAATACGCTCGGGACAATAATGTTGCATTGATAGAAAAACCGATAGCTAAGGATGCTTTAACTTTTATGGTTAATAACTCTAATCCTATAGAATGTCTATCTGTGGAGCAAATAAGAAAAATATATATAGGAGATATCACTAATTGGCAAGAGGTTGGTGGAGAAGATATGCTTATAACTCCTTATGTGCGTAATAGAAACTCTGGTAGTCAAGAAAAATTTGAAACAATGGTAATGGATGGGCTAGAAATCAAAAAGTTTCCAGAGTGGCATATGGGAACAACTATGGAAACTCCTTATTTCCAAATAGAAAATGATAGGAGTGGAATTGCGTTTACTCCATATTATTATTATAGCGTAATTGTTGGCTATGGAAGTACGAAGGCTATCGGTATAGAAGGGGTTGGCATGACTAAGGAGAATATATATAATGATACTTATCCATATGTAACTAATATTTATGCTTCTATTCGAGCTGATATAGACAAGAGCTCTACTGCTTATAAAATTTTTGAATTTCTGACTAGTGACAAAGGGCAATCAGTTGTAGAGGAAAGTGGTTACATCCCTCTTCATAAATCTTCTACAGGGATAAGTAAGCAAACAAATGACGGAAAAATAGAAGTTTCTTATTTGCATGGTAATATTGCAGTTAAGTGTGATGAATGTTTACAAAAGATACAAGTATTTGATTTGAATGGAACAAAGGTCTTTTCCAAAAGTGTAAATGATAAATTCATAAAAATTCATCACCATCTGAGTGGGGTATTTGTGATTTCATTATTTTTTGATAATGGATCTTCTTATATAAAAAAGATAATATGTAGTGGAAAGTAATGTCGAGTCAGCACAATCATCTTTGCACTTGTTGTGGCTTTTTTCTTCAAAAATTATATTTTGCGGTAAATATACAGCAATTTCTTTGGAAAATTGCGGTGTTTTTACCGCAATTTTTGTATATTTGCAGCCGTAAACATCAAAT
>ERZ772820.2608-NODE-2608-length-12445-cov-3.392413_pt1 | contig 12445 bp, 9 predicted proteins | sample MGYA00511377_ERZ772820 | MGnify/ENA primary metagenome ERZ772820 (study PRJEB29015, sample SAMEA2737684) | human gut metagenome | biome: human gut; feature: human-associated habitat; material: faeces | place: China | collected 2012 ...
TAAATCAAAGGGAGGACATTTTATGATCAAGCAGAGAAACATTGCTTTGTGCATAGTATTTTCAATCATTACATTTGGAATATATGCACTGTATTGGTTCGTTTGCCTTACAAATGATGCTAATCAGGAATCTGGACAGACAGATGCAACAAGCGGTGGGGTAGCATTGTTGCTTACTATCGTTACATGTAATATCTATGGATGGTTCTGGGCATACAAGATGGGCGAGAAGATTGATGCCATAAAGACAAAGAATGGTCAGCCAGCAGGAAACTCAAGCATACTTTTCCTTCTGCTCCAGTTATGTGGACTTGGAATTGTATCATATGCTATTATGCAGGATACCATCAATAAAAATGCGTAATGAATCAAATTGCATACAAATATACATTGAAAAATGTATAGATGCAGTTGCATACAGACAAAATGTATGAGAAAATAGTCCCGTAGGCTGAGTTGTGTCTGCGGGGCTATTCTATTATTTTTATTGCAGTTATGTAGTGGTTATATAGGAACAGTATAATTGCAGTCATACACAAGTCATACATATGTAATTAAGGATCTAAATTTAAGGAGGATTATCAATTATGATCAAACAGAGGAATATTGGAATATGTATTCTGCTTTCAATTGTGACATGCGGAATATATGGATTGTATTGGTTTGTTGTGCTGACAGACGATATCAATCAGGAGTCAGGAGAGACAGATGCAACAAGTGGTGGAATGTCGCTTTTGCTCACTATCGTTACATGTAACATCTATGGATGGTTCTGGGCATATAAGATGGGTGAGAAAGTTGATATCATAAAGAATAAGAACGGTGTACCATCAAGCAACTCAGGCATCTTATACGTCCTTCTTCAGGTATTTGGACTTGGAATTATTGCATATGCGCTTATGCAGGACACTGCAAACAAATATGCAGAGGCTATACCTCAGATGAATACAGGATATGGTCAGCAGGGTTATAATCAGAACACATACAACCAGAATGCGTATGGTCAGCAGGGATATGATCAGAATGCATACAACCAGCAGGGATATGGTCAGAATACATACAATCAGCAGGGATATGGTCAGCAGCCATACAGCCAGCAGGGATATGATCAGAACGCATATAACCAGCAGGCATACGGACAGCAGCCATATGGTCAGCAGGGATATGACCAGAATGCATATAACCAGAATGCATATAACCAGCAGGCATACGGACAGCAGCCATACAGCCAGCAGGGATATGATCAGAATGCATACAATCAGCAGGGATATGGTCAGCAGGCCGGTTTAGACCAGAATACATTTGGCCAGCAGTCAGATCAGAATATTAACACATCAGCAGATGCTTCAGGCAGTGATAACAGCCAGCAGTAGTCGGCGGAGACAAAGAAATACAGAGCATGGATCAGATACAGAAATCAAGAAGAAATGCGATAATTAAAAGGGATGCCATCCTCGTGGGGATAGGCATCCTCTATTATATATTCATAAGAGTGACAGGACTTGCCATACCATGTATATTCAGAAAGATAACCGGATTTTTATGCCCAGGATGCGGGATAACACGGGCTATCCTTGCGGCCGTAAGGCTGGATCTTGCAAAGGCATTTGCTTATAATCAATTTATGTTTATAGCTCTTCCGGCGTTGGCATACATAATTGTAAAAAACGATTATGTATTCGTAAGATATGGAAACAGAAAGTTATCGCGATTTGACAATATACTTATATTTATATGTATTGCCGGGGCGGTGATGTTTGCCGTTCTCAGGAATGTGATGCGCTTTTGAGAGAGAGACGATGACAAGTTTATTGGCAGTGTTATAGAATGACCATCGTAACAGACTTATTTAATATCCCATCTTCTTGACAATAAATAATAAAAAGGCATATAATTTACAATTACCGAGGAGTTTTTCGGTAAAGTTGCACAAGCATTTCATTTGTGCTTGTAGTATTTTTTCAGGGAGGGTTTTTGAAATGGCAAAAAAACCGTATTATATTACAACCGCCATTGCATATGCATCAGGTAAACCTCATATAGGCAACACCTACGAGATCGTGTTGGCTGACAGCATTGCAAGGTACAAGAGATTCGCAGGTTATGATGTAAGATTCATGACAGGAACAGATGAGCATGGACAGAAGATCGAGAACAAGGCTTTTGAGAACATGCGGACCCCAAAGGAATTCGTTGATGAGACATCAGGTGAGATCAAGAGAATATGGGATCTCATGAATACTTCATATGACAAGTTTATCCGTACAACAGATGATTACCATGAGAAGCAGGTACAGAAGATATTTAAGAAGCTGTACGATCAGGGTGATATATATAAGGGACATTATGTAGGAAAATACTGTACACCATGTGAGTCGTTCTTCACAGATGGACAGCTCATAGATGGCAAGTGTCCGGACTGTGGAAGACCTGTTCAGGAGGCCAAGGAGGAGGCATACTTCTTCAAGATGAGCAAGTATCAGGACAAGCTCATGAAGCATATAGAGCAGCATCCTGAGTTTATACAGCCTGAGTCAAGACGTAACGAGATGGTTAACAACTTCCTTAAGCCGGGACTTCAGGACCTGTGTGTATCAAGAACATCATTCAAGTGGGGAATCCCAGTGGACTTTGATCCAAAGCACGTTGTATATGTGTGGGTTGACGCACTTTCAAACTACATAACTGGACTTGGATATGACGTAGATGGAAAGAGCGATGAGAAGTTTTATAAATACTGGCCGGCAGATCTTCACTTGATTGGCAAGGATATCCTGAGATTCCATACCATTTACTGGCCTATCATGCTGATGGCACTCGGACTTCCGCTTCCAAAGCAGGTATTCGGTCATCCTTGGCTCCTCCAGAGTGATGGCAAGATGAGTAAGTCGAAGGGCAACGTAATGTACGCTGACGATATGGTCAATATATTTGGCGTGGATGCTGTCAGATTCTTTGTTCTTCACGAGATGCCATTTGAGAATGATGGAGTTATCTCATGGGAGCTCATGGTTGAGAGACTCAACTCAGAGCTTGCAAATACACTTGGAAATCTGGTCAATAGAACCATATCGATGTCAAACAAGTATTTCGGTGGCATTGTGACAAATACCAACGTCACAGAGCCTGTCGATGAGGATCTTAAGAAGGTCGTTATGGACTGCAGATACAAGGTTGCAGAGTGCATGGATAAGCTCAAGGTTGCAGATGCGATCACAGAGATATTTGCACTGTTCAAGAGATGCAACAAGTACATAGATGAGACAATGCCTTGGGCACTCGCAAAGGAGGACAAGAAGGACAGACTGAACACAGTTCTGTACAACCTTGTCGAGAGCATCGTTATAGGTGCAACACTCCTTGAGCCATATATGCCTGAGACAACTGAGAAGATCATGGCACAGCTCAATACCGAGAAGAGAAAGGTCACAGAGCTTGGAAAGTTTGGTCTGTACAAGTCAGGAACAAAGGTAACAGAGCAGCCTGAGATCCTATTCGCACGTCTTGACGTGAAGGAAGTTATGGCTAAGGTTGCCGAGTTCGCTCCAGTGGAGAAGGAGTCCATGTACGAGCAGGCCAAGAAGCAGAAGGAAGAGAAGGAGAATTCTGCTGAGACCAAGAAGATCAAGATAGCTGAGGCGAAGGTCCAGGCACTCAAGGCCAATCCTGATGTAGTTGACAAGCAGGAGATAAGCATTGAGGAGTTCCAGAAGATGCAGCTCATGATCGGCGAGATTGTTGCATGTGAGGAGGTTCCTAATTCAAGAAAGCTTCTCTGCTCACAGGTAAGCTTTGGCAAGAACAATGTAAAGCAGATAGTATCAGGAATCAAGGGTACATACTCAGCAGAGGATATGGTAGGTAAGAAGGTTGTGGCTATAGTAAATCTTAAGCCATGTAAGCTTGCCGGAGTCGTATCAGAGGGTATGCTTCTGTGCGCAGAGGATCCTGAGGGCAATCTGTCACTCCTGACCACCGAGAAGGACTTCCCAGGTGGATGCTTTATAAGCTAAGATATAAAATAGTGGATATAATGAGGGAAGCATCACAGGCCGGGCACACGGCCGGGATCCGTGGTGTTTCCCTGTTTTTATTTATAAAGCTGAAGTAAATTTTATGTTACAAAGATTATACGCAGAGGCCTTTCTGCATTGATTTATTAGATGTTTCATGATAGAATTTTGTTAGGTGCACGGACAGGAGGAGTGTGCCTTTGGAAAGATTTAGAAATCTTAGCGCCATGACCCCTGGGCTTTGGCTTTCAGGGATAACGAGGTTGAAGGTTATCGAATATTCGGCGGATGCCTTCACGCAGAGTCTGGATGCGCACATGATATCCAAATATGGGGGTAACTCCAAAACAAAGAATCATGACCAGACACCCATAGCTGTTATGTATGGTGGTTTCACCTTTTTTAAGTGCGCCATATTATAATATTATCAGTATACAGCGTGGTTATAAGCCGAAAGGAGATTAATTTAATATGTGTGGAATCATAGGATATGTAGGAAAGAAACCAGCCAAGGACATTCTTATTGACGGACTGGCAAAGCTCGAGTACAGGGGATATGACAGTGCGGGAATAGCACTGCTTAATGATGATGATACACTGACGATCAAGAAGAAAGCCGGCAGAGTGGAAGACCTCAGGGAGATGTGCAGCGACGACAGTCCTGTGTACAGATCAACCTGTGGAATAGGCCATACGAGATGGGCTACTCACGGCGGAGTTACGGATGTGAATGCACATCCACATAGGTGCGGAGATGTGGCACTTATACATAATGGAATTATAGAGAACTATAACGACATTGTGAGAGAATACGGACTGGCCGACAGGTTGGTATCCGAGACGGACACAGAGGTAGTAGCAGCACTTCTGGACACACTGTACGATGGCAATCCCATCGAGACTATCAGAAAGGCTGTTAAGGCTATAGCCGGTTCATTTGCACTCTGCATTATGTTTGCAGACAGACCGGGCAAGATATACGCAGTGAGAAATGTAAGTCCGATGATCGCTTCATACACAGATGAGGGATCGATCATTGCATCAGACCTCACAGCGATAATATCATTTTCAAAGGAATACTTTGTTGTGCCGGAGTATCATATACTGACACTCTCAAGCACAGGCATCAGAGTAGAAGACATGAAGGGGAACATGGTAGAGCCGGAGATGCTCAAGATAACATGGGACATAACGGCAGCTCAGAAGGGTGGATATCCGCACTTTATGCTGAAGGAGATCTATGAGCAGCCAGAGGCACTGAGAAACACGATAACTCCTCGTATAGTGAATGAGCTTCCTGATTTCACTGAGGACGGCATCGATGATGAGGTGTTTAAGAATCTTGAGAACATCACAGTGGTTGCATGCGGAACAGCTATGCACGCCGGAATAGTCGGCAAGGCCATGATTGAGAAGGAGTTAAAGATTCCTGTTAATGTTGAGATAGCATCAGAATTCAGATACAAGGAACCACTCATAAATGAAAAGACTCTCGTAATAGTTACATCACAGTCAGGAGAGACTATTGACACACTCGAGGCACTCAGACTTGCCAAGAGATGTGGATCAAAGGTTCTGTCCATAGTCAATGTAAAGGGATCGACCATCGCCAGAGAGAGCGATTACGTCCTTTATACACATGCCGGTCCTGAGATCGCAGTTGCAAGTACCAAGGCATATTCGGTACAGATGGCTGCAATGTATCTCATTGGATGCAGACTTGGCTATGTCAAGGGTATATACTCTGAGGACAGGGCAAAGGCATTCATCAGACAGCTTCAGGGCGTTATCCCGGTGATAGAGGAGACACTCAAGCAGGCAGATGAAGTAAAGACAGTTGCAAACTATATAAAGATGGCTCCGGATGCATTCTTCATAGGAAGAGGACTGGATTATACACTGTCACTGGAAGGTGCACTGAAGCTGAAAGAGATTTCTTATGTTCACGCTGAGGCTTATGCGGCAGGGGAGTTAAAACATGGAACGATAGCACTCATAACTGAGAACGTTCCGGTCATAGCTTTGGCTACACAGGAATCTGTATACGGAAAGATGATTTCCAATATACGCGAGGTTAAGGCAAGAGGCGCATACGTCATTCTTGTCAGCATGGATGAAGAGTACAATGATAAAGATGTATGTGACAAACACATATCCATACCAAAGCAGGATGGATTGTTCACGGTATTTTCGGCTGCTGTCATCCTGCAGCTTATAGCGTATTACACGTCCGATGCAAAGGGGTTGGACGTAGATAAGCCACGTAATCTGGCAAAGTCAGTTACAGTAGAATAATTGACTCCGGGACTTACATGGATATCGTGCGATAAATATCGGAGGGTTTTATATGAGTGATAAGATGTATTTGTGTGATGAGTACAAATTGTACTTTAAGATTGAAGACGATGTAGAGGTTCTTCACAATGAGGTAGAGCTGTACAATGCTCAGTTTGTGGGCAATAATGCGTTCTGCCATGAGGAATATATAGATGGTCAGAGAGCTCTGACATATTCTATTCCAGCCATGACTACCATGAATCAGTTCCTTGAGAAGAAGATACACAAGGATGAGCTGGTTGATCTGATATTCAGTATTGCAGATCAGCTCATGTATCTCAAGGCGAATGATCTGTCCATTGGAAAGGTTATACTGAATAAGGGATATATGTATATAGACTTCCAGAATATGGCTGTTCAGCTCATATTCCTGCCTATAGATAAGCCTATGGACAGATGTAATATGGAGAAGTTTATAAGGGATCTTATGGGCAATATGAAGTTTGCGAATAAGAAGGCATCCGATGCCGGATATGAGCTTATCAAATACTTTGATCACAATCCTACATTTTATCTGTCAGAATTTTATAAGTTTATAACAGACCTGAAGAATGACAATATAGCACATCCTGAGGATGAGCAGGAGCTTATGAAGTCAGCGGGAGTCAGCCCGGTCAATGTGGCTAAGGTAGAGGTTCCTGAGACTCCTCATGTTACAACTTCTTCATTCAAGCTTGCAAAGGAAGTTAAGGATTTCTCATCAAATGATATTGGATTTGATGACAACGATGACGGTTCGACAACAGTTCTCACAGCCAACAACCGTGGCAAGAGCGGCCCTGTCATCATAAGAACCAGAACAGGTGAGAGGATAAGGATCGACAAGCCGATATTCTGTATCGGTAAGTCTACACAGGGAGTTGACTATCAGGTAACTGACAACAATTCAGTCAGCCGCCGCCATGCTTACATTATCAATGTCAACGGCGTGTACTATCTGAGAGATAACAAGTCGACCAACCACACTTACCTTGGTGGCAAGATCATAAGCAGCGGAACGGATATGATGCTCATAGATGGTATCAGATTCAAGCTTGCGAACGAGGAGTTCACCTTCAAGGAGAAATAAAATAGTATATTATACTGGATAAGGAGACTTGTTTATTATTATAATGAGTCTCCTTATTTTATAATAAATCCCCTGCATGGGCGCACCGGAGTACATGTGGGTAAAGGGGTAATATAAATAGAATGTGAAAAAAGGGGGAGTATCAAAGATTATGAAAAGAAAAGGAAGCTTATCGGGAAGGACACTGTGTAAAAAAGCAGCAACAGTGGTAATGTGTGCAGTGCTGATGCTGACGGCAGGTATTCAGACGACAGGTATTCAGACTGTTAAGGCCAGTACCCTTGACCAGCAGATAGAAGAGGCTCAGAGTGAGCTGGAACAGGTGAAGAAAGATCAGAGTGAAGTGCAGGCTGTATATGATCAGGGCTCTATAGGCTTTGTAGACTGGATGCTTGCGAAGAACGACTTGACAACAAAACAGAAAAATGATCTGGATTGGGCTAAGAATGTCCTGCAGAATGCATGTGAGGAAGATTTCTCCAAGTGGGCTGGTGGTGATAGTACAGGACTGCCGGCATCAAGGAATAACAAGGTTACTGTTGTCGGAGACAGGAAAGATGCGATATCTTTGGAGAACACAAAAAGTTCATTTACGATTCTGAATAATGTAAATGAGCTTAGAGCATCAGACGAAAACTTTATCGGAGCAATGAAAAGAAATCCGGCCAAGACCAACTTCTATTTTATGGCTGTTGCGCAGACGGGAGCGGACAGAGGTGCAGGTCTTACAAATCATTCACTTCTTCAGGTGTCATGTGAGAATCTGGCGTTTGGATATACTGATCCGGCGGCAGGATGGAACAGTGAGAAGGCATCTTTTAACAAGATAAGGGATGAGCTGGGATATTCATCCATAACTTCGCAGAGTCAGCTTACAGCTGTTGAACAAAAGGCGGATTCGGAGGGAGTCACGGTTGGACATTATACCAATATGTTCTGGGCAGCAGATCAGGTGATGGGAGTCGGATTCACACTCTATGGCAGGTATGGCAATACTTCATGCTTCAATGCAAGCAAGCTTTCAAACTATACTAGCAAATATGAGGTGTACACAATAGCTGAATTTGAGAAGCTGTTTGATGAATATTATGAGACTGTAGATCCGGAGAAGTGGCAGAAAAAGGTGGATGCAGCGCAGGCCAAGCTGGATAAGCTGCTTGGACAGCGGTATGATGCATGCACGGAGCATGTGTATGGTGAAGGTGTGAAAAAAGAGGCCACATGTACAGAGACAGGTGGAACAGTATACACATGCGCTAAATGTGGCTACAAAAAGATAGAGGATGAGGTTCCGGCTCTTGGGCATAGCTTTACAGTTGGCGTATGTACGAGATGTAAAGTAACAGGACCAAAGACGATGTACGTGTACTGGAGATTATCGGAAACTGCTTCATCAGCCACATATGATCAGGAGTTCGAAGTAGGAAAGGATATAGAGACATACATATCTTTCTCAACGGCATCAGATAGCAAATCCGATGACAAATTCGTGTTTGATATAGCAGACCCGTCTATTATTTCGTATACCCCTTCGTCTAACTATGCTGGAACATTCCATATGAACAAGATAGGAGAGACAACGGTGACTGTATATCCGGTCGTGAATCCGGATATGAAGAGGGTAATCACTGTGTCGGTAACAGATGTGGGTGGTCATGACTATGTAATAAGTCAGGCAGAACCGGGATCTGGAGAGACAGAAAAAATTTGTTCAAAGTGCGGGACGACAAAAACGGTGACAATCCCGACGGCAATAACACGTACTGTATGGTGGAGTGATAGTAATGGATATTACAAGCCTGCTGATGTGGAAGTAGGTGATGAGATCAATCTGGAAGTAGATTATGCACCAACGAAGGTCGACAACTCTGAGTTTATAGTTACATCATCGGATGAAGGTATTGTAAAAGTGAGTGATCCGGAATCTTCTTATAGAAGATATGATGCTAAGCTTACGGCGGTCGGAACAGGTGATGTAACCATAAGAATAGTTCATAAATATGACAGCTCAATTTGTCAGGAATACACGTTCAATGTGGCAGATCAGGGGGGACATGAGTATGTCATATCAGAGGCAGATGAGGGTGAAAGCCAGACAGTAGAGACGTGTTCAAAGTGCGGATATGAGAAGATCGTGTCACTTCCTACCAGTATCAGATATGTGTATTGGCAGGAGAAGGACAGCGATAACAGGACTACTTCACCAAGTGAGTATGAAATTGGAGCGGAACTGAGTATAAATATAATGGATTGGCCAACGAGAGCGGACATACATGAGTATGCGGTTACATCGTCGGATGAGACTGTTGTAAAGGTGAATGAAGTGTCTAGGACTGCGGCATCACTTTCGGCAATCGGCAACGGCGTTGTAACGATTACGGTTGCCAGTAAATATAATCCGTGGGTGAAGGCTGAGTATGAACTTGATATAACAGAGATAGGCGGACATTCATACACTGCGGAAATAGTAAATGATGAAACTCTTGCACAGGCTGCGACCTGTACAACTGCTGCGAAATATTATTATTCCTGTGATAACTGTGGAAGAGTGAATCGCAAAAAGACATTTACACACGGGGATAGCCTGGGACATGATTACGCCCCAAAGTATGAGTGGTCAGCAAATGGCAACACTTGCAAGCTGGTTCTCACCTGTACCAGAGATTCGAGTCATGTGATCAGTGAACCGATGACTGTAACAAGCAAGATAACGCAGGCATCCTGCGAGAACGATGGTGCAAAGGTGTGTACAGCAAAATGCACGCTGAATGGCAAGAGTTATCAGAGTACCAAGAAGATAGCCATTGGTGCATTGGGACATAGATGGGATTCAGGCGTGGTTAAGAAAAAAGCTTTGTGTGCAGCAGAAGGTCTGATCAGATACACATGTGAGCGATGCCAAAAGACAAAGGATGAGAAGACAGAGCCACTCGGACATACCCAGGGAAAGGCTGTGTATGAGAATGTAAATCTGGCTACATGTCAGGCTGAAGGCAGCCGGGACAAGGTTATATACTGCACCGTGTGCAAGGCAGAACTCAGCAGGACTACTGAGATTCTTCCAAAGACAGACCATGATAGAACGCTTGTAGGAGAGAAGAAAGCTACCTGTATGGGCGGCGGATATACAGGAGATGTTGTCTGCAGCATGTGTGGTGAGATTTTTGAAACCGGTACAGCAACAGACCCAGTCGATCACAGCTACACAGCAAAGAAAACAACTGCACGATATCTGAAGAAGGCAGCAGATTATGATTCTCCGGCAGAGTATTACTATGCATGTGTATACTGTGGAGAAAAGGGTGAGACTAGCTATGCGTATGGCTCAAAGCTCACGCGTAAGAGCATATCGTCAGCAAAGGTTACACTTAACAAGACAGAATATACATATGATGGTAATTCGAAGAAGCCGGCTGTAACAGTAAAGCTTGGCGACAAAACGCTGGAGAAGGATACAGATTATACGGTTTCATACAATAAGAACAAAGCAGCCGGAACAGCAGAGGCTGTAATTATAGGCGCTGGCACATATCAGGGACAGAAGACGATCAATTTTACGATCAAAAAGGCGCCGAACAGCATAACGCTGAAAAAGCGCAGCTACAGAATAGAGATGTCAACCAGCTCGAAGAGAATATCTATTTCACAGAGCGTGAGCGCACGTGCCGGAAAGCTCAGCTACAGCTCGGATAACAAAGCTGTAAAGGTAGACTCTGCTGGAACAATAACGATCGCAGCCCGGTATATAGGCAAGGCAAACATCTCCGTATATGCTGGAGATTCGAATCATGTGAAGGTGAAGAAGATAATACCTGTTACTGTCAGCCCGAAGATACCAGGTATAAGCCAGATAAAGAGCCCATCGGCTGCGTCTGTAAGATTAAAGTGGGGAAAGATAAGCTGCGCAGATGGCTATCAGATCCAGTATTCAACAACATCAAACTTTAAAAAGGGTACATATGCATTCACGGTGTTAAGCGGTGGAAGCAAGACGACTGCGAGTCTTGGAGCAAAGCAGCGGATTAAAGGCGGAAAAACATATTATGTAAGGGTTAGAAGCTTTTCGAACAAGTTTGGCACAAGATGCTACTCAGCATGGAGCAAGACAAAGTCAGTCAGGGTGAGAAAGTAGCCGGAGATAACATATATATAAAGCTCAGCCTGTGTGATGGATTCAGTAGAAATCACACAGGCTGAGCTTTTCTTAATGTATATTCTTAAGACACATTCTTAATGCATATAGTTACTCGGCGGTCTCGCCACCCGAGGAGATATCGCCTTCGTCTGAACTGTCCTCGCTTGAGCTGTCAGAGCTGTCAGAGCCTGAGCTCTGCTGGGAACCCTCTATTGCAAGCATGGATGCATCAATCTGGGACAGCCCCGCCGGGTCAGCACAGTAATAGTCACCGTCATCGGTTATCTTCACAGAGACCACAACAGGACTGCGGTAATCCATGTCTGCGGCTTTATTCTGAAGGATATCCGACACGCCCTGGGCAAATTCTTTCTCGTAATCTTCCTTTGTGGTGTTGTTGAAATCGCCGGCGCTGATCTTCTTGTTATAGTCGTCGATATATGCGAACACATCGTCAAATGCCTGATTGAGAATGTCCATAGGATACACGGTCACGTCCACATAGTAGTCGCTTCCGCTCTTATAGGCTCTTGACACCTCGTATTTGGCCTTGGAGTAGATGACCTTTGCGGTCTCGTCAAATATAGCATCCACCTCGTCTGTCTCTGCGTTGTTCAGTGAGTAATGATTGATGAGCTGGCCGGCCAGATAATCTATGCTGTCGCTGTACATGGCTGAGGCGTCCTCCTCGGAGCCGTCGTTGTCCTTCACGTATCCGTCAAAGCTTCCTTTGTAGTTGACGTCGAGAACGTTCTGCATGTATGTCTGATAGGTGGTCTTCTTGCGGTGAAGACAGCCTGTGAGTGATGTCATCACGAGGGTTGCCGCGAGACCTAATATGACAAGTTTTGAATGGTGTTTCATCTATATGATCCTCCGTAAAATTTAAAT
>ERZ772820.2616-NODE-2616-length-12415-cov-29.647087_pt1 | contig 12415 bp, 9 predicted proteins | sample MGYA00511377_ERZ772820 | MGnify/ENA primary metagenome ERZ772820 (study PRJEB29015, sample SAMEA2737684) | human gut metagenome | biome: human gut; feature: human-associated habitat; material: faeces | place: China | collected 2012 ...
ACGTATTCCTGATTCTGCATCAAGTACTGACGTTGTGCGCCTGTAAGATTGTCTTCAATCTTATCAATCTCATCCCATAAAGGGGTGGAAGACTGCTGCGCTTGCATATTGATAGATGCTCGCTTCTGCTGTATTGCCTCATACATCTTCTGTAGCTCAGCATCCATCATCTGCGGCTGCTGCTGATTTGTACCCATATCCAATAATGGGCTGTTACCAAAATTCATCATAATCAATACAATATCTTTAAGTTGGTGATATATTATAGAGAGGTGAGAGGGCATCCACCAACGAGGGCAAACACCCCTCACCAACTCATTTTTTCTTAGTCCTTCTTACAGACTTTCTTGCTCTGTTACGCTCCTGTAGTGGGCGTGGAAGGAGCAGTGCTGTTACAGCAATAGCTTCCGTAGCCTGAAATTACTGGCGTAGATGGGAGTACCAACTGACCACGCAAGCAATTGCAGGTCTTCTCGTTAACGTAAGCCATCATAAGCTTCTCCTTGTAAGGAGTGAGGGCTTCCATAACGGCTACCTTCTTGTCGAGGTCACTATACTTCGCTTGCAACGCATCGTACTGGTCTCTCTGATTCTTGTACAGACCGAAGTCCGCATCAATCTGAGACTTGTAAAGACCGAACTCAGCCTGCATTGCACGGCGGTTCTCAGCGTTGATAGCATCGTTAGCACCCTTATACATAGAGAACTTCTCTGCGATGTCAGTCTCACGCATAGCGTAGAATTTGTTAGCGGTGTCGAGCTTCAAACCGAACATATCGGTAAGCAGCTTCACCTCATCAGCGCATTCCTTCTCCATTACCTGCAAGGCAGTTGGCTGATTTGAGCTTGCGTTAGCTCCGTAAGCGTTGATGTTCACGTTCTCAGGCATATTGCTGCCACCGAGTGAGCCAAACACACTGCGGTTGTTACCGCCAAGCAACCAAGCACCAGCACCGAGTGCTGTGCCGATGATACCAAGGGTAAGACCAGCATTACCTGTTGCCTTAGAAGCATAATCATCGTGCTTCTTTCCCTCTTCGTAGATTTTCTTCTCTACGACCTTTGCATCTGTCATTTCCATAATACAATCTTTTGAAATCCTTAATATTAACTAACACTATTGTAACGTTACGGATGCAAAGGTACAAAGAATAGGGGAGAGCAAATATAACTCTATCACACTTTCTTTTATTGCTTGATTATCAGTGATTTAAGGTGATAGGAGGTAATATCATAAATAACAAAAAAAAGAGAGGCAATCACTTACCTCTCTTGCTCTTAATGAAGTGCAGTATATCCCACTTCTTCCAATATCGGGTGTGCCCTCGCTTCTTGCACTCACCGTTCGGAATGTCACCCCTAGTAACCATTCGATTCAATGTTGCGTCGGAAACGTGCAATTTCTCCTTAACTTCCTCGGTGCTCAACATAGGATTGAGCATATCGGGGATGATGTCACATAGTCTATCCAAATCTTCATCGCTCATTCCACAAGCTGTTACCTTCTCCCCATTTCTCTGTTGCTCGTCTGCTTTAAAGCAAGCATCACTCAGCGACTTTAAAGCCGTTCCGAGTATCTTATAACTTAGTATCTTTCCCATATCTTATGCACAAATTTTACGTCCTAGTTTCGTTTCATTAACAAACATTCTAGTAAAGCTATACAAATAGAATATAGCTGTCACGACCATGACCGTAAAGCAGGAATCCACCATATCTTTAGTTGTGTACCAACTCCACTCTACAATATGAGCCGCATTGATGCCTAAGTAGTACATAAATGGAATGCGATACCACTGGCACAAGAAGAAAAATCTACTTGCCAGTATCGTCACCATCGGCAGGACGTAAACCATGAAATAAATAAAGATATAGCAAGGCATATTTTCATTATAGGGGATAAACATCTCACGGGGATGCTGAGAGAACTCCCATATTCCATAAGCGTGAAAGCACATAATAATGATAGGCACATACTTGCAGAACCAGCGAAAGAACTTCAGTATTCTCCTGCTATACCGATTACCATGCTTCTTAAGCATATCCATCAGCTCGGTAACGTCCACATTATTCAATAGCCGTTGAACTTCGGCTTCGTCTTCTTTAGTCATAATTCGTTGATTTTTAAATTTATTGTTATGTTGATTTATAAGTTTAATGCTGCAAAATTACGTTTTTTCTTGCAAAGTTGATATTTTGGCGGATATTTTTATGTTAAACTTTATAAAAAGTAACAATCTGTAAGTTCTGCTAGCAAAAAGAAAGGCGGTCACTATGTAGTAACCGCCATATATTTATAATCATTCCCATCCTGCGTGAATATTGCCACCATATTGGGTAGTTGTTTCTAGGCTGCATATCCTCGATACAATCCCTAATTCTGAACTACCATCGATTAAAGTCATCTGTTGACTACGACTATAGGTAGGCTTAGTGTAACTCTCACCATATTTAAGCAGCGCAGACACAAAATTGCCCATATTAGTGACAGCAGAATCAATATTCCAAAAATCTCCTACAGCAAGATTAGTAAGATTACCATTGAAGACAACATTTCTATTGCTAGTAAAGTATTTACCATCAGCCTTACTTGCCAGCTCTTGCGTTGTTAAGCCATTTTTTGAATCAGCTACAATCTTGCCGTTTATTCGAGGAGCATGATACCGATATAGGTGTGTTACCGTTGCTCTGCTAGGGTTTAGCTTCGGGAATAAATGACTATCATAAGCTTCATTAGCGACATAGAACGTCTCTGACACCGTACCTTGGCTTGATTTAAATGTCTTCATTGTTCCATAACTGCTTGGTATACTTGTAATTCCAAAAAGGTTCTGAGATGTGTAGAAGCTATACTCAGTGAAGATACCATCTTGTTTATCCATTGTAGATATTCCGTCAGGACCAAGGTCATACAGGAAGTTGCCAGCATTGTCATAATATGACAGTACCGCGCTACCCTCAGAGTTCAAGCCGAAGCGAATGTTCGGTTGTGTCTTGTTGATAGAACCAAAGAACTCCATGATTCCATCGTTGATAACCACTCTCGCACCATTGCTGCCAAGTGACTCCAGTACCTTAGCTGCTATCAAGTCGGCATTAAGCATTCCGTTTTTAAATAATGCCGCTATAGCGTTGTTATTCATTACCTTTATCTGCTCTCCATACAGCAGCACCTCTTTATCAGTAATACCGATACCAGCCTTTTTTAGGCTCGCCTTATCAACCAAATCAGTTTTGCGCTCTGTGAACTCGGTCATGGTAGCACCCTTCTCCAGTTTAGGCTGGCAGACATAAACCTCGCCAGCGCCATTCAGCTGGATATAAAGCTTAGATGGAAGATAACCATGAAACCTCATGTGTCCCCAATATCGTTTGTACTCTGTCGTAAGCTGATTAGGTAGCTCGATGATAGAAGCATACCGTACGTTAAGAAGACGAGTACCTTGATTTACACTATCCTCGCTGAAAACAGAATCGCCTTCAGCGTTTCTATCGCACTGAGCATACAATCCAATAGAAGCCTTACCTTTTGCTAGGAAAGAGAAAATGTAATCAACGTCCAATTCCATCGAGTCTGTAGCAAACTCCATTACAAGATACGTATTATTAGCGTTTGTGTTTTTGATGCGGAGAGCCATGCAGTCTCCATAATAGGCACGCTCATAATCGGGTAGACCATTAGGGTTTAACGATTTAAGACTACCGCCTACTTCCAGAGTTCTGGCATTGTCTATCATATTACCACCCACGTAATCATAATCTTGCTTAGAACGAGACCAGCCGTTGTATGTATCTCCCTCTTCCATCATAGGCTGACAGATATAGGCATCAGAAGTTGCACAGAATGCGACCGCAAGATAGTTAGTGACAGCAGATGATGTATCAATCGTAAATGTGAACAGTTCCCATGTATTAGGAGAAGAGACATACATATAATCTGTCTTATAGTAAGACGTATTGCTGCTTGCATTAGCAATATCTGATGTACTATAAGCTCGAATCCTGAATTGAGTAGAGGTGCTACTACTCTTTACCCAACAAGAGAATGTGTATTTCTTACCTTTTGTGATAACGACACTTATGCCTCCGCTCTTCGTGCCATCCCAATATACACCATTTTCGCTACTGCTTGTGATATGTACGCAGTTGATACCATCCTTACCAGTAGTACATTCAATGCGTGTACCCGAAGAGAAATGCAATGATTCCTGATTATGGAAATCGCTATTCACTAACAGATTCCTTCTGCCGACTGCATTAGAGCTTACTTCCAAAGAGATTCTCCTTGCTGTCTGCTCGATGTTTGATGATACTTCTCTCAACTCACTCTTCGATGCCTTATCATTAAGTTCATTAGAAACAGTATTATACTTATTGCTTATCTCCGTATACTTGCGCTGGAAAGTTTCATCAGTCTCTATCAACGTCTTCACAAAGGTGTTGGTATTTACTCGGAACGGGAGATAGGCATAGTAATCTGTACCGTCAACGATTACTTTAAGCTTGACACCTCCTGCCGATGCCGGAACGTATTTACCAGTACCGACAGATTCTGTCGTTATATTTTTCAACTTAATTGTAGTTCCATTTAAGTAATCTACGCAGTTATCTGTAGATATAACACTAATAGAGATTTGCTCTTGCTTACTACCTCTCGTTGCACTAACCGTACACAAATTGTCATTAAACTGGGTAGATGATATATTACCGTCTTTATCCGCATTGTATACAAGCTCGGAAGGAGATAGATTGATATTGATAGCATCCTTACCTGCCGCACCGTCCTTACCTTTATACGATACGCTGTAGCTTGTAGTAGAGTTCGTGTCAGAGTATACTACAATCGTTCTAGTCCACAGATAAGGCTTCGTGTCGGTTGTCGCAACAACCTTGTCGCTCCAGTTACCTGTAGGTGTTTCTGTTCCACTTGCACTTATCTGATATGTAACAGATTTACTGATGATAGTGACAGATGTACCGTCACTACCATCCTTAGCTCTTCTGCTTACCCTCTGAGAGGCATACAGATGCACTACCTTTGTCATAGGCTACCCTCCTTCTAATGAGTTCTGATATAATTGTCTAAAACATCCTTAGCTACAGCCTTTGCCTTCGTGCGCCAATCCTGCATATCGTTATACTCTGCTTCGTGTTCCTCGTCATCGGCATCAAGCTTCTTGCCATCCGCAATTTTGGCAAGATTAGCAAAATGGTTATTGATGATAGCTTGCATCTTATCAGTAGGATAGACTGCCGTGACAATAGCGTCTATCACCTTGTCTCGTTCCACAGGCTGCTCGATACGCACAACGTGGGCGGTATAAGCCATTCGGGTAGCATTTTTGCTTTCATTGCTATCCGTACCATTTGCTAACTCAATCTGCTCAACATCAAAGTTGATGCGAATAAAATTACCCTCATACTCTATCAGACTAGGGGAGTAATCGAATGTTGACTTTCTAATTTCCATGATAATATCCTTTCCTTTTTAAATATTATACTTATGCTTTTGTTCCTACGATTCTGAAATCAGGGTTGCCGCTCTGATTCATTCTACGCAACTTTCCCAGAAACGGGAATTTAGCATTATCTGAGCACCATCGCAACTGCTCAACGAGCTTCTTGTTGTTAGTAAAGAACTTGAACTTCTGCCCGTTCTCTTCAACGCTGACAACATTACTCTTTCCCGATTTATGAACCTTGCTATCTACATCAAATTCAACATCAAGGAAAACAATAGTTCTCTCGGCAAAGTAGCTTGCGCTCATCCTCTGACCTTCGAACATTCTCTTGCCGTTTGCGTCTCTGTCCTCCATTTCTGGCATATCAAAATCTTCAAAACTATTCATTTTTGTTATCATTCTCCAAAGATTAAAACCATCGCAGTGCATCAACCAACCCTTGTAGCTCATAGCTACTTGGTATCTCCTCATAGGATTTTTAAGGTTGTGCATCTTCTTTTTAAATTTCTCCTTCATGCGCTTTCTCAACATTGTATGATTGAAATAAAAACGGTATCCTACGAAATCAAGGAAATGTGTCTCATCAATTATCAGCATTCCGATATTGCTATGCAACTCCTGGTGCATCACATCATGTGCGTATTGCTTAATGAAGTTTACGGCTTTCCATACTTCCTTCTTATCCTTGCCAAGGATAACCATATCATCGCAATATATCTCAACCTTGACATCGAACGTCCTACATACCAATCTACATAAGATACTCATATAGAAGTTGGTAAGAGTCTGAATAGGATACAGACCAATACCTAGACCTTTCTGTAGGGCAAAGATAACTTCATGCAGAAGTCTTCTAATACCTTCATCAGTAAAGAAATCACATAGAGCTTCATATATCTCTTGCTGGTCTACGTTCTCATAGAACTTTACAAAGTCAAGTTTGCAGTAATACAACCTCCCACAAGACTTATTTTCATCTATCCAACGTTCCGTCCTTCGCTTTGCGTATATCATTCCTCTGCCTTTTACACTTGCTCCGCTCTCTATGTAGAGAGCTTTAATAAGGTAAGGCATCAGAATCTGCATCAAGGCATGCTGCTCAACATGGTCTGGGTAGTACGGAAGTTTATGCAGCTTTCTTACCTTACCGCAAGGGCATCGTCTCATACAATCGTGCCCTTCGCTAGTCTTGTAAGTTCCATCTATAAGACTTCTCTGTAATCTCAAAAGATTACCATTATAGTCTTTATCGAATATCACAACTCCCTTCTTGCCTTCCTTGCCCTTGCGTGATTTCCTTACCGCAATGTTGAGGTTAGTCATATCACTAACAAGTTCTGCCTTCACCTTTCTATGCTTCTTGCGCAGTTTAGCCTTGCGCTTATACGCCAGCTCATGTGTGTCCGTCATTTTTATACTTCAACCAATATTTCAAAAATCGCTTTTCTTAATAGGCTTTCTACACTCTCGGCTCACTGGCTTTCGGCACATACGTACAACTGTATCACTTACTTGCGAGAGGGGACTCTGTTGTAATCGGACATACCCAACCACTCATACCCAACGCCTTTTATCTTCGCTCTGTCAGAATAAATATTCCTCCATCGAGACAGGTTCAATCATGTGCTCTCTCGTCCAAAAGCTATCCCGTAGCTTTACGACTTGCGAGGAACAGTGTAAATTATATCGTCATTCTAAAAATAGAAATCTTGTGTAGTAATTCAAGCGAGCACCGATGTTCGTCCTCGAGTTCGAGAAACCGTTGTTCGAGTTCGCATACGAAAGACCGCATTGCGACCTGTTGTTAGCGTTACCCCCAACGTTCAGCAGCTCCATGATGTATCACCTTTTCTTCACCCACTCCGTGGTTGTAGAAAAACCTTATCGCACGGAATTGGGTTGTTTATATTTTTGTGCTTCTGCGAATCCTATTAAAAGGAGATTTCAACTTTCCAGTTTCAATCTTGCGTTTTATATTATTTTTATTAATTCTCTATTTCTGTCTAGCTCACTAGCAGATGTGCAGCCAACGCTAGGCGTTGTCTCACATCGCCATGAGCTCCGAACCGCTCACGATTGTCGGGTTTCCGTAGAAAGCCAAGCGAGCACCGACGTTCGTCCACGAGAGCGAGAAACCGTCGGCCGAGCTCGCAGACGAAAGACCGCATCGCGACCCGTAGTTAGCGCGACCCCCAACGCTCAGCAGCTCGCCACTTGTCGAAGCCCAGAATCCATCGCAGTAGTATGTGCTATCGCTGCCTCCTATGGCTTGCGGAATTGCATCCCAATATGTACCTAGTGTCTTCTTTGTGATATATTCTCCATTTGCGGATGATGGTACGGTAAACTTTCTGCCTTCAGCAGTATTGCTTACTCGGTTGCCGCTATAGACAACAGCATATCTCGTATCACCATCCATATAGAAACGGATACCTGGACGGAACTCCCAAATCTTACCCCATAAGTCCTCAAAGCTAAAAAGCTTAACAGGATATTGGTTGCCTAGAGTAGCATCATTATAGAGCACCTTACCGCTACCATCACCGAGAGAGATACACTTACCCATAGGTACATCACGACAAGCTTCCCATTTAGAATGCTGGAATCCTGTTCCAATTACAGATTGTGTATTAAGGTCACCGAAACTTACTTGTTCCAATGCTTCTATGAGGCATTGAAATCCGTAGTTGGCTAGACCGAAATTAGAACCAAGCTTTTGTGCGCAAGACCAAAATGCGCTCATCGTTCTTGAATGCGAAGGAGCAACATTAGGTCTTGAGTGACCAACACCGCTTCCATCCACATACATTTCGTATGCACCTACCCAGTTTGGCGAATCGAAAGTCTTACCGCCCGAAATAGGGAATAATCCTCCGAATTGCATAGTTTTACCTTCTGCCTTGAAGTGACAGTCAGGAACATGAACCATCGTCTCATACTTAGACGCATCATCCACCTTTGTTCCGTCAGCAAAGAACTCCCAGCTGCTAGGGTCAAGCTTTGCAGCATACGCCTTACCGCTTACAACCTTCATCATATATCCACCCATTGCTCTCTGATACATATCAGCCATGAAAGGCGTTGGCAGAGCGAACTTAGTGTTAGAAGACTGCTCTAAAGTTATTGTTGGGTAGAAGATATTATTACCCATCATCTTCTGAAGATCACCGAGGCTTAATCTACGAAGAGCACCATCTGCAACAATCAGAAAAGTCTGGTCGGTATTCATTGCCGACACGACTTTTTTCTCTGTTAATTTTACACCCATATTTATATTATATTTTAAAATATTACTAATCTATCAACGGACTGCCATCCTCATCAAGCAGGTAATTATCACCTTCGTCAAGGAGATAGTCGTTGGCAGGTCTCTGTCCGTATTCTATCTGTTCTTCAAGATAATCGCTCTCAACATCGCCAAGACCAGACTCCTTGATTGAGAAGTAGCATGAATTTCCCTCTTGCCACGACTTACTTGTAACGATATTACCGTTAGTTGCTTCGGTATGCCATTGCAATTCTACGATACGGTTAGGGTATTCAACAACCCTTCCGTTGTACTCCAAAATAGCCTTGTTGCTTCTGTATATCTTACCCCATTCAATATCATTGCATACCATGAACTTAGGCTGACTGAAAGAAGGATAGAACCTGGAAGCGGAAAATTGGAACTGAGCAACAGCCTTGCCTTTTATTACCGCCTTGATGGTATAATTATTCTTCTCTACAAGTCTAAGGTCAAGTACAATCTCAGATGTGGAGATAGATATAATCTCGTTAGGGCTTGCAGCAGACGAAGCAGACATCTTGGTCGTTCCACGATACAGCTCAATAGAGAATCCGCTTGTAATTCTATCCTTAGACTTATATACATCAATCGGAATATGACATTCATACTGATTGCCGTCAAAGCAAGCGTTTCTTGCTTCCGTAGATGCTGCTATGATATTATTAGCAACCTTATATTCATAGAGTGCCAGTTTATCAAGGAATGGGTTATATGATATATCAGTATCTTCCCGAATGCCCATACCATAGGTATCTGCACCTTTATCTGCCGTATACAGAGTGATAGGGTCAGCGGTGATATGCAATATAGAGTTCGTTCTATAATCATACAGGTCAGCTTCGAATTGCAACTGCTGCTTATCATTACTTGAAAGATTCCTCTTGATAGTAAGCGAACCACGATTAGATGTATTGCTTGTATCAATACTATACTTACCGCTCCAAGCATCAATCTTAGTTATGTCTTTCCATTCCGTGCCCGTAGAAACCTTCCATACCATATTGGCAAGAGACATATTCGACTGCTTGCTATCCCATGAATCATCCTTTGCTGTTGCGTTTATCTGAGGATAGGCAATACATTCAAATCCGCTCTGAGTTCTGTCGGGAAAGAATTTATCTCCAGCCATAGTCTGCATGAATGGAGACTTAGGGGATGCACATACTACCGATATCGAAATATCCAAAGGGGCGAATTTTCTATTAGCTTTATTACTAACTATTGGCATAAGCGTTCCTCCTAATCATCAACCGTTAAATAGGCATCTGCTGACACAGATACACCGATGATATTATTATTCTCATCAATGGTATCAGCATTCCTTACAACGAATCCTTCACTGACATTCTCAGCCCAAGTCTTCGTTTCCGAGCGTATATTATCTACAGAGCCATTATTGTCAGTATAGATAACGAAGGTAACATTACCATTTATAGTCTTCGGTGCTAGTCCTGTCTCGCAGTTGGTAACGATACATCGGAACGTCTGATTACTATCTTCATCCACCTGTCCGATTGAATTAAGGGCAAGCTGATAAATATCAGATATATCATCAATGCTGATACCTGTTCTGTACACGGCAGCACCATCGACAATAAATTCGAGAACGAAGAGCTGGTGGCTATCTACATAGAGTTTATCCAAATCTCCTGTCTTGTCTCTGTGTATAGTGATTCCGCTTGCTGGATTATCATAAGTTCCTGCAAGATCTGTTCCGCTGCCACGATATAGTTTTACTGAATAGGTAGATACTTCTCCACCTGCGGAATTGAACAGCCAAGGTTTAAGAACAGCTTGTGTCTGTCCCTTGCTTAATACCGTAGTATCTGCTGATACACCACCGAAATAAGATGAACCACCGAGCATGGATACCAATATATCTATACTCTTAGACATCGGATAGATACTGGCTCCCATCACGGCATCACCCGAATATGTAAGCGTATCGGAATCTTGGTTTACCTTTGATGCGAGGTCTGCGATAATAGCGAGCGAACCATCCGCATGATTAAGCTTGAATCTGTTATCAACAGTCGAAGTCTCCCATCCTGTCCCACTAAAGCCGAAACCTAAATCCTTGCCATTGTAAGCCCATGCGTGATTTGTTAATGTCACGTTATTTTTGCGTGCAGAGCCTACAGTCGGGGTAATAACTGGATGTGTTCCGTCTTCACTCCATTTAGGAGAGACGGTAAATGTGTCAGGATTCAAGCCTTGGAATAGCGGTACGCCATTCGTTTGCAGACTGAGGGATAACGTGTCACCCTTCAATGTTCGTCTGACCGCTGCGGTTGCCGAAAGATGTATTTCCTTTCCCATATTTTAATCTCCTATTTTTTTAAACTTTAATAAATTCTTGATGTATTTTTCCTGTTGTCGTGGTAGCGGTGAATGTGAATATAGCAGTATCACCTTTGCCTAAATCGTCTTCAGTGTCATCATTAGACCAAACAATATCTATTGAGCCATTGAAATTCTTGACTTTATCCTTTGTCGCCCATGCGGCATCATCTACAGAATCATCGGTCTTGCGTGTCACCTTCCATGATGCTACTCCGTTCGTCACATCCTTATCACCAAGCATCAGCTTGCAAGTGATGTTATGTGTCTCGCCTATGGCAATACCACTGAAGACAATATCGGTATATAGAGTAACTTGCGGCTTATATATATTAGTAGTCGCCTTCCAATAAGGCGAGTCCTCAGATGGTTCTTCGGTCGTGGTCTGTCCTTCCGATACGATGCAGAGCCACCTTGTGCCAAGCCAAGTGACTTCGTTGTAGTATTCGTAGGCAGTCTCTTCCTTCCAATCGCCGAGATAGATGGGAGTCCATATCTTCTCACCGCTGACGTTTACCATCTTGAAGTATTTGGTAACGATATTGATGCCATCGAAACCAACGTCAAAAATGGATTTATCCTTTAGAGAATAGGAATTGACTCCTCGGTACATTGTGAACTTCGGTGCAGAATCTCCTTCGGTCTCCATCATCAGAAGGTGCTGTCGGCTTTTGTCGCTTCTGTTACCCATGAGGACGATGGTATCACCTGCGGCAGGGCTGTCCGAGCCTTCCATGCAGTTGTCCTTCGCAATCTGAATCCATGCGAACTTCTTTCCGTCATAGAGCTCATGACCTTCAGTATCGGTGATTACCTCATTCTCTGTTGAGACCTTGGAAACAATTCTCCAATAGTCCTTGTTGCTGACGTTCTCATAGATACCCGATGCAATATTGAACGTCTTGCACCTAACTTGGTCGTCTACCTTGAATGAGTTGATTGTGGCGGTCGTTCCATCATCAGCTAGTAGATAGCACTTCCAGCCAATCATTTCATTCGTTGTCTCGCTATATACTTCCTTGATGTGGCTTATCTTGCCAGCGGCAGGGGAGAGGACAATGTTACCTCCAACGTAGGATAATTCTCGAATAAGCAGCGTATTGAAAATCGCCTTACCCCATACAATCAAGTCCGTGAGCAACATCTGATACTTGCCATCGCTTCTTTGTTTGATAGCAAATCCACTCTGTTCCGATTCATTGAAATCGAGTGACTTCAATAACTTCACCAAGACACTAGACAGGATAGCGTTTCCGCTTCCGTCTATGCTATAGTTGTTTCCGTTGCCAAGACAGAAGCCTTGTATAAACTTCTGCACCTTCTC
>ERZ772820.2617-NODE-2617-length-12415-cov-18.827427_pt1 | contig 12415 bp, 15 predicted proteins | sample MGYA00511377_ERZ772820 | MGnify/ENA primary metagenome ERZ772820 (study PRJEB29015, sample SAMEA2737684) | human gut metagenome | biome: human gut; feature: human-associated habitat; material: faeces | place: China | collected 2012 ...
TCGGCCATGCCAACCAGATACAGTACCATGATGGAGCAGAAAGCAAAAGCCAAAGGCCGTACATCGTTTCCGATTTCAGACAACATTTCCGAATGTCCCAGTGCCATATTGATTCCCAGTAACAAAGCTATGGTGAAAAACACGACCGGTTTGAACGCGATACCACCCAATCGGGGCACCGCACAATGATGTATCTTCCGTTCATCGGGAAGGTCGAACAGCTGTTTGCGAAAAGCGATCAGCAGAATCTGGGGAATGACGATACCCGCACAGAGGACACAAAGCAGGAACGCCAGGGAACAATTTACAATCCAAAAATACATATATAGATATTGTTTTTTTTATTTGCGTAAAACCGTGAGTGGGGATTCCATACTTTTCCATATCAGGAAATGACTTCAATCAAATCGGGATGAACCTCAGCCGATATCCCCATAATCCCCTCAAGCATCACGACCACCCGGCGGTTGCGTTTCCCTTTTACCCACATAAACACACCCTTAACTCCATCAAGCTTGCCGCCGTGGATACATACACGGGTACCTTTCCGTATGTCGATTTCATCCGGCTTATAATAGACCGTATCCTTCTCATGCAGGGAAGCTATTTGGATGAAACTGTCCATCTGGTCGTCCGGCACGGTGATATATTCCATACCCGTGCTTTTTTCCCACATGGCGAATTGCAGGAAGTTGTACCGTTTCTTGAATTCGGTGATCTGCGAGTGGCTGGCGTGGACGAAAACCAGACTCGGTATGACCGGCACCAACCTTGTCGACTTCACACCGTGGTAGATCCTTACGGCGTAATGTTTCGGAATGAAATATTCCAGACCGTATTCCTTGTCCTTCAGCCTGTCCTCCGCCATTTTCTCATTCTTGTAGGCGCGCATGACGAACCAGCGGACCTGCTTTTTTTCTTCCACCGTAGAAAAACTCATACCCATATTGCCGGGATTATTTTATAGGTGAGGATATACCCCTAGTTCATGCCAATTCGTATATTGGTATGTATTACAACAGATTACATTTCCTTTATTCATAATATCCACTATCAGTCCCATACTTTTGACAAAGTGTACAGACCTCATTTCCGGGGCTTCTGCCGCTACTTCTCTTGGCAAGAGAAATATCCGGGGATCATATTTTACGTAACTGGCTGACGGACAGATAGAAATACGGAACAGCATTATGGTACTTATCCGACATATGTTAAGCAAATACACTCTGTATGAATGTTTTGGTTAATTTTATCACCCGTTTTCTATTGTTTTTTCAATATTTTACGTAACTTTGCACATTGTAATATTTCTCTTGCCAAGAGAAGCAGGAACGGCACAGCCTTTGTCCGGTATTCTGCGTGCCGCATCCGTCCCCGTTATAAGGATTTGAGTATGATGTCGTTTGCCTTGTCCACTTGTGAGGTATCCAGCGAGGCGAGGTAGATTCTGGTCGTGTTTTCCGAATCATGTCCCATCGCCTCGCTGATGGTTGCCAGCGGCACATTCTTGCTTCTGGCAATATTCGCCCATGCATGGCGCGCTACATACATGGTGAGCGGCATACCGAGTCCGAGCCGTTTCCCGAGTTCCTTGAGTTTTCCGTTGATGAAATGCGCTGCGCTCCTGTACTGCCGCACGGCATCCTTGGCCGTATCCCTGATGATCGGAAAAAGGTAGGGGCTGTCATTGTGGCCATACCTGTCCAGAATTTCCTGCATGGGCTTCTCCCATTTAATGGACAGACGCCGGCCGGTCTTCCGCCTGCGGTAGGTCAGCACGCCGCTCTTCAGATCAGCCTTTTTCAGGTAGGCGATGTCGACGAACGACATGCCCCGGGTATAAAAGCTCAGCATGAACATATCCCTGGCGTATTCCATGCCCGGGGAAAGGCGCAGGTCCAGGTCACATATCATGCGGACCGCTTTCAATGGAACAGCACGTTTTACGGTCTTGTCTATTCCGGTGTAGACATGCTTGAAAGGGCTGCGCTGTACCGTCAGTTCCCTGTCCACCGCACGGTTGTAGACGGCACGCAGGTTCCGCATGTAATAGGAGGTGCTGTTCGGACATATCCCCTTGTCCTTCAGCCATGCCTCGTATTCCAGCATGAGGGTGGAGCCGATATCCTCCAGCGGGATGTCGCCGTCCCTGCCCCGGAAGTGCGTGAAGCTGTTCAGTACGGTGGTGTACCTCTCGGCGGTGCGCTTCTTGCCGACACGCTCCAGTTCCTCCACGAGCCTCTTTCCGAAGGCCATGAAATTATGGCTGTCCTCAGGGGGCGGGTTGTGAAAAAGTTCGACAACCCTGCCGGCGGGATAGGTACCGCCGGAACGTTCCAGTCCGGCAATGATACTTTCCAGACGGCGGATGTCTTTTTCCATCCGCTCCTTTAACGCAAGCAGGAGGCTTCTTCTGGCATCACCGGATACCGGCAGTATGATTTCCGACGTGCGTCCGTCCCATTCCGAAGGGAACAGCCTGTAACCGGTGTTTATCTGGCGCGCCACCCTTCCGTGGATGACCTGGAAATAGAGCGTCCCCTCCCTGCCTTCCACGGACGAGGACCTGAATTTGGTTTTGATTGTTGCCATAGTGTAGTCATTTTGAATTAGGATTGTCCAGTTGCTTCCTGATTTCCTGTGCCTCCCTAAACAGCCGGTGCGCCAGACTGTCCTTGTAGGCCGCCATTTCATGATTACGGATGCGATTCCTGACCGAGTCCTCAAAAGCGGTCACCAGCCTTTCCACACGCCGGATCTTTTCCTCGTCTCGCTCGATGGTGAAATGCTTCTCCAAGAAGGCGATGTCGGGATCATCTCCCGGTAGGCAGATCCTGATGGCTCGGTATTTCAAATCGGCATCTTTCAAAAGCCGGTTCGTGCGGTACTGGTTGCAGTTGGCCCAGACGGAAACGACCAGTGCCAGGATCAGTGCTGAAGCTGTCGTTACCACCGCCTTGGATGCACTTTCCAGACGGTAGGTCACCAGTTTGTGCTCCGGTTCCTTTTTCAACAGGACCATTCTCTCATCCAGCCGTCTTACCGTTTCCTTTACCGCCTGGTTGTCCTGCCGCAGGCAGTCCCTTGTCTTTTCCATTTCCCCGGCAAACGTTTCGGCAGACAACGGCCTGCCTTCCGACAACCAGGCGGTATGGCTACGTACCGCTGCTATTTCCGAACTGTTTTTCTCCACTGCGGATTGCAGGCGTTCCAGACGGATTTTCAGTTCCGCAATCCCTTCCGGGGAAATGGTCCGGTTTTCAACTGTGGGGCTTGTGCCTTCCACAGGCAGCGCCCCCACTTTCTTCTCGATCCTTTCAAGGCATCCATAGATGCCTTCCAGATAATTTTCCTGTTTCATCTTTCAAAGTTTTTTCGTTATACATATGGTTCACAAACTCCTTCCTTTCCTGCGCTTTTTCTTTTTCCGCAGACGTTTCGCATCCTTCTCGTCCTCCGTCGGTGCCACCGACGGCATGAACACGCCGCCCGTACCGATGACTTCGACTAGGTTATCAATAACAGAACCATGACTTTGTTCATGGTACAGTCGTTTTCGGAAAATGATATTTTCCGAAAACGTGGCATGGTTACGGTCCAATGCCGTATCCAGCCTTGACCAGCTGAAATTGCGGTCAATCTCACTCCCCTTGAATGACAGACCGTCCTTGATAAAGCGGATGCCCTGCACCTCACTGGTATTTCCCTTATACTTGAATTCCATTTTCACGCCCATTTTTAAGAGCTTATTTTGAAATTCCTTCCATGTACTTGCACTCCTCAAAGCTTCCTTAACCACACGATATATCTCGTATTTCACCCTTTCGGAAGCGTGCAGTTTTTCCGTTTTAACGGCCTGTTTGCCTTCGGAATAGGTGAGCGAATACTTGTCTTTGAGCATTTTCGTTACCCTCTCGTTGCACCTGAGATCGTTGCTGTCGGAAATCACCTTCCCGTCGAAGTCCACCCGGTTGAAGACGATGTGGCAGTGCGGGTTGTCCCTCCCGTGATGCCTCACCACGATGAACTGCGTGTTCCGTATCCCCATCAGCTCCAGGTATTCCTCCGCCAGCCTTGCCATGAACGCGTCGGTCAGCCTCGGTGCGTCCTCCGGCTTGAAGCTGAGCGCAATGTGCCCCACCGGTTTCGCCACGTCCGGATTCAGCAGGCATTGCCACCGGAAACTGCGTGCCGTCTCCTCCACCGTTCCCAGCAGCACGCCTTCCGAGGCAATGATTTTTGCGTCGTCTTTCTGCGTCACGTAGCGTATGCAGCCGCTGAACGAGCGGCCTTTCCTGATCTTCCCTATCATGAGGCTATCCTCCTTTCGGCCTGTAATCATCCATGATCCGCTTCAGCTTTCCCAGCAGCCCCTCTATCAGCAGCCTTGTCCTGTAAAAGCCTGTCTGGTATGGGAGCTTTGTCAACTGGTTCAGGTTGTTCGCCATTCCCGCCAGGCTGCGCAGCAGCGCGTTTTCTTCAGGCGTATGCCTTGCCGTAACGGTGGCCGCCAGTGCCGCCTCCCTGATATAGACCGCCAGGCTCCGGCCGGACTTCCCTGCTCTGAACCTAAGAGTTTCGTAGCTGACGGGGGAGAACTTCACTGTCACTCCCTTGGTCAGCTTCCGCGTCCTGCCCAGTGCCGGACGCCCGCGTCTTTTCTTCATCCCATTCACATCCTTTGTCATATGTTTTTTCTTTTTCGTCCGTACTTCTTTCATTCCAAAATCTGCGACCGGTGGGAGCGGATTTGCCCTCCTTGCAACCGCCGGGCGCGGGGAGCAAAGGTTTTCGGGAATCCGGAAACATACCCTTGCTCCCCACACAGAAAAATCCCCCCGCATTTTCCACATTGAAGCGGGTACACAGGGGACGGTGCATACATCGGGTATACTCCACGCCCGGTAACAGGCTGTCAGATTTTTCTCCACTGCTCGATGTCCCCACGGTAGGCGGCAAGATGCTCCCTGGCAAGGTTCTCCAGCAGTCCGGAAACGCTCATGCCACGCCTGCCGAGCCTGCGGACGACGGCGTCCAGTTCGTCCCTCACATCCTCACTGACGAACACCGTCTTGCGGTTCCTGATCTTCGGGACGGTGAGGTACGTTTCCCGGTACTCCTCCAGCGAGGCCCTGCGCTGCCTGCCGCTCGTCCTTCTTCTCACGGGGTCTTCCGGTTCCGCCGGGGTGTCCTTTCTTACCGTCTCCCCGGACACCTCCTCCGCATCAGTCCCGGATGGAATCACCGGTTCCGCATCCGTACCGGTGGATTCCCCCGGACCGGGTTCCATCATGAGCCTTTCCCACCACTCGTCGTGGCCGGGTCCGGGACTACAGCCGTTCTTTCTGTCTGCGGTTTCGGATGCCGCCGTTTTCTTTCCTCTTGGTATTTCAGTCGGTTCACTTTTCATTGTACATGGATTTTAGATGGTTGATACTGTGGGCACGGTCTACCCGTTTGCCCGGTTGTCGGAAGCAAATAAAACGATAATAACAAGTGCTGTGAAACGGACAGGTCCGATTGGCGGGGTTTGCCGTGTTATTCATATTGTTGGATCAGTCTGACGGTGATGACTTCACAAATATACGCACTGGAAATTTCCCACTCTTCGGGAACGGATCTGAACGTCTGTTTACTAAAAGCAAATGAATGTAAAATCCGATTTCCATGACATCTGACGACATATAATGACATCTGATGAAGGGGCGGAACCATATCCGGGAACAATCATTTACTTTGCGGATGAAATAAATACGCATATGGTGTCAAAGGTAGTCATCCTGTCTTGAAATTCAGGATGTTCCGCCGGGATTCACTAAATTGCGGCACGGAATCCGGATCCGAAAAGAGAATGAAACAGATGTCAAACCTGAAATTACATTGATTATGGAATAGTGAACATTGAGGCAAGGACCTTCGAGGCGATACTCTCGGCCTTCCGGACGTTCGCGGACCGGCTGGACACCCTCTGCCGGCTGTACGGTGACATGGAGGAAAAGAAATGGCTGGACAACCAGGAGGTGTGCCTGCTGCTGAAGGTCAGCCCGAGAACCCTGCAGACCCTGCGTGAAAACGGCACGCTGGCATACACACAGATCTGCCACAAGACATATTACAAGCCCGGGGATGTGGAAAGCATCATCCAGATAGTGGAGGAGCGCCGCAAACGGGCTGAAAGCATGGGAAGGTCGATCTGAAAGGCCATGAAAAACGAATGTCGAACAAAAAAAGATCAAGTCATGATGAACACCGATAACCGTCTGCTCACCCGTGAGAGCAGCGAGCATATAAGAGAGTTCTTCTCCACCGTCGAGCGTCTCTCCGTATCCATGGAGCGTCTCTTTGCCGGCAGGCCACCGGCGATGGCGGGCGAGAACTTCTATACGGACCGCGAACTGGCTGAAAAGCTGAAAGTGAGCCGCCGCAGCCTGCAACAGTACCGTGACAGCGGCCTGCTTGCCTTCACCCGGCTGGGCGGCAAGATACTGTACCGTTCCTCCGACATCGAGAAGCTGCTTGACGGCTGCTACAGGGAGGTGAGAACCAGACCGGAGGGACTTTAGGAAAGTTCCGTACGGGATCGTGAATGAAGGGGCGGGCGGTTGTCATACCGGCCGTCCCTTCGTTTTCTTTCCACCGGATGAACGACTTTGATTTGTTCATAAAGTATTTATAAACAGAGCATTTCCTTTATGAATTATGATCCGCTGACAACATTGGCATAACATGGTGGGACATGGAAACATTTTTCCGATATGGCAATAAGATACGGGGATTCCATTATAAAAAAAGACCCTTATTTTATTATGTCATTATGTTATTCTGAAATTGGGGCGGGCCGTTCGTGTACCGGTGGGACGATCCGTTCCCGTAATGGCGGCACATTCCGTACTGGTATCATTATCCTCCGGCAATGCCGTTTCCCGGTCTTTTCGGAGTGACCTTATGCCGGCCGGTGACAACCGCATGTCCGTGTGTAAACATGGCGGCGCATAAAAACAGGCACATCCTCCGGGCTCCTGTCCCGTCGGATGCGCCTGTCTCCGTTATGTCATATACAGCCGGACTCCTCCGGCCATACCTTTATCTGAGTATCGGGTTCGAGAGCAGTATCTTGTAATAGGCCACCCCGCCAATCTCTACCGGCATCCTGCCATCATGAACTGCACGCTCTTCCTCTCCACCTTCGCCTGCCACATGAGTCTCTGCACGATAAACCCCGCCGAGAACCTTGCGCATCTTTTGTCCTTCCAGACGATGCCCCCCTCGCTGTCATCGGCCCGGCAGATGTACCAGTCATCCGTCTCGTCGTCGTGGGCGAAGTTCACCCGTCCGCCGCCGAGAATTCCCAATTCGCTTGACATCGTCTTTGACAGATAGACAGTCCCCCTGCTGTCAAGGTTGATGGTCCGCTTACCCTTGTATGTGACTTCCTGCGGACGGGAGTTTTCCCTGTTGTATACTATCAGTGCCATAATTGTCTTTCTTTTATCGGTTGAACTGTTTTCGTTTTTTTTCAATACATGAAGCTTTCCACCGCCAGCATCCGGCTTTTCCATGCGAAACCGCTGTGGGTACGTACCGCGTCCACTATCCTGCATACTTTCTGCGATATGGCCGATGCCGATACGCCCATGCATTCCGCCAGTGCCTTGAACGAGAATTGCGCCTCATAGAACCTGAGCATGAACATCCGGTACTCCTCGTAGGAGAACTTCTGCCTTACGAAACGCAGTATGTCCTTAACCAGCCTCTCGCACCCGTTCAGGTCGTCCTCGGAAAGGAATTTTGCCTCCTCGCCACATCGGAGAAAGAAATCATCTTCAGGGTGTGCATACCGGTTCTCCCTTTTAATCTTTACCAGGGTCGCCTTTTTGTAGCATCCGATGAAATACGCGTCATAGTCCGTTATGTCCTTTCCGGGAACCAGCACCTGCCTTCTTACGAAAAGGTAGGTGTCATGGAAATTGTCCTCGTCCAGCATTCCGTACCGGCGTAACGTCCCTCTCAACCAGTCATAGGATTTTGTGAACCACTCGTTGAACAGTCTTTCCTTTTCTGCGCTCTTGTCTGCCATAGCCTTATATTTTTTTGAGTTATACATGGCCTACACGGGTAGGCATTCTTATTTCTTGTGCTTCCTCCAGTTTGTTTTTCGGCGGTCTCCGGCAAGGCTTGCCGTGAAAAAATACGCTCACGCGAAGCGTGAGGAAGATTTTTTCACGAGCAACCAGCCCGAAGGGCCGCCTTGCGGGACCGGCCTGAAAAACAACTATTTTTGCCGCAAGAAATGAGGATGACGGATTACTTCCTTTTATCTATTGTCTGTCCGATGAGAATTTAAAATTCCATGCAGCTTTTCTGTCTTCGGTATGTTTGGAGAAATATTCAAGGATATGAAATGAGAACGGCAATACGTGATATTGCGGAAGGAGCAGATATGGGATTGGAAACAGGAAGCGTGCCCGGGCTTTCATGCTGTTTATACGGCGGTGTTGATTTTGGGGAGGATTACAGGGAAGTGACAGGAAGGTTGGCCGTTCCAGAGAAATTGTATGTGTACGTTGTTCCTTCCGAAATACGGAGTTTTTTAAAATCATGGAAGACCTCATTCGGGAGTGTGTCTCGATATTTGCCTGAGACAAAATTATAAGTCGCCTATTCATGGATAAGTATTTGGAATATATCAACGACATGCTACGATGCGATAAAGAGAATCGGAACGGCAGACTGAAACTCGCAACCGGCTGATAATGCGGACTATTCTAAAACAAGTGTGGAAAACTTGAAGACATCCGACGGAAAACCTTGGAAAAAGAAGAACCGGACAAAGTCTCCGCCTTCAAAATAATGCTCTATTATGCCACAGGTGCAGCATTACTTGTCATTCCGGATTGGCTGCCCATGAAATCCACCGCCCGCCATCAAGAAAACGGCCGGTGTCATATGGCAGGTAATCGTAGCGACAGCCCGTCTTTGGAACCCGTTGTCACCCTAAAGGATTTTACTGATATATTATTATGTCAGTCCTTTTTCAAATCAAAATACAGCAAACGGGTTTTCAAAGATTCATCTTGCGGAATATCATAATATTGCTTTTCTATCACGTCTGTTTTATAGAGTGGAACGAAACCGTTTCTTTCATAATACCTGAGAATCTTTTCCTCATTGTATGCATCCACCACGATAAAACGGCATCCTGTCTTGTTATCCTCATGACGGAACCAGTCCTTTATGAAAGCCATCAGTTGCCGTCCTACGTGGCTTGATGTACCCTGAGATTCCAGGTTGACACCCAGTCTTCCTATCAGCACGGCCGGATAGCTGCGTCCACGTTTAGGATTTACAATATTGCGTTGCAGCCTGTTTTTATCATTGGGGGATATTAATCTGGTCTTGATACTGTCATTGGACAAGGTAAACAAGGCCACAATACGATGCGGGATTTCAGTCGTCACCCAACAATATGTTTTCCCAAGGAGTTCATCCGCATACAGATCGGCATCATTGAGAAAAAAATCATCAAGGTCATTCTCGCCACAAGTGAAAGGAAGGCAATTCCTCCGTACTTCCTTGTTATAGGCAAGCATGACACAATCATCATATAAAGAAATACCGTCCATTGCTGTTAATTGAACCGGAATGAACGGGATTTCTCCAATACTTTTCGCAACCGTTTCTTTGCCTCCACTGATAACCGGGGGGTTGCCTTTGCGGCGTTCTTGTCTGCACTGCGTACGAAATCTTCCGCCGTAGCGCCCTCCAAAACCGGAATGTTCTTGATAGTTATAGCCATAATATTATTTTTTGCAAAAATACAACTTTGTTGTTATACAGCCAAATAATAGCCCGTCTTCCACTCTTTTTTTCGGAATGTTCCTCCATATCCGGAAAAGTCTGTGTCACGCCACCCGTTGCGGTAAGCCGTTTTTCTCAAGGAAAGGACAGGTAATACCGGCGGACGTGGATATGGGCAAAACAACCCGCATATGCAATGCAGAGGGAGCAGGAGAGCCTTCACCACAGCCGGAGAGAAAAGTGGTCTCATGCCGGGGTACGGCATGAAAAGGGGGGCTCCCGGACAGTTCTTTTCCTTGTCGCACATGCACTACGTCGGTCGCAGTTTTCCCTTTCCTCAGATGGCATCGCATATTTCCTTCTCCATCTTTTCCAACTTATGGGACAGGATTTCCATGTCGCTGCTGATCTTTTGGTTGGTTATCCGGGCATATATCTGGGTGGTTTTCAAATCCGTATGCCCCAAAAAACGGCTTACGGTCTCGATGGGTACACCGTGCGAGAGCAGCACGGTGGTGGCGTTCGTATGCCGGGCCACATGATAGGTCAACCGTATCTTGAAACCGCACTGCCTGCCAAGTTCCTTCAATATGGTGTTGCATCTGCCGTTGCTCGCTACCGGAAATACATGATCGTCCTTGGACAGCCCCTTATACTTCTCTATGATGCGCTTGGGCACGTCCAGCAGGCGGATGTTGGACTCGGTGTTTGTCTTGCGACGGCGGGTGATGATCCAGAGGTTGCCGTCGAAGAAGGTCTGGAGCCGGTCGGTCGTCAGTGCCTTCACGTCCGCGTATGCCAGTCCGGTGAACACAGAGAAGATGAAGAGGTCGCGTACCAGTTCGCAGGTCCCGCTTTTCACCAGGGTCTCCATCAACGTCTGTATCTCACGCTCCGTCAGGTAGCCCCGGTCAACGCTCTCGGGGGAATTGATGTACCCGGCGAAGGGGTTGAAGGGAAGCGCACCGCTGTTGCGGGCGATGGAGATGACGTGCTTGAGCCCGATCATGTAACCCCATACGGTATTGGTGCGGCATTTCTTCTCCGTACGCAGGAAATACTCGAAGTTGTTGATGAAGGTCAGGTTGAGTTCCTTCAGGGGGATGTCGTCACGGTGATATACTTTCGGGACGAACTCGCAAAGGTGCCTGCATATGGTACGGTAGCGGTTGTATGTTCCCTGCACGCGGCTGTGTCCCACTTTCTTGATGAACTCCTCGTTGTGCTGCTCGAAGAGCTTCAGCAGCGTCTCGCGTTTCACGCCCAGCCCGAGGCAGGCGTCCCTCAGCCTGGCGGCGGTGACATAGCCGTCGGACTGCATCAGTTCCTGGTAACGGCGGTTCACGTCCACGCGTATCCGGTCAACCGCCGCATTGATTTTCTGCGCCTCGGCGCTCTTGCCCGTGGCACGTACCGTTTTCATGTCCCAAAGTTTCGGGGGCACGTCCAGCTTGCAACTGAACTGCTTGATTTCGCCGTCCACCGTAAGACGGCACATCAAGGGGAGATAGCCGTTGGCTCTCTCGCCGCCCTTCTTCACGTAGAAGAGGATTTTGAAGGTCGATCTGCTCATACTCGTTTTCATACTTTTTTGATCGTTACAAAGTTTATATCAAACGAGTTGTCCTCAGGTATGAAAAACTGTGCAAATTACTGAAATAGAATCTATTGTGCCGTTTCTTGTTCCTGTTATATCAGTAACGATATGGGAACTGAAGTCTTTCGCAGCTTTTAGCGGACCTCCTTTTTCAGCTTATGCAGTATTATGAGTTAAACACCTAACTGCTTAATGGACTGCATTCTTGCTGTATTATCATCAACCTTGCTTTTTCTTGCTGCGTTTACTTTATGTTGCTTCATGTATGATTAATTACCTGACCGCCACCTCTCCTGCGGGTATCTTTTCTTAGCGGATGATGGTCAGCGTCCCTTCCTTCACCTTCTTCTCTTTCACCGGAGCATCCGCAGAGGCATATCCCAGGGCTGCGCAGCCATATACCTTATGATTTTCGGGTACACCCAGCTTTGTCAAGAAAGCGCGGACATCGGGGTCGTCGCACGTCTGCCTCAATTGGTTAATCCAGCAGGAACCAATGCCGAGGGACTTGGCGGCAAGAAAAATATTCTCCAGAGCGCAAGCGCAATCCATAGCAGCCCACCATTGGGTAGGCTCGTTGGAGACAATGACCAGCGTGGGGGCATGATAGTAGCAGCAATAAGTCTGGCTATGTCCACGTTCCCGTGTATGAGGGTCGTCACTCTTGGCAAAGGCGCCTTTGATTTTATCATTCAACTCTTTCAGTACTTCCTTATTCTGAATGGCAGTGAAGTGCCACGTCTCCAAATGCATACCGTTGGGGGCATAAGTAGCCGCCTCAAGGATAAGATTCAAATCTTCTGCGGAAACCTGCTGTTCCATATAGGCACGGACGCTACGGCGTGCCTTGATAGTTTGTAATGTCTCGTTCATTTGTTTAATTGAGAATTGATAGTTGATTATTGATAATGCAAATCGGTGCGTATTCAGTAGGGCTGTTTCATCGTTTCACCAGTCCAATCTTCACATTCAGCTTGAAGTACCAGACGCCGTTCTCGCGCTCCAAGAAGCCGTATTTAT
>ERZ772820.2618-NODE-2618-length-12408-cov-4.340889_pt1 | contig 12408 bp, 13 predicted proteins | sample MGYA00511377_ERZ772820 | MGnify/ENA primary metagenome ERZ772820 (study PRJEB29015, sample SAMEA2737684) | human gut metagenome | biome: human gut; feature: human-associated habitat; material: faeces | place: China | collected 2012 ...
ACTTGCAGCAAAACGGCATTTGCAAAGCATCTATGCTTCCGCTGTATCTGTTCAGTCTGGAGCTGCTTTCGGAGGCGTATGCCTTGAAAAAGGGGAAGCAAATGCGGGCAGAGCTGGATAGAGGCGCATTGTTTTCGTGCCAGGCAGATGTTATAAAACGGAGCTGCAACACAGGACCCAATCTGATCACGATCCCAGACAAATGGCTGCTGGACTTGGATACGGAAAGAGATGATAGCTCAGACGAACTCTTACTTTCCCCAAATGCTACGTTTCTAAGTCAACAGTCCGGAATGTAACACACAGGTGGTAACAGTATGGTCGAGGAATTGCAAGTGCCGATCCATCTCAAAATGACGCTGACGATTAAGGAAGCCGCAGCATACAGCAACATTGGGATCAACAAGATCGAGAGTATGCTGAGAGCGCCCAACTGCCCCTTCGTTTTGTTCGTCGGGACGAAAAAGCTTGTCAAACGGAAGGAATTTGAGGACTATATCAGCCAAAAGCTGGTGATCTGACGGCAAAAGATAATTTGTAAAAACAGCTTGAGAGAAAAGAACCTATCTGCTATAATTATGTTGTTGCAGTAGGCTCTTTTCTCTCTGCGGGAAAGGAGTATACAATGGGCAAAAACTTAAAAGGCAAAGAATGCGGTAAGGGTATCTACCAAAGAAAGGACGGATTATATCACGCACGTTTTGTAGACAAAGCAGGAAAACGACATGAGAAATATTTCCAGACAATTCCCGAGGCGCGTAACTGGATCGAGCAGGCGAAATATGCCGACAAGCACGAAGGCGTGTTTTGTCCCTCGGACACGACGGTTGACGCATGGTTTTCATTTTGGATCGAGAACATTGTGGGCGATTTGGCACCGAATACCCTGCGAAATTATCGGGAGCGATATAAGCAGAATATCCAGCCCATCATCGGCAAAATGCTCCTTTCCGATGTGAAGCCCATGCACTGCAAAAAAGTGCTGCTTTCCATGGATGCGGATTATGCAGGTTCTACCATCCGGCAGACCTATATCACAATGGGTACGATGTTCAAGGCTGCGAAGATGAATGACCTGATTACCAAGCACCCAATGGGCGGCGTTCGCTACACAAAGCCGGTCCGAGCGCCGGACGACATTCATTTTTTAACGCGGGATGAGCAAATCAGATTTCTTGAAGTTGCGAAACGTTCCCACAATTATAATCAGTACGCCTTTATTTTGGAGACAGGCTTGCGTACCGGAGAGATGATTGGCTTAGCATGGGATGCGATCGACTTTAAGAGCCGAACGCTGACGGTCAATAAGACACTGGAATACCGGCATAATCAGCGCATCTGGCGGGCAGGACCTCCGAAAACACAACAAAGCTATCGCACCATCCCGCTGACGGATCGGGCCTATGAAATTCTGAAAGAAATCAAGGACAAGCGCCCTTGGCAAAAGGAATCTCCGCTGCTCTCGCAAACACCGGAATATATCGACCGGCGAACGGGGGCAATCTCCCGGCTGGTCATGCGCGATCTTGTCTTTATCAACTGGCGTACCGGGGAACCGGCAAAGAACAGTTCCTATGATACCCACCTTTACAAGCTATGCGACGAAGCAGAAATTGAAAAATTCTGTATGCACGCTTTACGCCATACCTACGCCACGAGAGCGATTGAATGCGGCGTGCAGCCCAAGGTTCTTCAAAAGCTGCTTGGTCACGCAAGTATAAAAACAACGATGGACAGATACGTCCATGTCACATCTGAATCCTTGGATCAGGCTGTGCGGCAATTTGAATCAGGCAGGGTTTCCTAGCATATAAGTCCATGCGAAAATGGCGTAAAAATGGCGTAAGCCAAACACGCCGGATTCCGGAAACCCTTGAAAATCAAGACATTTTAAGGAGATAGAGAAAACTATGAAATTAGGAATCGTCGGCTTGCCGAATGTTGGCAAGAGCACCATATTCAACGCCCTAACCGGCGGCAGCGCCGGGGCTGCCAACTATCCCTTCTGCACCATCGAACCGAATGTGGGCATCGTGCCGGTACCGGATCCCCGGCTGGATAAGCTGTGTGAGATGTACTCCCCCGATAAGGTGACTCCCGCGGTCATCGAGTTCGTGGATATCGCGGGGCTGGTGAAGGGAGCCTCCCAGGGCGAGGGCCTGGGCAACAAGTTCCTTTCCCATATTCGCGAGGTGGATGCCATCATCCATGTGGTGCGCTGCTTTAATGACGGCGAGATTGTGCATGTGAGCGGCGAGATTGGCCCGGCGCGGGATATTGAGACCATCAACCTGGAGCTGGTGCTCTCCGACATTGACCTGGTGGAACGGCGGATTGACCGCTGCAAAAAGGCAGCCAAGGGCGGCGATAAAAAGCCGCTGGCCGAGGCAGCGCTCTTCGAACGGCTGAACGAGTGGCTGGGCGAGGGCAAATCCGCCCGGAATTTTCCCTGCACTGAGGAAGAAAAAGAGCTCATCGCCGACTGCCCGCTGCTTTCCAATAAGCCGGTCATCTATGTGGCAAACCTCAGCGAGGCCGATTTTGCGGGCGACCTGAATGAGAACCCGCTTTACCGGCAGGTGCTGGAGATAGCCGAGGCGGAGGGCAGCCGTGTGGTGCCCATCTGCGGCAAGATCGAGGAGGAGCTTTCCCAAATGGAGCCGGAGGACCGGCAGATGTTCCTGGAGGAGCTGGGGCTGCATCAATCCGGCCTGGACCGGTTGGTGACCGCCGGCTATGATCTTTTGGGATTAATCAGCTTCCTCACCGCCGGCAAACCGGAGGTGCGCGCGTGGACGATCACCAAAGGCACAAAGGCCCCGCAGGCAGCCGGTAAGATCCACAGCGACTTTGAGCGCGGGTTCATTCGGGCGGAGGTTGTTCCCTACGAAACTCTGATCGCGTGCGGCTCCCTGCAGGCGGCCAAGGAGAAAGGGCTCATCCGCAGTGAGGGCAAGGAGTATGTGATGCAGGACGGCGATGTGGTGCTGTTCCGCTTTAATGTTTGAAGAAGCGCCGGCGCTCGCCCCCTATGGCAGGGAGGGCGCCGGTTTTTATGGAAAGGGAAGCATGCAAGGAAGGGGGCGGCGCCCGTGCCGCAGGATAAGCGATACCGCAGCGGGAGCGCAGCCGCCGGCGGCGGAATGCTGACGCTGTGGCTGACCATGCGGGCCAATGCGTGGCTGCGGCAGGAGTGGCTATCCCTGCTGACGGAAACTGCTGTGGAGGGAATAGGGCTGGTGCTGCAATTTCTCATGCTGGGAATCCCGCTGGTGGTAACCATAGAGCTGCTGCGGCGCTCTGCTGCCCAGCCATGCCCACTGCGAGAAGGACAAAACGGCAGCCTATGGCTGGTACCTGCCGGGTTGGCGGTATTACTGGGGGCTAACTTTCTTACCCTGTTACTGCAAGATATGCTGACCGGATCCGGGATGTCCACCCCCACGCCGCTACCGGAAGAACCCCTAGCGATCATTTTTTCGATGATTGGATCCGTTCTACTGCCGGCGGTGATGGAGGAGCTGCTGTTCCGCGGGGCAGTGCTGCACGCGCTGCGCCCGGCCGGGGAAAAGCTGGCGATATGGCTCTCCGCACTGTTATTTATGGGGGCACACGGCAGCCTTTCCCAATGGCTGCCCGCACTGGCAGCCGGATTGGCGCTGGGGATCGTGACCTTTTATACCGGAACGCTGCGCTGGGCTATCTTGATCCACCTGTGTAATAATATCATCGCATGGGTGACCACTTATTTTCCCTCACCGCTCACAGCCATTCTACTGCCGGTTGGACTGCTGATTTTAGGCGGCATTGCGCTGCTCCGTCTGCGCAGGATGCCCCGATGGGCTCCGGCACGCGGGAACCCCCGGCTGGGGGTATCGGTACCGCTGGTGTTGGCGCTGTTATTGCTGTTGGGGAACGCACTGTTCCCTGCTGTTTAGATTCGTACGGAGAGCTGGGTAGGACCCCACAGAGACCCATGTGCTCTCTCCCCAATAATCCTGTTGAAGGGAGCCAAAGGATGGACCACGAAAAGTACATGCGCCTGGCCCTAATAGAGGCAAAAAAAGCCGCCGCTGCCGGAGAGATCCCAGTAGGTGCGGTGGTGGTGTGTGGCAATACAGTACTGGCCGCTGCCCGCAATGACCGGGAAGTGACCCATTCTCCACTGGGACACGCCGAGGTGCGTGCCATAGAGATGGCCTGCCAGGCCCGTGGGGACTGGCGGCTGGATAACTGCACCCTGTATGTCACACTGGAACCCTGTCCCATGTGCAGTGGAGTGATCCTGAACGCGCGGGTGGGGCAGGTGGTGTATGGTGCCGCCGACCCACAATACGGCTGCCTTGGCTCCCGGTTAAATCTTGCACACCTTGACCTGGGGGCCGCCCCTCGGCTGACCGCCGGTATACTAGCGGAGGAATGCTCCGCTCTGCTTTCGGATTTTTTCCGCAGGCAGCGACAGGGATAAGGAGGAACCATGCTGTATCACGCTTCGCCCATTGGCGGGCTGACCGAGCTGCGGCCACACATTTCCAACCATGGCATCCCACTGCTGTACTTTTCGCAAAAACGAGAAAACACCTTTGTTTACCTTTCCAACGCCGTGGAAAAGTACTGCCGGGAAACTGGCTTTGCATACAACGGTCCATGGAAAAAGTGGGGACCCTACGGCTTTACCGATGATGGCAGGCAGCGGCTGGAGGAATACTACCCAAACGCATTGGAAGAAACCTATCGAGGCGTTTCCGGTTACATCTATACGGTGGAAAAGGTGATCCGGCGGGGGCATCCTGTTCCTATCCCCGATACCGTAACATCCCGCGGGGCGGTGGAAGCGACAGGCTGTGAATTTATCCCGGATGCGTGGGAAGCCATTTTGCAGGCGGAGCAAGAGGGATTGCTGGTACTGCGCCGCTACGAAGAAATGACTGAAAGAGAAGCAGACTGGCTCCGGCGGACGGTACGGGAGGAGTATCGCCAGGCGGAGGATCACCCAGAATACCAACACTTCCTGCGGGATAAGTTCGGTATTGACCCGGAAAGCTTATAATATAAAACAAAAGCACACCTTACCCCATGGTGGGGAGGGTGTGCCTTTTTTCTTTTTTCGCTTTGTTCAGCGGGAGAGAACGGGCCGCAGGCCGCCCGCCGAAGGCGGGCCAGCGGTCGCAGACCGCTGAAACCATCCGAAGGATGGTTTGGCCTGCGGCCCAATGTTTCGGTTTGCAGAAAACCGAAAAGTTCCACAATCAATCCGGGATGGTAGGCACGGCTTCCGGCGGGATGGGGCAGGTATAGCCCTCCGCGGTGCGCCCTGCAAATTCCGTTTTGGCTGCAGCAATCAGCTCCGGCTGTTCCAGCAGATCAATGGCTGCGGCGCACAGCACCTTACCGGCGGTGATTGCCGCCTTATGCCCGATGGATGTTTTTCCGCAGGAAACATTCTGCCAGCTGTGGCCAGGACAGCCATTGGGCCAAGATGCCACATGCAGCTGCGCCGTGGGGCACTGCCAGCTGACATCGCCCACATCGGTGGAACCAGGGCAAAACGCTTCCCCGGTGAAAAGCGGAAGCAGCACATCATTCATAGCGGTACCGGGCAGGAGCGTTTTTACCCAGGCGGCATAATCGGCATTTTCGCTGCCGCTGCCCGGGATATGCCTGCCGGCATCATAAGTAGTGGCGAGCTCGGTAGCAAAGGCCATTTCCTCTGGGGTATGTTGGGGCACGCCCACTTCGGCAAAATTCTGATACAGCAGAGCTTCCAGCACATGGTTGGGGATGGTCTCCGCCACGCCATCAATGAACTTCCGTTCACAGGTGGTGCCGGTCATCAGGGCAGCTCCGGCAGCGATATCATCCACCCGTTTTTGCAGCTCCACCGCCTTTTTTACCTGCGGGGAGCGCACCATATACAATACCGATGCTTTGGACTGCACCACATTGGGGCTGCAGCCGCCTCCATCGGTCACGGCATAGTGGATGCGGGCCTGCGGTTCCATGTGCTCCCGCAGGAACTGCACCCCCACATTCATCAATGTTACCGCATCCAGGGCGCTGCGGCCCCGTTCGGGGTCTCCGGCCGCATGGGCGGCCACCCCGTGGAAAATATACTGCACCTGAATGCAGGCATTGCTGGAGCCGGTCGCGGCCTCGTTGCAGTCATCGGGGTGCCAGGTCAGAGCAGCATCTAAGCCGTACCACAGCTTTTCCCGCGCCATGAAGGCTTTGGCCGCGCCGCCTTCTTCGCCGGGGCAGCCATACAATACTACCGTACCAGGGGCACCACTTTGCTGCAAATAATGCTTGATACCCAGTGCCGCCGCCAAAGCGCCGGCCCCCAGCAGATTATGTCCGCAGCCATGGCCGGTCCCACCGGGGGTCAGTTCCTGCTTTTTAATACTGCCGCCCAGCTGGGAAAGCCCGGAAAGGGCATCATACTCCGCCAGAATGCCAATGATGGGACGCCCGCTGCCATAGCTGGCGGCAAAAGCGGTGGGGATACCGCAGATGCCCTCCTCCACGGCAAAGCCCTGCTCTTTGAGTACCTTGCAGTACAGGGCGGCGGACCGCACCTCCTGCAAGGAAAGCTCGGCATATTCCCAAATCTGATCGGCAACGGAAGCAATCAGCTCTTTATTCTCTTCAATGGTGTCCAATGCCGCTTTTTTTAGTTCTTCCATGTTATCACAGCACCTTTTTTAGGAAATTTTGCAGTCGAGGGCTCTGCGGATTGGTAAAGATGACTTCCGGGGTTCCCTGTTCGCCCAGCTTGCCCTCTTCCATAAACAGCACCCGGCTGGCTACTTCGCGGGCAAAGGCCATCTCGTGGGTGACAATGACCATTGTCATCCCCTCATGGGCCAGTTCCCGCATGACCTCCAGCACTTCGCCCACCATTTCGGGGTCCAGGGCGGAGGTGGGTTCATCAAACAGCATCACTTCCGGTTCCATGGCCAGCGCCCGCACAATGGCGACCCGCTGCTTCTGCCCGCCGGAGAGCTGCGCCGGATAGTCATTAGCACGGTCGGCTAGGCCAACCCGGACCAGCAGAGTCATGGCTTTTTGTTCTGCTTCGGCCTTGGGCACCTTTTTGATGCGGATAGGAGCCATGGTGAGATTCTCCAACACCGTTTTGTGTGGGAACAGGTTGAAGTGCTGGAACACCATGCCCATCTTTTGCCGGTGACGGGGCAGATCGACCTTTTTGCCGGTGATCTCCACGCCATCCACCTTGATAGAGCCGGAGGTCGGCACCTCCAGCAGGTTGAGACTGCGCAGGAAGGTGCTTTTGCCGCCGCCGGAGGGACCAATAACCGCAATGACATCGCCCCGGCAGATATCCACCGTGACGCCATCCATGGCGTGAACGGCGCCGCCATTATAGTACTTTTTCAGATCCGCTACTTCTATGATCTTCTGCGCCATTTACGCCACCGCTCCTTCCCGCTTTAATTTGCGCTGCCGCGCCGTACCGCTTTGCCGGTCGCTGCGCTGCATCTTGTGCTCAAAGTGCCCAAACAGCTTACTGAGAGCAAAGGTCATGATAAAGTAGATGATACCGGTGATGACCAACGGCTCGATGGGCAGGTAGGTGGCGCCCCGGATTTGGAGATATTGGGTCATCAGGTCGCCAATGAAGAAGGTGGAGGCCAGCGAGGTATCCTTGATGATCATGATGAATTCATTGCCCAAGGCCGGAAGAATGTTCTTGACCGCCTGCGGCATGATAACGAACCACATAGCGCCCCGTTCGCCAAAGCCGAGGCTAAGCGCCGCTTCCCGCTGACCGGGATCGACCGCCTGAATGCCGGAACGAATAACCTCCGAGACATAGGCGGCGCTATTGCAGATGAGAGCAATGGCAATACACAGGAACTTCTGCTTATTGAGGGCGGGTATCAGCATGGGCAGCCCGAAGTAAAAGAAATACAGCTGCAGCAGCATGGGGGTACCGCGGATCACCTCGATGTAGATGGTGGAAAGCCAGCGTAGCGGCGCTACTTTGGACATTTTCATAAGTGCCAACAGCGAAGCAAACACCACGCCGCCCAGCACCGTAATGGCGGAAAGCAGCAATGTATAGCTGACGCCATCAATGAGGTACTTATCCCAATATTTGAGGAAGATGGCTGCCATCTTCTCAAAATCACAAAATTTAGCTCCTGTCATATGGTCATTCTCCCTTTAGCACGGCCGCCGGAGCCCTAAACGGCTCCGGCAGTCAATCGATAATGTCTATCTTCTTATCAATCCAGCGTCAGCTCCTTGGCGTTCTCGCTCTTGCCCAGCTCGACAGCCGCATCATACCAGGTGCCGTACAGACCGGCTTCATACGCCTTGGTCAGTGCCGCATTAACAGCCTCCAGCAGTTCGGTCTCGCCCTTGGTCATCAGAATAACATTGGCCTCGTACTCAGCCTTGACCTCGAACTGGAACTCGCAGATGACAAGATCGGGGTTGGCATCGATGATCATATCGGCATTGCCCTTGGCGACCGCCAGCGCCTCAATGTTGCCGGCTTTCAGCTCCATGACGCCCACGGCAAGGTCACCGATGGTGATGGGGTTGGCATCCGGGATCTGCTCGGTCAAAAGCTGCATCTGCAGGGAGGCATTCTGCGCGCCGACATCCTGCCCGGCAAAGTCCTCTACCTTGGTGTACTTGGCGGCATCCTCTGCCTTAATGAGCAGTACCTGCTCGGTCTCGTTATCGCCGGCATAGTAGTAATCGGAGATCTCGTAGTTTTCGGCTCTGGTCTCTGTCCAGCTGTAACCGGAGATGGACATGGGAACGGAGGCCGTGTAAACAGCAGTCTGGCTGGCATCAAAGCTCATCGGCTCGATAACAAGGGAAACGCCTAGTTCCTCGGCAATAAACTTGGCGAGGGAAACATCAAAGCCAACATACTGTTCCTGGCCGGTCTTGCTGGAATCCACAAATTCCATCGGGGAGAAATCGGGGCTGAGCGCCACATGCAGCTCGCCCTCTCCCTTGATTTTTTCCAGCGCGTTGGCATAGGTGGGGGCAGCGTTGTCACCGTCATTGCCGTCATTGTTCGCGGCCGGGGTGTCATTGCTGCCGCAGGCTGCCAGAGCCAGTACCATCATTAGGGCCATCAGCATCGTAATCAGTTTTTTCATGTTCATTTCCATCCTTTCTTGATTCTCTCCCGTGCGGGAGCCTTTTGGGTTGATTGGTTTTCGTCGGGAGGAGCGTCTCTTGTTGATATTGCATACTTTATCACTAAATATTCATTATGTCAAGCTGTTTTATGAATATTTATTCGTAAATATTCAAGTTTAGTGAATAATCATACAACGCGGAGCGCCAAAGCGCAGGTTCTGTGCGTTTTGCCGCAAAAAGATACGCTGCCCCTGGCCTTTCGGCCAGGAGCAGCGTATCTTTTATATCTAGAGAGGGGGAAATGTCAGTGCTTCTTCAGTGCTTCATAAATACCGGCCGATTCCAGCTTGGGGCGCAGCAGCGCTGCCAGCAGGTTGGAAACCACAATGGCAAATACGGCATTGATGCCGCCGGTAAGCATCTTGGGAACAGTGGCAATGAATGCCGCAGAAAAGACACTGCCGCCCAGGCACAGCACGACAATGCTCTTGCCAATATAGAGGAGCCAGTAACCCACGGCACCACAGATAGCAGCGACCCAGTTGCGGGCTTTATTTTTGCCAGCTGCACCGCCTGCGTGGGCTATGCCGCCGCAGATGGCACCCATGGCAAAGAAAAAGATGAAGGTGAGCCACGCGCCGGCGGCCCATTCAGGATAGGTCAAATCGAACAGGGCGGAGCCAATACCTGCCGCCAGGCCGCCAGTCCAACCGCCGAACAGCAGCCCGGTCAGCAGGCAAATGGCATTGGCAGTCTTGAGCTGTGTGGTGCCGGTGGGGGTGGGAATACGAATGCCCAGGAACATGGTACAGACAAACACCATAGCAGCCATCAAGCCAATGATAGCGATGCGGTACAGGGTAAAACGGGAATTTTTCATAGGGTAAGCTCTCTTCCTCTCTGGGGATTCCTCGGCTTACAGCGTGCGGTAGCCTCGCGGCAGCTCCTTTTGGGTCAGCCAGCCCAGTGTGCGCTCCAGCATCACACCCTCACGGGAATCGGCGCCGTAGCCAAAGGTCGTTTTTACGGTGATCTCCACATACCTCGTTGCCCGGTCCATCGCCATAGCAGGGCTGTCGCCCTGCATCAGGCCGGCTGTCAGCACTGCGGCAAACAGATCGCCCGTGCCGGGATAACGCACCGGCAGGTATTCGCTTACCGATTTCCAGTAGCCGCCGCGTTCCCGATCATAACACAGGTTGGCATATTCCCCGGTGGTAAGCGCTGCCCCGGTGATAACCACTACCCGCGGCCCCAGGGCCGAAAGCCGTGCCAGCAGGCTGCGGGCCTGCCCCAGCGAAAGGGGGGCCGTATTCGGCTCCTCACCCAGCAGCAGTGCTGCTTCGGTCAGGTTGGGGGTGATAACATCGGCATGGGTGGCCAGCTCCCGGATACCCTGTACCAGTTCCGGCGTAAAGCCGTGGTACAGCTTGCCATGGTCGCCCATCACGGGGTCCACCACCTTCATGGCCGCGGGCCATTCCGCAAAGAGCCCCTGGCACAGCGCAACCTGTGCCACCGAGCCCAAATAGCCGGTGTAGACGCACTCCATGGGCAGACCCAGTGTACGGTAATGCGCCAGCGCTTCGGTCAGGTAGTCGGTCAGGTCGCGACGGGCCGGGGTGCCAAAGCCCCCGGTGTGGGTGGATAATACCGCAGTCGGCAGCGGGCACACCTGCACCCCCATTACCGACATGGCCGGCAGAATAACGGAAAGGGAGCAGCGGCCCAGGCCGGAAAGATCGTGCACAGCGGCACAGCGGGCAGGACGGTCAGTTCGGTTCATGGATGATCTCCTTTTGTGATTCAATCATATTCCGCCGTCAGGCAAAACGCAAAGCGGCAGCGCCCGGCTGGAAATTTTCCGTTTTTGGTTAAAATATAATATGATAATAACTATTTTCCGTGCAAAATACAACATCTTAGCCATAAAATTTTGGCCGGTTTGAACGACGGTTTTTGTGTATGATATCAATTGTCATAGTTTGTTTTATTATAAAATCACTTTTGTTGTGTAAATAGTAGAACCTGTATTTCCAAACATTACAGCGGGTAGCAGCCCTGGCCCGGTGCAAACTAACCACGCAGACAATGAAAAGAGAGAAAAAGTTCTGCCGGAAGGGGTTATGAATTATGCACTTCACAAGCAAAATACCTGCCGCCATGACCGGCATCGCTATGGCGGCCGCCACAGCCGGCACCGTAGCCTATGTAATGAACCACACCACCCCGGCACAGCGCCGGCGGGCCATCCACCGCACCGCCAGCCGCATGAGCGCGGCACTGGACCACATGGCTGATACCGTGTGCCGCACCATGATGGGATAACCTCCCATCCAAGCCAAAGGAGCCGACCCTTTTACTGGGCAGCTCCTTTGGCAATACATATTAAAAGGCATAATTTAATCTTTTTCCAGGGCCGCCACCGTAATATCGTCCGGTTTTAACTCTCGGCAGCGCAGGCGGGCGGCTTCCGCGATGCGGCGACACAGTTCGGTGGGATCTTCTCCATCCCAGGCGACCAGCTGTTCCTCCGCCCAGGGTTCCTCGGTGGGAACACCATCACTTACCATCAGGATGAGATCCCCCTCGCGTAGGTCAAAGCGCCGTTCCACCGGCTCCACACAATCCAATATTCCAGCCGGCAGGCTGGTGGCTTCCAGCCGCATGGCACGCCCCTGCCGCCGTAAAAAAGTGGGGGCCGCTCCGGCCTTATAAAATAATGCCGTTCCGGTGTAGCAATCCACTACCGTAGTATCCAGCGTTGCCAGTGATTCCCGGCCACCCTTCACCATCAGGGCGCTGTTTACCAGCCGCAGGGCACTGCCGCAGGGGATTCCCGCCTCCAGCAGCCGCCCCACCAGGTTGCACAGCATTGCGCTATCCAGCGCAGCAGGCGCGCCGGTGCCCATCCCATCGGAAAGAATGAGCGCCTGTATACCCTCTTCTCCCTTTACCAGCCGCAGTGTATCGCCGCAGGTACCGTTTTCCTCTGCGGGGAGCTGAACCTGCCATTGACCCAGTGTGTAGCAGGGCTTTTCTCGGTAGGTCAGCAGCAGGGCACCATTCTGCTGGCTGCGGGCAGGCCCGGCCATTTCCAGCCCTGCTTCCGTCGTGATAATCTTCCGCAGTCTTTCGGCATCCACCCGCTGCAGCAGCGCTGCCGGGAATGCTAACCGCACCGTCAAGTGACCGGCGGTTGTTGTCCAACACAACACCTCCCGCAACTCTCGCTCCACCGCCAGCAGGGCTTCCGTAATGCGCTGCGTCAGGCCCTCCCCG
>ERZ772820.2619-NODE-2619-length-12405-cov-4.010202_pt1 | contig 12405 bp, 11 predicted proteins | sample MGYA00511377_ERZ772820 | MGnify/ENA primary metagenome ERZ772820 (study PRJEB29015, sample SAMEA2737684) | human gut metagenome | biome: human gut; feature: human-associated habitat; material: faeces | place: China | collected 2012 ...
GCTCCTCCTCCGTGCCCGCGCACGTGGAGATGATGGGCTTCCTCGGCATGGGCAACAACCCGATGGTCGGCGCGACCGTCGCCGTGGCCGTCGCCGTTGCGGAGAGTCTGAAGTAAGAAAAACTTACCGAAAGCTGACAAAAAGGCAACAATTCCACAAAACACAAAGCACCCGCTTCCATGAGGAAACGGGTGCTTTTGCATTTTTGTCAACATTTTGCCAACCTCTGCTCAAAGTCGGCACTAAAATGATGCAGTGGGCGATGTCACTTTTCGAGTGCGTCTTCTATATGAGAACTCAAATCGCGGCCTGCTGTGAAGACATTCCAGATGTAGACGGTTTGTGCAGTTTTATCTGTGGAGTAAACCACAACATCCTGCCGTGTGATGAACAGGCGAACACCTTTGCTGTGCCATGGCTCTTCGTTGTAAAGCGGATACTTCTCCGGCATAAAAGAAAGATCGTGCCAGATCGCATCCTTCAGGCGAGCGTACCAGCGTTCGGCAGTGGTACGGTCGTGAAGGACGCTGGTGATGTATTGAAACTTTTCAGCGATATCATTGGCGGCAGCATTTGTGTATACGATATTGTATTTGTCCATGTTTGCTTATAGTCCTGCGATTTTTGCGTCAAGCGCATCCTGAGAAAGGGTATGGCCAGAGGCAATATCCGCTGCACTCTTGCGGAGTTTGGCGTTGATCTCATCCTGACTCAGTTCATCCCAGGTTTTTAAGGACGGGGTAAAGGGCATACCGCCTTCACGAAGACTTTGCTGCGCAAAGATGCGGACGGCCTCTGCAAAGGAGGTACCGAGACTGCGATAGAGACTCTCTACCTCGGATTTCAGTTCGCTGTTCATACGGATTTGAAACGTTGCATCCATTGCCATAAAAATCAACTCCTTGTGTTACGATTGTACTACAAATGAAAAAGGAATGTCAATAGCAGTATCTGCCGAACGGCAGAGAAACAATGCAGATGAAGGGGAAAATCTTAATTATTTTTTCAGCAATACCTAAAACAGCTCCAATAGCTGTGCATTTTCGGTGGACATCTTATTTGTGAGATGCTGATAGATCTGCATTGTGACCTGAATGTTCTTGTGACCGAGGCGGTATTGCACATATTTGGGCGAAGCACCCTTTTCGGCAAGCATGGTGGCGTGGGTGTGACGAAGACTGTGGTAATCAAACTTGTCAAACCCAAGCTCTGTGCGGGCGATATGACTGACATGCTGCATGACCTGTCGGTCGTTAAGCACATTTCAGATGAGATTGCAGTGATGTATTTGGGGCAGTGTGTGGAAAGAGTGCCCAGTAAAGAGCTGTTCCAGAATCCGCTGCACCCGTATATAAAGGCGTTGCTGTCAGCAATTCCCATCCCGGATCTTTCAACACACGGAAGGAAGAAACACCCTGTTCTTATTCGCCGGACGGAGAGTATCCCGTCATCAACCTGGAAAAGGGCGGCCTATATACGAGCTATTCAGGCACATGGGAAGAGAAAACTGTGCTTCCCTGCATCCGCAGAATTGACGGCGGTAGGCTGCTATGAGCAGGTCATGGGCGAACCGGGCAAGTGCCTTGCTATTGGCGGCGGGACATATGCGCACTTTCTGAAAAATGGCGTGGCGTTTGGCGCTTCCCGATTAGGTGTAGATTATCACATGCACGGTGCAAATGAGTACCTTGTGGTAGATGAGATCGTGCGAAGCGCGGAGCTGTTTGCGCTGACCATTGCTGCACTTTGCGGCGAACACGCTGAGCCGATGTAAAATGCGGTTATGTAAATAACACCCGTCGGTATGATCCGATGGGTGTTATTATTTGTGCTGTGTTTTTTGACAGACGAATCGGATTCTTGCAAAAATGCCCAAAGATGTCAATAGAATCCGTTCGCCTGCGCAAGAATTTTATGGCGTGCGGACAGAAAAGACTTTTTCGTGCTGCGAGACGGCGACAGACGGCAGATCTCATGGCGATAATGACGAATTTCTGTCATTGGAGTGTTTTTCGTAGAAATACATCTGTCCGCTCCTTGCAATTTCCTGCACATAAAGATATAATAAAGGCCGTTAGTGAAAGCGCCTTTGCGGCCTGAGCAGAGAGAAGAGGATCGTAAGAGCGTTAGATTTTGAAAAGAAAGAAGATGCCCCTATGAATCCCTTTATGAAGACCCTTAAAAAAATTGCCGCCGCGTATAACGGCGTCAGCCTGATTTTGCGCATCGCGATCGGCCTTGTCGTCGGCGTGATCCTGGCGCTGGTCTGTCCCGGCGCGACGTGGTTAAAGGAGCTTGGCAACCTGTTTGTCGGCGCGCTCAAGGGCATTGCCCCCGTGCTGGTGTTCGTCATCGTGGCGAGCGCGCTGGCGCAGGGCTCGTCCAAGCTGGACCGCCGCTTCGGCACGGTCATGTGGCTCTACATGCTTACGACGTTCGTCGCCGCGGCGCTGAGCGTTGTGACCAGCATGCTCTTCCCGCAGATGCTCCTGCTGCCCGAGGCCGCTGAGGCCGAGGTCATCCCGCAGGGCCTTGGCGAGGTCATGCACACGCTGCTGTCCAACATCGTCTCGAACCCCATCTCCGCCATTATGAACGGCAACTACATCGGCATTCTGATGTGGGGCTGTCTCTTCGGCGTGGCGATGAAGAAGCTCGGTGCGGACTCGACGAAGGTCTTCCTCAGCAACACGGCGGACGCGGTGTCCACCATCGTGCGCTGGATCATCAATTTGGCACCGTTCGGCATCATGGGCCTTGTGTTCACGAACGTTGTGAGCAACGGCCTTGCGATCTTCACCCAGTACGGCAAGCTCCTGCTGCTTTTGGTCGGCACGATGCTCTTCATGGCGCTTGTCATCAACCCCATCATCATCTTCATCTATCTGCGCTGCAATCCCTATCCGCTGGTGTTCCGCTGCCTGCGTGAAAGCGGCCTGACGGCGTTCTTCACCCGCTCTTCCGCGGCGAATATCCCCGTGAACATGGCGATGTGCGAAAAGCTCGGCTTGGACAAGGACTTCTACTCCGTCTCTATCCCCCTCGGCGCGACGATCAACATGGACGGCGCGGCCATCACCATCACCATCATGACGCTGGCCGCGGCCAATACGCTGGGTATGCAGGTCTCGCTGCCCGCGGCGATTTTGCTCTCGATCATGTCGGCCCTCGGCGCGTGCGGCGCTTCCGGCGTGGCGGGCGGCTCGCTGCTGCTCATCCCGATGGCGTGCTCGCTGTTCGGCATCTCGAACGACATCGCGATGCAGGTCGTCGGCGTCGGCTTCATCATCGGCGTCATTCAGGACTCTGTCGAGACCGCGCTCAACTCTGCGGGCGACGTCGAGTTCGCCGCGACGGCCGAGTATCATCAGTGGCTCAAGCAGGGCAAGCCCCTGCCGGAATTCCTCGGCGGCAAGAAGAAGTAAAGCGTCAGAATGTGAAAACAAATAAAAGTGCGCCGGCTCAACGAGCCGGCGCTTTTTTGTGCGGCGATGCCGAACGATGGTCGGGAGGGGGCAACTTCGTATTTACTTTCAAATTACCCCCCGTGCTATAATAGACAAACTATGACCAATTTTGTATATTTATGACAAGTGTAAACGCCGCAAAGGAGACAAGCGCATGAAGCAAGCAGAACATCCGCCCGTGACCGCAGGGGCGAACAGTGCGGCAGAATACAGCCTTGCGCTCATCGACCAGCTTGCGCGTATCGACCGCACGTGCAGCGAAGAGGAGATGGACGAATTGGTCTACCGCCTGCTGAGTTTGATCGGCGAGGCCATGCAGTCTGACCGCGTGTTTCTCTTCGAGCGGCTGGAGGGGACGGCGGAGGCCTATTGCAACACCTTTGAGTGGTGCGCGAACGGCGTCGCGCCGCAGATCGACAACCTGACGGAGATCGTTCCCGCGGATATGCCGTACTGGCTCAAGGTCTTCATCTGCGTTTTTTCGCCTTCAATATTCGGAATGACGATCGTCATTCCGAATATTGAAGGCGTGAAAACGCAGATGCCGAGCGAGTACGAGATCCTGAAGACGCAGAGCATCCACTCCGAGATCGCGGTGCCGGTCTTCTATCGCGGCAATCTGAGCGGCTTTTTCGGCCTTGACAATCCGCAGCGGGCGATGACGGCCGGCCAGCTCCGCCTGCTTGCCTTTGTCGGCGGGCACCTCGGCAGCGCGCGGGAGAACCTGCGCATGCTGACGCTGCTGGAAGAAAAGCAGAAGTCGCTCGAGCAGAATTTGCAGGCCGTGAAGCTTGAGCAGCAGATGCTCAAGGTGCTCTGCAAGGACAGCACGTCCGTTTATCGTGTGGACCTGATGAACGACCGGGCCGAGATCGTCAAGATCGAGGAGCACTCCAACTCCGCGGGCGACCTGCTCCCGCATGGGCAGGAGCTATTTTCCTATGCCGAGGCGGTCGAGCATTACTATCACAAGTGCGTCCTTAAGGAGAGCGCACCGGACTTCCTGCAATTTTTGGACGCAGAAAATCTGATGCGCGAGCTCAGGACCAAGGACCGCGTCAGCCGCCGCTACCAGAGTGTGCCGAACGCCATCGGGAACATCTATTTCGAGGCGCGCGCCAATAGGGTGCAGCAGACGGAAACGAGCTTTCAAATCCTGCTGGACTTCCGCAGCGTGGATGAGATCGTGAGGGAGGAGCGCGAGCACCAGCACGCGCTGGAAACGGCGCTCACGGAGAGCCGGATGAGCTACGAGGTCATCTCGGCTATCAGCAAGATCTATTATACGATCTACCGTATCGATCTGCGCACGGGTTATTATGAAGAGGTTGCAAGCGAGCGGCAGATGCACCGTCTGACCGGACACAGCGGCAGAGCGAGCGTCCACATGAGTGAAATGAGCAAGCAGAGCATCGTTGCCGGAGTATCTGCCCTATGTTGAACCGTTTTTTGACCTTTCGACGCTCGCGGAGAGACTGCGGCGCGCCGCGCGAACGAGGCAAAGTCCGAGTTACTCTCGCGCATGTCGCACGATATCCGCACGCCGATGAATGTCATCATGGGCTTTACGAACATCGCCCTACAGCACGCGGACGATTCGGATAAGATGAAAGAGTGCCTGGAAAAGATCCGTGTCAGCGGCAGCAACTTGCAGGAGCTCATCGACGATGTGCCGGACATCTCGCGCATCGAGAGCGGGGAGTTCAAAATCGTCTCGCAGCCGGTGAAGCTGCCGGAGCTGTTTGACTTCTACTGCCAGGCCATCGCGGGCATGGCGGAGGCGAAAAACATCCGCTTTTCGGGCAAGCTGCACGACATTTTCCACAATGTGCTGCTCTCCGACCAGATCCGCCTCGGGCAGATCTATATGAACCTGCTCTCAAACGCCGTCAAGTATACGCCGGAAAACGGCGATGTGAAGTTCGAGGTCTATGAGGAAAAGCTTGCCGAGAGCGGCAAGGTCCGCCTTGTCTCGGTCGTGAGCGACACGGGCATCGGCATGACACCGGAGTTCATGGAGCAGATGTATTCGGCCTTTTCCCGCGCGGTCGACACGCGCGTCAACAAGGTGCGCGGCAGCGGCCTCGGCCTTGCCATTGTGAAAAAGATCATCGACCTGATGGGCGGTGCGATCGAGGCTGAGAGCAAGGTCGGCAAGGGCACGACATTCCGCGTGACGCTCGACCTGCCCGCCGCGGCGGACGACGCCGAGACCGAAGAGCACAGCGAGACGGCTATCACGCTGCCGGAAAAGCCGCTCACCGTGCTCGTGGCCGAGGACAACGACCTAAACTACGAGATCACCGCCGAGCAACTGCGCGGCTACAGGGTGCACTGTGTGCGCGCTGTGAACGGGCAGGACTGCTTACAGCGGATCGAGCAGGCCGCGCCAGAAGAGTTCGATGCGATCCTGATGGACATGCAGATGCCGGTGATGAACGGCCTGGAGGCGACTGCCGCCATCTGAAAGCTCGACAGCGAGACGGCGAAGCACATCCCCATCATCGCCCTCACAGCCAACGCCTACCATGAGGACATTCAAAAATGCCTCGCTGCGGGCATGAACGCCCACCTCTCCAAACCCATCAACATCGACCGCGCGGCGCGCACGATCATCGAATGCGCCCGCACGGCGAAAGAGAACGGATAAAAGAAAAAGGCTCACGAAAGCATTGCTTTCGTGAGCCTTTTTGCGATATTTACTGCTTGTCGCCGCCAAATATCGAAATTTGACTCTCATCGCTCTGGCTGTGCATCTCGGCGATGACGGCAAGACTTTCTTCGCTCGCGCCGCCGGGTTCGACCTGCGGCATCGCGAGGAAGAAGCCCTGCAGAAGGTCGACGCCGAGCGACAGCACGGTGCGTACCTCGTCCGCGGTCTCAAGGCCCTCGGCCACGACCTTCATGCCGCGCTGGTGCGCGTAGGACACGGTGTTCGACACGATCTGGCACTTGTTGGCGTCGGTGTCGATGCTACGGATGATGGAAAGGTCGATCTTGATGTAGTTGGGCGAGAGCTCGAGAAGGCTGCGCTCGTTGCTGTAGCCGCTGCCGTAGTCGTCGAGCGCGAACGCACCAGAGCTGCCACGGATCGTCTGCTTGATGCGCAGCGCCTTGGGGTCGAGGCACTCTTCCTCCGTGATCTCAATGACGATGCGCGGCAGGATCGAGGCGTAGCGCGCGGAGTATTCCGAAAGCTCATCGGGCGTTAGATACTGGCTTGCAATCGAATTGATGAACAGCAGCGCGCTGGGCACGACCTTACCGGCGTTTTCAAGCGCCTGATATGCACTTGACGCACAGAAGAACGTGATGCGCTCGACCTCGTGCAGGCAGTTTTCCTCGCGCGCGAGGCGCAGCACGTCCGTCGGGGAGCGCAGCATGGGCAGGTCCACGCGCATGAGCGCTTCATAGGCGAAGACGCTGCCGTCTTTTGCGTCGATAATCGGCTGGAAGTGATAGGAGATGAGCTCTTCGTTGATGAGACGGCGGAACTCCTCATGGCAGCGTCTTTCCTGCAGGCTGGTGCGGTAGACCTCAGGGTCGAATTCCAGCAGCTCGCCCTTGCGCGAGTGCTTGACCTGATACATGGCAAAGTCCGCGTATTTGCGCAGTGTGATGAGATTTGTGCTGCTCTCGGGATACCACGCGATACCGCCGGAGACGCTCACGCGCAGCTCACGTCCGCTGGGAAGCTGGACGACAGAATGCTCAAGGGCGGCTTTCAGCGCGCGGATGTCGGCGCGCAGCGTATCCTGATCGTTGTAGCCGTAGAAGAGTGCATTGAACTCATCGCTGCTGATGCGCGCGCAGACGGTACGCGCGGGAGCGTTCTTGGCAAAGCATTCGCCTGTGCGGCGGATGTACTCGTCGCCCCAGTCGTGGCCGAATGTGTCGTTTATTTGCTTGAGGTTGTCGAGGTCGAACATCAAAAGCGCCGCGTGGCCGAGCTTTTCGGGTGAGCAGAAGAACTCGGCGCAGATGCGGTGGAAGGCACGGCGGTTGTAGAGGTCTGTGAGCGTGTCATAGTCGCACTCGTGCTCAATGCGCAGCTTTTCAAGCGTGTTGGCGGTCGCATCCTCGGCAAGGCCGACCTGCGTGCCGTCCTCGTGCGTCGTCTCGATGCGAAGGTAGCGCTCTTTGCCGCTTGGCAGACGGATGTGGTAGAGCATCGCGCCGTCGGGCGCGGGGGAGTGGGGGCACGAGCGCTCAAAGCGCTGCAAAAGCTCGCGGAAACTCTGCGCTGTTAAGTCGTCTGCGTCAACGCCGGGCATGCCGAGAAGGTCGAAGAAATTGTCGGTGACATAGATGCTGTCGGGAGCGGAGCGCAGCTCATAGCCGCCGAGCTCCACGCTTGCCATGTCCATGATGCGCAGAAACTTGGTCGAAGTATCGAGTACCTCGCGTCCGAGCTGCGTGAACGCGGAGGAGAACCGGTCGAGCTCGATGATGCCGGTGGCGGAGAGCATGGGGATGGAGCTGCGGCTTTCACGCGCGTGCGCGACCTCGTCGGAAAGGCGCGAAATCGGGCGCGAGAGCTTGCGCGCCAGCACAAGGCTGCTGAAAAGTCCTGCAGTGAGCACGACGAGGACCGCGATGATCAAAAACCGCAGCACATAGCCTGAAAAGGCGTAAAGCGCCGATACCGGCACCGAGCCGATAAGCAGCATCTGCTCATTGGAAAACGGCGCGTTGCGGTTGTAGAGCGTCAGCGGTGCCACGGCGGCGTGACAAAGGCCGAGGGGGGAGTCACTCTGGTAGCCACCGCGCTTTGACGGCTTGAGCAGCAGCGTCTGGTCATAGGATTGCTGCGGCGCATTTGCAGCGGGGGAGGCGGAGATGACGCTGACGGTAAGGTCGTCTTTTCCGATGGCGGAATTCGATGCGACGCCGAGAAGATAGGTGCCCGAGCTGTCGTTCTGCAGCTCGGTGCCCGGCAGCAGGGCTTGCAGGTAGCTTTCAAGAATTTCGACGCCGAGCACGCCGTAGACCGTGCCGTCATCTAAAATAAGCGGGATGGTGTAGGCGATGGCGGAGTGATCGTCGCCGGAGAGCGTGTAGGGCGAGGACGTCCAGTGGCCGTAGTCCGCGGCGTCCAGTTCGCCGTTTCCGTGGTAGGCTGCCTGAAAGACGGGATAGAGAAAGCCACTGCTGCCGTTGGACCCATAGTTGATCGAGGGCGTCCAGCTCGTGTCGGTCGCAATGTAGAGTGACTGTACGACCTGTGCGGGTGCGCGCACGAGCATAAGATCAGAATTGCGCTGCGAGGGGGAGGAATTCGGGTCAAGGTCGCGCAGATAAAGGCAGGGCAGCGGCTCACCCTTTTCGCGTGTGTCGAGATCGTGCGTGTTGAGCACGACAAAAATGCCGGTGACGGGGCGATGGCGCATCGAGGAGATCAGGCTGTCGCCGATCGAGAGCAGCAGGGGGGATGCGGCGTCGCTGCCGCTGTCGAGCGTGTCGAGGCTGATCTCGCCGTCGTCGAGCATGGCCTGCGTCACGGCGTTGATCTTGCCCGCAAGCGACGAGAGGTCCTGCGCGTCGAGCATCTGGCCTTGCAGATAGTTTTGGCGGTTTTCCGTCTGTATCTGCAAGATGTCGACAGCATTCTGCTCAAGGCTCGTGTTGATGCGGCAGAGATAGAGAATGCCGACAAGCAGCGCGATCTCGATGAACAGGATCCAGAGCATGGAGCGCAGGATCGTATGGAAGATGGTGACATGCGGCACATGATCCGATGGTTTGCGAAAGAACATAAAACGGCCCCTTTTTTGTCATTGAACAGTCACTCAGCCCTGAAAGGCCTCAAGCGATGCAAGCGTATCCTGATACCAGGCTTCAAAGCATTCGTCGGAGAGAAACTGCGCCGAGGCCTCTTCAAAGCTCTGTCCCTGCGCCATTGCCTCTTTGACCGCGGCGCGGTCAGCGCTTGCCTTATCGCTCATGGAATATTCAAGAATGGCGCGGGCGTTCGTGCCGCCGGAGAAGGCGCGGGGCGTGTAGAGATGGTTTTCGTTGACCGTGTCGACTGCGGCGGAGAGGACTTCGTCCATCTCATCGCTGAGGGCAAGACCGCTTATGCGGATCGCGTCGATGGAGTTGCCCTCGTGCGTGACGGGGAGGTAGCCTGAGTCGACAGAGAACGTGATGTTGTGCTCGGGTGAGGTGAACCATTTGAGGAACACGAGGCTTGCCTGAATCTCGGCATCGCTCGCCTTCGTCACGACCATGCCCGCGCCCTGCTGCACGGCGTAGTCCTCGCCGTTCGCAAACTTCGGGCTTTCAAGCGCCTTGCGCGTGATGTCGTGGCTGTCCATGTCGTCGGCGATGACCTGCGCGGGGAAGAACGTTGCGCTCGAAGACGAGCCGACGTAGGCGATGATATTGCCGGTCTTCACATCATCGCTGCGGAAGCGGCCGCTTGCGGAAAAGTAGCCCTTGATGAAGGGTACATAGTAGTTATCCCAGAGGGTGCGCACGGCGTCGTGGTCAAAGTTCAGCGTCATGCTGCCGTCCTGTGCGTCGAAGATCGTGCAGCCGAGCTGCTTGGCGCCGATGAGCATGTAGTTCGCCATCGCGTCGCGGCCGAAGAACGCGCGTCCATCGTTCGGGATGTCGGGCGTCTGCGCGTCGGTCCACTCGTAGTAGCGTTCGGCGACGGAGACGAGGCCTTCGATCGTGGCCAAGTCGTCATAGGTTGCGCCTGTGGCGGCGGCGAACGGCTCCCAGTCCGTTTCATTGAGAAACAGCAGCTCCGCCGACTTGGCGACGGGGAAGATCTTGATACTGCCCGAGCCGGAGAAGTCGCCTTCGCTCAGATAGTCCTCAATAAAGGCGGCGCGGTCCTCTTCGCTTAGATAATCGCTCAGATCGGCAATTTGACCCATCTCATCGAGCGCGTAGGCAGTGTCGGCGTAGGCGGAGAAGATGTTGGGCATCGCCTCGGCACCGACCTTGCCCTCGGCAGAGGCGAGCACGTTGTTCTCAAGATCGGTCACGCTGCCGTGGCTGGAGCTCTCAACCGTGATGCCCTGTTCCTTGCCGACGGTCGAGTTGAACTCGTCGACGAGCGCGTTGAACGCTTCGAGCTGTTCACCGTTGTAGTACGTCCAGATCGTGATATTGACAGGGTTCGCCGGGGAAAATCCGGGGTCTGCCTTGCTGCTGCAGCCTGCGAGCAGCATCATCGCCGCCGCTGCGGCGAGCACGCGAGGGAGAAATTTGTTGTGAGCCATGATGCTTCCTTTCTATTTTGCGCGCCGTTCCGAAATGTGCAGATGAGCTGGCGCAGCAGAATGTCGGTGATGGCGCGCACATGCAGAATGTGCGTGCCGGATTCGAAGTTGCGCGACTCGACGACGTGGCTCAGAATGTTGATGATGGCGCTGTTCGTCTTCTCGTGCTCGTAAACCTGCTCTTCGGCCAGGCGGACAAGGTGCTTCTGGCGCGCGTAGAGCGTGAGTGCGTTGCTCACGCGCCGCTGCGTGACCGTCAGGTTGAACGGGCGGCGGATGTAATCCGTTACGCCGAGCTCGTAGGCCTTCTGGATGAACGACTCGTCATCCTCAGACGAGGTGATGATGACGGGGATCTCCTGCAGCCAGTTGCGCTGCTTCATCACCTCGAGCACGCCGAAGCCGTCGAGGCGGGGCATGTTGATGTCGAGCAGCAGGGCGATGTCGAACTCGGAGTGCAGCAGCTCGAGCGCCTGCATGCCGTCGTCGGCATAGAGGTATTCGTAGCGGCCGCCGAGGATTTCGGAAAGGATCTGCTGGTTCATTTTCGAATCGTCCGCGATCAGGATTTTGGCTTCGACCATAGTGTAGACCTCATACGCATTTTAGGGCGCGCTCTTTTGTAGAAATGCCGCCGCGGGGCGAGCGGACAAGAAAATAGGCACCGGAAAAGCCAGTGCCAAACAAAAACTGTTTATGCGTGTTTTTAAGAAACATTTGATACTTAATGTAAACTTAGCACAGAACCACGGAACATTCAAGGGAAATTTTCCCGGTTTTTCCTGCTGTTTTGCCAGAAATGATTGAAAAAAGAGCGGAAAGGGCGAAGCGTTTCCGCAAAAAAACGGGAGAGCCGTCAGCGGACGGTAAAAAATGCACGATAAATTTGAGGAAAAAAGAAATATGGATTGTAAAATATGTGCGAAATGGGGAGAAATACTGAAGATTATTGACAATTTTTAGAAAAAAGTTTATAGCAATAGCGCATTTTTCCTGATATACAACGCCAGTTTTATCACGGAGCAGCAGCTCATCGAGGCGCTGGAGATGCAGCTCGGCGTCGAGTTCGTCGACCTGACGGCGGTGTCCATCCCCGTGGAGCTTGCAAGCTATGTGCCGAAGAATATCGCCAAGAAGTTCTGCGTTGTGCCGGTCAAGCTCGTCAAGGATACGCTGTACCTCGCTATGAGCGACCCGCTCGACTTCGTCGCGCAGGAGGAGGTCAAAGTTGCCTCGCGCAAGCGTGTGATCCCGATGATCGCGACCCGCCGCACGACCGAGCACGCCATCAGCCTGCTCTACGGCAGCGAGGGCACGGCCGGCGTCATCGAGGAGATGAAGCGCGAGGCGGGCTCTTCGACGCCGGACATCGTCCCCGTGCAGGTTTCACAGGAGGCGATGGACTCCGGCGACAGCGCGCCGACGATCCGCTTTGCCAACAGCCTCATTGAACGCGCGTTTTCCGAGCGCGCGAGCGATATCCACTTGGAGCCGCAGGACGGCGAAATGGTTGTGCGTATGCGTATCGACGGTCTTTTGCGCCGCGTGCTTACGGTCCCCTCCGAATTGCAGAGCACCGTCATCTCGCGCCTCAAGATCATGGGCGGTATGAACATTGCCGAGCATATCGCCGCATCTTTGACATTGCGCGGCTGGTCGCCCCGACGATCTGTGTGGAGCTGACGAAAACGGATGAGGGCTAC
>ERZ772820.2620-NODE-2620-length-12397-cov-4.347432_pt1 | contig 12397 bp, 10 predicted proteins | sample MGYA00511377_ERZ772820 | MGnify/ENA primary metagenome ERZ772820 (study PRJEB29015, sample SAMEA2737684) | human gut metagenome | biome: human gut; feature: human-associated habitat; material: faeces | place: China | collected 2012 ...
AGGAGGCGGGCGTGTACAACATCATCGGCGCCTCTGCGTGGCGCTACCGCATGGCGAGCGATATTTGGGAAGTGAAAAGCCTGCTGGATGAAGCGTTGGGACTGAGCTGCAATGCCTGCCTTTGCTGCGACACGAGCGTGGAGGAGCTGGAGGATATGGGCCTGGCACAGGTGAATATTGTGCTGGGCAACGAAGGTCTTGCAGCTGCCAAATATCTGCAGGAAAAATTCGGCACGCCGTATGTTTACGCTGTTCCCTACGGTTACAACGGTACGCTGAGCTTTTTGGCGCAGGTTGGAGAAGCGGTAGGCAGGGAGCCGGATTCTATGGTACTGCTACGCCTGCAAACAAAGGAAAAGAGCCTTTCCAGAATCAGTCTTTTCACTATGATGGGTAACAACAAGCCAAAGAAGGGTGTAGTTAAGGGTGATTATGATTTGGTACAGGGCGTGAGTGCCTTTCTGGAGCAGGGCGGCATCACTGTACTGCACAAAATGTGTGCGCACAGCCTGAAGGCGATTGCCGAGCCGGCGGCAGCTGTGGAAGCCTACGCTGAGGAAAGCGACTGGCTGCAGGTAATCCGTGGCTTGCATGATACGCTTATTTTGGCAGATGATGTGGCGCTGCTGCAGGCGGAAGCCGATAACACGAAGGTGCTTATCAGCGCACCGTTTATGAACAGCGCTGTGGCTACGCACATGCCGTTTATGGGTGAAAGGGGAGCGGATTACCTGTTTGAGCGGATGCAGGCGTATTGCAGAAGATAAAAAAATAGCGCACGCTATTAAAGCATGCATTGAGAATAAAGAAAACCCATGTCCTGCCGATTTCGGCGTGACATGGGTTTTAGTAATTTCTTATAAACCAATCTCAGCTCTATTCTGCTTTAACCTTAAACACAATCGCGTACAGTACCGGCAGCACCACCAGCGTCAGCAGCGTTGCACCGGTCAGGCCGCAGGCAATAGCTACAGCCATCGCATTCCAGAACTGGCTGGCGAACATCGGAATCAATCCCAGTACCGTAGTGAAGGCCGCCAGCATAATAGGACGGAAACGCACAATCGCCGATTCCGTAATCGCCTTGGCAGGCTCCATCCCGGCATCAAGATGCTGCTGAATCTGGTCAACCAACACCATACTGTTACGGATAATCGTACCGGTGAGTGCCAGGATGCCCAGCTCCGCCATAAAGCCCAACGCGGAATTGAACAGCAGCAGGCCGAAAATAACGCCGATTATTCCCATGGGCGCCGTCAGCATAATAACCAGCAGCTTGCGTATATCCTGCATCTGCAGCATAATCAGAACGACAATCAGCAGCAGCATCAGCGGTATAGGCTTCATCAGATAATTCAATGTATCGTTGCTGTCCTCCAGCGAACCGCCGACCTCAATGCTCATGCCGGCAGGCAGCTCCTTGCGCAACGGCTCCAGCTCCTTATACACCTGCTTGGTGACATCATTGCCGGTAACGCCGTCAACAATACCGCCGTTGACGGTAATCGTAGGACGCAGGTTGCGGCGCCAGATGATATTGTCCTCGCTGGTGTAGTCAAGATGCGCAATTTGTGACAGCGGCACAGCGCCCTTGCTCGTAGGAATGGAAATAGTTTCCAGCTGCGAAATATCTGCACGCTGGTCAGGCTGCAGGCGGAAAACGATACCTATCTGCTGGTCACCCTCCAGATAGGTTGCCACGGTATAACCAGATACCTGGGCCTGCAGAGCGTTGGCCACAGTCTGACGTGTGAGTCCCATTTGCAGCAGTTTGTCATTGTCGACCTTCAGCTTAACGGCGTTGGTCTGCTCCAGCCAGTCAAGACGTGTCATGTTGACGTAGGGATTAGCGGCCATAACCTTGCGCACCTTCTGCGCATATTCCTTAACCTGCGCATCGCTGTTGCCGCTGACGCGGATCATAACAGGATAGGGAGCAGGCGGACCGAGCGGAATCGAGCGGGAGTAGACGATAGCCTCCGGCAAATGCTCGGCAGCAAGCTCGCTGATGCGTTTCTCCAGTTTTTTGCGGTCCTCAACGCTTTTGGCTACAACTACGAGCTGTGCATAGTTATCGCGTGGCTGTACCGGGTCGATTACCAGCACAAAGCGCGGTGCGCTTTCGCCTACGTAGGTGGAAACGTGGTCTAATTCTTTATCATCCTTAATCAGATTTGTCAGCTTGCGTGCTGCGGCATCTGTAGTTTTAATCGAACTGCCCTCAGGCATATTAAGCTCTACTAAAAGCTCCGGACGTACGGAGGCAGGGAAGAATTCCTGGCTGACGAAGCGCAGCATGAACATGGAAATACCCAACATCGCCAGAGTAATGCCAATCACCGTGATGCGGTGTCCCAAGGCCCAGTGCAGCAGCTTGCGGAAGGTGCGGTAGAAGCTGTTGTCATAAGATTCCTGCTTGATAACAGTGGGACGGATCCATTCATAGCCCAATACCGGTGCCAGGGTTGCGGAAACAAGCCAGGACAGCATCAAGGTTACGGTCATAACCGGGAAGAGGCTGTAGGCAAATTCCGAAGCGCTGGCCTTGGAGAAGGCAATCGGCATAAAGCCGAGGCAGGTGATGGTGGTGCCGGTCAAAAGCGGCCAGGCGCAGGTTTTGAAGGCATAGGATGCTGCTTCCTTGCGCGGCATGCCTTCGGACATTTTTACCTCCATCAGCTCAACGACAACGATGGCGTCATCGACCAGCATACCAAGAGAAACAACCAGTGCGCCCAGGGATACCTTATGCAAATCAATGCCCAAAGCGAACATTGCACAGAAGGAGCCTAACAAAATCAGCGGGATGCAGCAGGAAATTACATAACCGCTGCGGCGTCCGAGTGTCATCAGGCTGACTACCAGCACGATGATAATTGCCTCGTAAAGGCTTTCGGAGAATTCGCTGATGGATTTCTTTACTACCTCAGGCTGGTTGGCAACCTGATTAAGCTCCAGTCCGAGCGGCAGCTCCTTTTGGATGCGGGCGATTTCCTTGGCCAGATTTTCACCAAGATTAATGTTATCGCCGCCGTCCTCCATAGAAAGTGCGATGCCGACTGCGGGCTTGCCGTTATAGTACATCATTGTTTCCGGCGGGTCTGCATAACCGCGGGTGATGGTTGCGATATCACCCAGGCGGAAGACACGTCCGTTGGCATTGATGGGGATGGCAGCAATATTTTCCACGCTGTCAGGGCTGCCGGTAATGCGCAGGTAGGAGTTGGCTGTGTCGGCTTCAATCATACCGCTGGCATTGACCGAGGTCTGTGCTTTGATGGTGTTGGCAATGCTGTTGATATCCAGTCCCAGCTGTGCCAGCTTGGCGGTTTGCATCTGCACGAAGATTTTCTCCGGCTGCACGCCCACCAGCTCAACCTTTTTGACATCAGGCACGCTGAAGAAGTCGAGCTTAATTTTTTCGGCGTATTTACGCATATCCTCATAGGTGAAGCCGTCACCGGTAATTGCGTAGATATTGCCGTAAACGTCATCAAAACGGTCGTTATAAAACGGACCTACGGTACCCGAAGGCAAGTCCTTCTTGCCGTCGTTGACGATATTGCGCAGCTCCAGCCAGCGCTGGCGTACCGTGTTGCCGGCAACTTCATCCTTGAGCGCTACCGTAATAACGCAGACGCCGGGGCGCGAATAGCTGGTGATTTTCTTAACCTGCGGCAGACTTTGAATCTGCTTTTCCAACGTATTGGTCAGATGCATCTCGACATCCTTGGCGCTGGCACCGGGCCAGGCTGCGGATACTACCATCTGCTTGACGGCAAAGCTGGGGTCCTCGCTGCGTCCGAGCGATTTAAAGGAAAATATGCCCATAATCAGCACAAGCACAGCGAAGAAGTAAACTAACTGGCGATGGTTAATAGCCCATTCTGCCCAGTTGGCATGATGTTTTTCGTTGTTTGACATCAGATATCACCGCCTTTGGTCAGACGCACCTGTTGGTTATCGACAAGCTTGCTGAGGCCGGCGGTTATCAGAATATCACCCTTGTTTAAGCAGCCTGCCAGACGCACATTGTTGCCTACATAGCCGGCAACCTTAACGTCCTGCAGCACAGCGCGGTTATTGCGCACCAGCCAGACCTGTGTCTTGCCGTTTACCTGATACAGTGCGGTAGCCGGAATAACCAGCTCGTCCTCGGACGCAGCAGCGTCCTTAAAGCTTACCTTGGCAGTCATGCCGAGCTTGGCTTCTGCAGGCAGCTGCGGCACCGCAACGCGCACCTTATAGGTACGTGTAATGCTGTCGGCAATAGGCGATATTTCGCGGACAGTGCCCTTCGCCGTAACATCGGGAAGTGCCCAGAAGCTGATATCTGCCTGCTGGCCGACACTTAGCTTGACGTTTTCCGGCACGTTTATCTGAATTTCACGCTCACCGCTGCGCACGATGGTGACCATCGGCGTACCGGCTGCCGTTACCTGGCCTGCCTCACCGGTGATGGCTGCTACAACGCCGTCGGCATCACTCGTCAGCTGCGTGTAGCTCAGCTGGTTGCCGCTGGCGTTGGCGTTGGCCTGTGCCTGGCGCAGCGCAGCATTGGCTGCCTCCAGCTGGGTGTTGTACTGGTCGCGCGTTGCTTCGCTCACAGCACCGCCGGCATACAGCTTGTTAAAGCGCGCCGCATTGTCAGCTGCCAGCTTTTGGTTGGCAATGGCAGATGCCAGCTGTGCATTGGCTGCTTCCACGCTCTGGTTTACATCCTTCGGGTCAATCGTCATCAGAATCTGGTCGGCGTGTACCCGGTCGCCTACGTTGACAAGACGGGAAGCGATTCTGCCGGCAGTCTGAAAGGCCAGCTGGCTTTCGTAGCGCCCGCGCACCTCACCGGGATAAACAGCAGAGGAATCGACAATGCTTTCGCCTATCATCATTGTCCGGACGATGGGGATGTAGTTTGCCTCCTGCGGCTTATGCATAATACTGCTGTAAAGCTGCCAGCCTGCGGCTGCCAGTACGACAACGGCAGCTCCGGCAACAAGTTTCTTTTTATCAGGAAGTTTGGGAAGTTTTTCCATAATAGACTGCATGATTCAACAGCTCCCTTGCAGAATAGTTTTATTGTTGTAAAATTTTTAATCGTTCAATTAAATTATAGGTTCTAAAGAAGATAGCGTCAAGCAACAAAGTTGTAAACAAAAATAAAGCTGCTTTGAAGCAGCTTTATCAGAGAAGAGTATTTATTTTTTGCTAAGCGATGCAAGGTAGGTGTTGAGCGCCTGCAGCAGATAATCAAGCTCTGCACCGTTTTTGAAATTGCCCAGCTCGCAAATGTGGCTGTGCATCAAAAAGAAGAACATGATAATACCTTCTATAGTGAAGGCAACGTGGGTTGCTTTGATATCCGCAACGATTTCGCCGCAGGTAATCGCTTCTTCAACCAGCTCGGTCATGAACTGATGGATGCGGTACAGCTTGCTGCGCACGTAGTTTTCAAACATGGGCTGCGGAGTCAGCAGCTCGCGGTAAATCAGATGAATGTTGTAAGGATTCTGCTGCTGCATTTCGGCAATGCCGTCTACATAGGTACGCAGCTTGGTAAGCGGTGAACCTGGTTGCTGACGGATTTTGTCCTGCAGCTTCAGAAATTTTTCTGCCTCGGTATATAAAACCTCCTGATATAAATTCTTTTTGCCACCGAAATAATAGGAAATCAACGCGCTGTTGACGCCGCTGGCAACAGAAATCTGCTTGATGGACACGGCAGCGAAGCTGTCCATGGCAAACAGCTTGGTTGCGGCTTCAAGAATTTTATCAGCAGAATTGAGATTAGGACTTTCATCTATCATATAACGTAATACCTCGTTGGAATAAATAATGTATGAATATATTATACACGATTTGGGCGCAGATGTAAGCTGATTTTGTTAAAAAAGTGATATTATGAAAATATCTTGTTAAATATGAAAATTTTGTTCGTTAATATGTTGGCTATGTACTGGTTTTCTGCTATAATAAAAAAATAACGGAGGTCAGCATAGAAGAAATGAATACATTGGCTATAGCTTTGATGATTGTCATAGCCCTGCTGTTGGCAGGTGTGATAATATTATTGATACAGGGACGCCCAAAGGCGGATATGACGGCGCAGCGGCTGGAGCTTTTGGAGCGCAGGCTTGCGGAAAGCATGTACGACCTGCGCGGCGAGCAGAGCACACTGGCGCGGGCGGCACGCTTGGAAAACCAGGCGGCGAGCGACAGGCTTAGCGAACAGATTGATAAGCGTGTGGCGCGTCTGGCGGATATGACGGACCAGAACCTGGAGCGTATACGCATGACTGTGGACGAGCGCCTTAATCAATCGCTGGAGCAGAAGTTTGCGCAGGTTAACAAGTGCCTGGGCGAGGTGCACCAGTCCTTGGGACAGATGCAGAGCCTTTCCTGCGGTGTGGACGAGCTGCGGCGTGTTCTGTCGAACGTTAAGGTGCGCGGCACCTGGGGCGAAATGCAGCTTGGCAATATTCTCAAGGATATTCTTGACCGTGCAAGATATGTAGAAAATGCGGAGGTGCGTCCGCACAGCGGCCTGCGCGTAGAATATGCCTTGCGTTTGCCGGGGCAGCGGGAGCAGGAGGTGCTGCTGCCGATTGACGCCAAGTTTCCGCTGGAGGATTACCAACGCCTGCAGCAGGCACGTGAGGCCGGTGATACGCAGGCGGCGGATGCAGCGGCGAAGCAGCTGGAGCGGCGTTTAAAGAGCGAAGCGAAGGATATTTGCGAAAAATATATCTGCCCGCCGTATTCGACGGATTTTGCCGTGATGTATCTGCCGAGTGAGGGACTGTTTGCGGAGGCGCTGGCTCTGCCGGGACTGGCCGAGGAGCTGCAGCTGAAGTTCAGGGTGTGCGTAGCGGGACCGACGACGCTGGCGGCGTTGGTGAACAGCCTGCAGCTGGGCTTCCGCACGTTGGCGGTGCAGCAGCGTACTACCGAGGTCTGGCAGCTGCTGAACAAGGTTAAGCAGGAGCTTGCCGGCTTGGAAACAGCTCTTGATAAAACAGCCAAAAAGCTGGAGGAGGGGCAAAACGCCCTGCATACCACCAAGCGCTATACAGCACGCTTGCAAAAGCAGCTGGAGGCTGTGCAGTTGTTAGATGAGGAAGATAAGCATGACAAAGAATAATGAGCCTCATCCCTATAAAAAGCCGCCGCTGTGGGTACAGATATTATTATGGGCCTACGGCTTTATGTGGCTGAATATGATTTTTGTTACGGGCTTAAACAGCCTGTATCTCGGTTATATAGATTATGACAGCGGCAGCATTGCCTTCGCCATGACCTGTGGCTTTTGGCTGATTTTCAAATATTTGCCGCGCTTGCTTTAAGAGGGGGAATTTATCATGGAGCAATGGGATATTTATGACAGTGAACGCCGTCTTACCGGACGGACGATGAAGAAAAATGACTGGATACTGCAGGACGGCGAGTATCATCTGACGGTGCTTGGCGTTGTGCGCAACACCGACGGACGCTTTCTGATTACCAGACGCGTGCTGACGAAGGCCTGGGCTGCCGGATGGTGGGAGGTTCCCGGCGGTGCGGTGCAGGCGGGTGAAAGCTCACGCGAGGCTGTGAACCGCGAGGTGTGGGAGGAAACCGGCCTTGATGTTTCTGTCTGCGCAGGCGGACCGGCGCTGACCTATCATCGTGAAAATCCGGGCGAAGGTGATAATTATTTTGTCGACTGCTATCTTTTCACGCTGGCGTTTACACCGGAGCAGGTAAAAATCCGCCCTAATGAGGCACTGGAATACAAGCTGGCAACCTTGGAGGAAATTCAGGAGCTGGCGCGCGCAGGAATCTTTTTGCATTATGACAGTATTAAGGATGTTTTTGCAAAATAAAGCTATCTGCCGGCGTTTGCTGTTGAAAAAACACAGCCGGCGTGGTAAAATATTATGGTAAATGCTTAAATAAATATGGCAAAGAGAAAGTTTGGAGGAATTTACAATGTCAGGACATTCTAAATGGGCGAACATTAAACATAAAAAAGGCAAGGCTGACGCTCTGCGCGGCAAAATTACTACTAAAATCAGCCGTGAAATCACTATTGCCGTTCGTATGGGCGGTGCAGATCCTACCGGTAACATGAAGCTGAAGCTGGCACTGTCCAAAGCTAAGGCTAATAATATCCCTAAAGACAACATTCAACGTGCAATCCAAAAGGGTGCAGGTGCTCTGGAAGGCCAAAGCTTCGAAGAGATTACCTATGAAGGCTATGGTCCTGCAGGTGTTGCTATGATGGTTAGCTGCCTGACCGATAACCGTAACCGTACCGCTGCCGATGTACGTCACGTATTCTCTAAGCATGGCGGCAACCTGGGTGCCAGCGGCTGCGTAAGCTACATGTTCAAACAAAAAGGTATCTTCGCAGTAAGCGCCGAAACCGGTGTAAGTGAAGATGATCTGATGATGATTGCTCTGGACGCAGGTGCAGAGGATATCAAGAGCAGCGAAGACGGCTTCGAAATTATTACCGATCCGGCTGCTTATGACGATGTAGAAAAGGCTTTGGCTGATAACAATATTGAAGTTGCAATGTCCGAAATCACCATGGTTCCCGATACTATGGCTGAGCTGTCCGGTGAGGACGCCGAAAAGGTTCAGAAGATGCTGGACGCATTGGATGATTGCGATGATGTACAAGACGTTTACACCAACGCTGACTTGCCGGAAGACGACGAGGAATAATATTATTATTACGAAGTAACTGCAATGTGCGCGAAGCATAGTTGCAGAAAGGAAAGCAGGCAGTTGATGTCTGCTTTCTGTTTTTTGAGAGGTTTTTTATGCTGGTTTTAGGAATTGACCCCGGTACCGCCATCTGCGGTTATGGCTTGGTAGATATGACAGGCAACCGTCTGCGCCCCGTTTTTTACGGCTCGGTGCTGACGGATAAGGATATGCTGCCGGAGCTGCGGCTGAAGAAGATTTATGATGATATTTCTGATATCATTGATCACTTTAAGCCGGATTTGCTGAGCATTGAAAAGCTGTTTTTTAACCGCAACGTTACTACTGCGATTCCTGTAGGACAGGCACGCGGCGTTGTGCTTTTGGCTGCGGCCAACAAGGGACTGCCGGTGATGGAGTTTACGCCGATGCAGATTAAGCTGTCGGTAGTAGGCACAGGCAGTGCGACGAAGGAGCAGGTTATCTATATGGTAATGCATCTGCTTAATATCCGCGAAAAAATTAAACCGGACGATACGGCCGATGCCTTGGCAGCGGCTATCTGCGGCATCAATACTGCGTCTACGCGCAGATGGCAGGAGGGCAGATAAATGATAGGTTCATTGAAGGGCACTGTTGACAGCCTGGGAGTAGACAACTGCATAATCGAAACGGCAGGCGGCGTAGGCTACCGCGTTTTCATGCCGGCAGCACAGCTGGCACAGCTGACGCAGGGTGCAGCAGTGCGCCTGCACATTCATACTGCGGTACGTGAGGACGCTATTGTTCTTTACGGCTTTTTGAGCCGGGAATATTATGACCTCTTCGAGCTGCTGCTGACCATCAGCGGCGTAGGTCCCAAGATGGCCTTGGGTATTTTATCTGCAGTAAAGCCGGATGCTTTTTATTTGGCGGTGCAGAGCCGTGATATCAAGGTGCTCACTAAGCTGCCCGGTATCGGCAAAAAGACGGCGGAGCGCCTGCTGCTGGAGCTGAAGGACAAGGTCGGCTCCGTGGCTGCCGAAAGCGGTGACAGCTTCGGCGAGGCGGTAGCTGCCGGAGGCAGCGGCGCTGTAGCGGAGGCAATCGAAGCACTTGCTTCCCTAGGATACAGCAACAGCGAGATTATGCCCGTAATCAAGAAAATCGAAGGCGCAGAAACCAAGACGAGCGAGGAAATATTGAAGCAGGCCTTAAGGCTGATGATGAAGTAATTTCCCGCAGATAAATAGTCTGGCGGTATTTGAGCCTGTAGCAGTAGGCTGCACAAGGCTTACTAGGAGGAACTTATGGAATTTGATGATAGAATTATTGCCGGGGCGGAACAGGAAGCAGATGGCTGGCAGTACAGCCTGCGTCCGCGTCTGTTAAATGAATATATAGGTCAGACGCAGGTCAAGGATAATCTGTCTATTTTCATTAAGGCTGCCGCTGCCCGCCACGAAGCGCTGGACCACGTGCTGCTGTTCGGGCCTCCGGGTTTGGGCAAAACTACGCTGGCCAACATTATTGCCAATGAGCTTAATGTCAACATCCGCGTTACCAGCGGACCGGCGATTGAACGTCAGGGAGATTTGGCAGCAATTCTGACCAACCTTGGCGATAATGATGTACTGTTTATTGACGAAATCCACCGCTTATCCAAGACCGTAGAGGAAATTCTTTATTCCGCTATGGAGGATTTTGCCTTAGATATTATTATCGGCAAAGGTCCTGCGGCGCGCAGTGTGCGTTTGGATCTGCCGCATTTTACGCTTATCGGCGCTACCACGCGCCTGGGCGCGATAGCAGCGCCTTTGCGTGACCGCTTTGGCGTGCAGTGCTGTCTGGAATTTTACAAGCCGGAGGAGCTGCAGTTTATTATTACGCGTGCAGCGGAAATCCTGAATGTAAAAATTGACAAGGAAGGCGCTTTGGAAATTGCCCGCCGCAGTAGAGGTACCCCGCGTATCGCGAACCGTCTGCTGAAGCGTGTGCGCGATTTCGCCCAGGTGTTGGGCGTGGAGGTTATCGACCGTCAGCTGGCAGACGAAGCGCTGGCCAAGCTGGAGGTTGACCGCTACGGCTTCGACCGCAACGACCGCAAAATTTTGACGACTATCGTCAAAACCTTCGGCGGCGGTCCTGTCGGCATTGAAACGATTGCCGCAGCCGTGAGCGAGGAGTCCTCAACCATTGAGGATGTAATCGAGCCGTATCTGATGCAGCAGGGAATGCTGAACCGCACCTCGCGCGGACGTATGGCAACACGCGAAACCTATAGATATCTGGGAATGCCGTTTCCCGAAAATCAGTAAAGCAGCTTAGCTGCTCAGGAGGAAAAATGAAATTATTATTACACGCCTGCTGCGGTCCCTGTGCCTGCTACCCTACGGAGCAGCTGACGGCGGCGGGTACAGATTTTGATATTTTGTTTTTTAATCCTAACATTCATCCGTACAAGGAGTTCAAGCACAGGCTGAGCACCCTGCGGGAGTTTTGTGAGAAAAAGCGCTACAATCTTATTATCGACAAAAGCTATCCGATAGAGGAATGCATCCGTGGTATGCTGTCAGAGCCTACCGTGCGCTGTGCCTTCTGCTACCGTATGCGCCTGCGCTATGCAGCGCAGTTTGCCAAAGAAAACGGCTACGATGCTTTTTCGACTACGTTGCTCGTCAGCCCCTATCAGCGCCATGAGCTGATAAAAAAGGAGGCGGAGGCAGCAGCGGCGGAGTTCGGTATTCCGTTCTATTATGAGGACTTCCGCGTCGGCTATCAGCGCGGCGTGGATATCAGCCTGGAGCTGGGACTGTATCGCCAGCAGTACTGCGGCTGTGTCTTCAGCGAGCGTGACCGCTACGAAATACGCAAAAAGCCTAAGGCGGAAGCAACGCAGGATAAGTTTGTGGTTGTAAGCAAAAATATTAAAATGGTGAACAGATAATTAGGGTAAAACAACCCTCAGTCAAAATCACGTCAGTGATTTTGACAGCTCCCTGACGCTAAGACCCAGTTTGTCGCGAGCTTGCGCTGCGAGAAACTGTTGGTCGTGCTAATGTCGCTTTGCGACGGCAGGGAGCATATAGAAGTCCGAAGTAATTGCCAACTGGAATCTTTATGATAGCCCATGATATCTTCCCTGAAAGGGGAGGTGGCTGCGAGCGAAGCGAGCAGACGGAAGGGTTGTGCGAAAATCGAGGAAAAGTATATGCTTAGAAAATTACTGATACTGTCTGTATTGTTATTTACTTTTATATTTGCTTCTGCCGCAGTGGCCGCCGAACAAATCTGCGTAGGAATTGTGGTGGGGCAGGCAACGGCAGAGCTGAGCTGTGAGGATGAATTCACAGTGCGTGATTCATCGGGCAAAACGACAGCGATGCCCAAGGGAAAATATTTCATCCATGCGCAGCAGGGAAAGCTTTTCTTTGATGATAACAATGTATTTGGTAATGAAGCGTTTGTTGCTGCGGCGGCAGGCAAAAGCTCACCGCAAATCAATAAACGCAGCTACAAGGGTGATTTTCAGCTGCAGGCCGAGCAGGGGGATAAGCTTTTAGTGGTCAACAGACTGCCGCTGGAGGATTATCTGGCGAGCGTGCTGCCGGCCAAAACGATGTCCGTATGGCCTGATGAGGTTATCAAGGCGCAGGCGGTTGCTGCCCGCAGCTACGCTTTATATAAAATGCAGCACAGCGATAAGGCCTATGCTTTGCTTGCGACC
>ERZ772820.2625-NODE-2625-length-12373-cov-10.690047_pt1 | contig 12373 bp, 7 predicted proteins | sample MGYA00511377_ERZ772820 | MGnify/ENA primary metagenome ERZ772820 (study PRJEB29015, sample SAMEA2737684) | human gut metagenome | biome: human gut; feature: human-associated habitat; material: faeces | place: China | collected 2012 ...
TGTCAATCACCTGACCTCTTGATTGTTCAGCCATAGGCCATTATACTGTCCTTATTAAGCTTTATCAAAGTATAGATGAAAGACCACAGTGGGGTCAGGCACCAATGTGGTCAAAATTAAGAATTATGCACAGCTTTGTAATTATACGACTCATCAAATCGAAGATGCAGGTATTGAGGTGGCTATTGATGATACGATACACTAATGCAGTGGCGTGTAAGATTGCAATAGAACAGGTATATGTTATATAATTATTGGGGTAGAGAAATTATTATGTTAGGAAAAGTTGAGCATGAAAATTAATAAGACAAAACCAATTGCGTTAGGAATAGCATTCACTCTCGCCCTAACACCGATTCACACAATCACATATGCAGACACCAATTCAGACAGTGCATCAATAAATGTTCAGTCTGCACAGACAGAATATAAATCAGGATTTGTATTCACTAAGAGCAGCTACGCTTATAGAAAAGGCACTGATTTGACAGTATGTGTATCAAAGAGCAATCTTTCTACGGCTTGTGATTCATATAAGCTGTTTTATATATCGGATGGAAGTGAGAAAGCAATTGACCGGAACTCATATACAATCAGTGTCCTTGGGGATGCGGTATATTTTACTTTATCCCAAAACTGGCTGAATCAGTACAGTCCTCGGGATATTGATATTACAGCGATTGCTTACAATGGAACTGCTGAGGTATCTAAGACAAATGCTAAGCTTGTTTCTGAGGATGGCTTTGATATAGACTTTGCAGCCGGAACAGTGTGTGTCAATCAGACAGAAAATATCAGAACTAACGGACAAGGCGAACTGACACAGGATACGCGGTCGCAGGCTGGCGGGGAAAAATACATATATGTAGTTGACTCAGTAATTTCTCAGGATGAAAGCATCATAAAAATATCCAATGCCGGTAATGAGTGGAAATATACCGGAATGAAGCCTGGAAAGACAAAACTCACAGTACGCTATCACTACTATTATGGCAAGGAAAAACGTACCGGTGAGAAAACTGCTGAGTATGAAGTGGTTCCTGCCACATATACACTCGATGAAGAACGTGGCAGCACAGGTATGCTTATAAACCGCGGCGCCTCATATACATGCAATCTTAGAACAAAGCAGATAACCTATGATAAGAGTGGCAAGGCTGTAAGTAAATATGTAGATAATGTTGCATACGAATGGTATATAAGTGAAAAAGAAGAAAATGTTGCGGTAAACATAGAACAAACTGCACAGAATAAGCTTAAAATAACACCGGCAAATGCCTCGGAATCAGGAGCTTTTTGTATAGGAATAAGAGCACTTGATGCTTCCGGTAATGTTTATTTTGAAGAAGAACCATTATGGTATCTGGTAACAGATGGACAGGCAGACGGAGATCATGGAAATTCGTCAGAAGCTGCAAATCCGGGAAATACCTCATCCGGAAGTCAAAATACAAACACAGGGAGCGAAAAGGTAAGTGTATCGAAGAGTCAAAGTATATCCTTATTGGAGAATCATAATATCGGTCTAAATATCTACTGGAAAATGACCGGCTCTACGTATGACATAGGAGACTGCATGGTCAAGTACACCTATGAAGGTGACACCGGAACACCACACTATGTGGCATTGAACCGGAGCCCGGTTGGTGATGGCGAATCATATTGCTCAAGAATTGATATAAGCGCAGTTGAGATGACCGAAAAAGTAAATTTACAGTTACTCTCTAATAGTGGAAAAGTGCTGGATACATTTTCAACATCAGTAGAGGATTATGCCAAGAGCTTATTGGCAAGCAATACAAAAGAATATGCAGCATATAAGCCGGTGGTAAAAGCGATGTTGAATTATGGCGCTGCCTCACAGCAGTATTTTGGATTTATGACATCTGCATTAGCCAACAGAAGCCTTACGAATGCCGATAAGACGATACAACAAATTCCACAGGCAACGTTGAAGCAGTATGCTGCCAATTCAAGTATCCGCCAATTTTCAATGAGTGGAATACACTATTACGGATCGAGCCTTGTGGTGGGAGATGATGTAAAGCTCAGACACTATTTTAATCTTGATTCCGGCAGAGATATATCAAATTATTCGTTTGCAACGTATGTGGGCGGAGATATGATAGGCTATGCTACACCATGTCGTTCGAAAGATAAAGACATGTATTATATAGAAGTAACTTGTACAAACAGAAATTTCTTTTCTGGCATGAGGACGATAGTATCGAATGGAAATACAGAAACTATATTGGACTATCAGCCGATGAACTACATTGCAAAAGCATATGGCAGTTCAAAGCTAACCTCTGAATTGAAGACGTTGCTTGATGCAATGTATTGGTTTGAATATCAAAAAATTAAATAAATTGTTGCATAAAATATAGTACTAGAGTATAATTCCTGACTTTGAGAGTTGAAGTTAGAGGAAATTCAGCTTGCTAAAAAGCATGCATATATAAAAGAAAATTATGAAAAGTGGAATTTTTTAGAGGATTTTTCAGCGTCTGACGATTATAAGACAGAACCTATAGATTTCTATTTCGAATTTAAAAAGTCATCTACTTGCAGCTTGGCTGAATTGGTAAAAAAGGAACATAGATATATATGCAATGATGGGTATATTAAAGAGCACTCAATTGATGATTTAAGCGAGTGCATTGTAGTGCACAACCGTAAGCAGGCTTTGAAAATATTTGCAAATATCAATAGAATATTTGATGATTATTTGAGCAAGGCTGGGCTTGAAGGAATTGAGTATTATCGGCAGTATTTTGAAATTAGTGTAAGAAGAGATGGAATGCCACAAGTATTTTTGCCATATAGTTGGACAAGTAAAGAGTATCTGATGAAGGAAGAAGCCCTTCTTTAGTAATCTGATTTACAGAAACTTATTAACCAAGTAGTCTTGATTGACTACACCATAATTATAATAGGATATAGAAAATGAAATTTAATTTTAACAAAAAAATGGTTAGCACAATAGTGATATTGATTTTTGGCGTAGCAATTACAGTTGCAGCACTGTCTGCAAAGAATATAGCGCTTGAAAATAAAACAAGCTCAGAAATAGCCACAGAGGCAGTATCAGCTACAGAGATGATATTGGATACAGAAAATACAGAGACTGGTAATGTGGATAAGAATTCATCAGATTCCTCAAAAGACAAAGCAACAGTAGTCGATGATAAGGACAAATCTGGTGATACAAAGAATTCTGACGAAAGTTCAACAACTACAAAAGAAACGGGCAAAAGCTTGAAAGATACAAAGAGCTCATCAGAAAACACCGATAATAATGATTCCAGGGATTCATATGAGACTGATATAATGAAAAATGATAAATCAGAAAACACTTCAGACGATGTAAATAAAACAGGTGATAAGATTGATAAAAAATCTGAAATAAACAATTCAGAAATGAATAATAATAATGAACCGAAATCTGATAACGGAGTGATAGAGCTTCCAATTATACCGATTGACTAATGTGACGTCAATTGAGGTTTTACCTACATTTGAAGAAGAAACGTAAGAGGAGTTAATACAATGGAGAACGATACATTGTAATTGTATTTTACATGGTAATCCGCTATACTGGATATAGGTGTAGCGGATTATTTTAATGGAGAAAGTCGAATGAAGACAAAAAAGTTTTTACCATTTGTGTTAAGTGCGGCTATGATATTAGGTGCGGCTGTTCCGGTCGCAGCAGAACCGGTGTCAGCAGGACAAGGCGTTGAAGCAGAACAACAGCCAATTGTAGAAAATAGCATTACAAGTGGATATATTCTGAGTGATTTGGATTATAATACACCGGTGTATGAACCGGATGAGGCGGTGCCGTATTCTGATGATTGGGGATATTCTGCAGATGAAACTATAGAGAGCAGGTATCCGGCAAATGGAGTCAGCGATATCAAGGCGAAATATCCGCCTGTTCGTAATCAAAATCCTCTTGGCACATGCTGGACATTTTCGTCAATAGGTCTTGCAGAGTTTGATCTGATTAATGATGGTGAGTTGGATAAAAATATAGATCTTAGTGAACTGCATCTGGCATATTATGCATATAATTCGCTGTTAGATCCGCTTGGTGGAACAGTGGGGGACTATGCAAAGTACTATATGAATAATACAAGTGTTCAGTATGGTTATCTCAATCGTGGTGGCAACTATTTGATGGCGACACGCAGAATGGGACAGTGGTGTGGTCCGGTAAGCGAGAGTGATGTACCATATAGTAAGGTGGCAAGCAACGGATATACAGCAAGCACTATTGATACTTTTCTTAATACAGGTTTATCTGATGAATATGCATATTCAAAGGATAAGGCACATCTGGAAAATACATACATGATTAATATCAAGGAAAATGCATCAGATGTGAAAAAAGCCATAAAAAAATATGGTGCAGTGGGAATTATGTATAGTCATAATGATACCGGATATCATTACATAAATAACAGTTATAATGATAAAACAAATAACAGAGCAGGTCATGCGGTAATGGTTGTTGGATGGGATGATAACTATTCTAAAGATAATTTCAGAGATGGTGTTAAACCTGAAAAAGATGGTGCATGGCTTATTCGTAATAGTTGGGGAGACGGAACCGGTTCATATTATGATCAGAGTTATTTCTGGATGTCATATGAAACGTTTTCTTTATCCGATACGGCTTGGGTGTTTGATTTTTCTGCTAATGATGGATATGATAACAATTATCAGGTTGATGGAGGATTAAAGGTAGCCCATCAAAGCGGTTACAGGAAATTGGCCAATGTTTTTACTACTCAGACAAAACAGGGAGTATCTTCGGAGGACTTAAAAGCAGTTTCCCTGTCTATTACATCTAAAACAAATGTGAATTATACAATAGAGATTTATACAGATTTAAAAGATAAGACAAAGCCAACTAGCGGAACAAAGCAGGAGACTGCTACTACTACAGGGCAGACAACCTATGCCGGAGTATACACAATTCCACTTAAAGCAGCGGTTAATCTGAAGCCTGGGACAAGCTATTCGGTTGTAGTGACTACTGATATACCTGCCATTGACCTTGAGGCAGCGATGGTCGGTGATGTAAATTATAATAATGAAATGGTGTGGGAGAATCATGCGTCAAGTGATAATACGGCAAGCTATTATTTCTATGGTACAGGGTTGGCATATTCCCACAGTTGGAATTATAAGAATGTGTATGGTAATTTCTGTATTAAAGCATTTACTGCCAATAATGTAGAAAAAGATTCTGAGAAGCTTGTTGGCAGAAGCCTTACTTTAAAAGATAATATTGATATGAACTACTATATGGAGCTTCCTGAAAGTATCAAATCAAACAGCAACGCATATATGGAGTTTACGGTGAATAATAGCCAGCCATATAAGGTCAGCGTAAACGATGCAATCCCTGTTGAGAAAAACGGAAAGGTTATATATAAGTTTGCATGTCCGCTAAATGCTGCACAGATGTCAGATACGGTTAAAGCCAAAATGGTGGTGGATGGTAATAGTGGAAATGAGTACACTTACAGTGTAAAAGAATATGCCACCGAGCTCCTGTCAAAATCAAACGAGTATCCGGAAGAAACAATTAAGCTGGTGAAGGCACTCTTAAACTATGGAACCGCAGCGCAGAGCTTCTTTAAATATAACACTGATAAGCCGGCAAATGCTATTTTAAGCGATACCGATAAAATTGTCGCAGTAGCTGATTTTGCTGCATATAAGGCTGTTATTAAAACAGATAGTGCAAATAGTCAGAGTAATGGACTGACATATTACGGAAGCTCTCTGATATGTAAGTCTGAGATGACAGTAAGACATTATTTTATGGTGAACGAAGGCTGTGATATAAACAATTACAAGTTCAGCTATGTTAATGCATATGGCAATGAAGTCAGTCTGACACCTAAAAAGGCTTCAGATGGGGTGTATTGTGTAGATATAAACGGAATAATGGCACGCAACCTGAATAGTAATTATGCATGCAAAGTCACCGGAAAGAATAAGGCCTGTATTTTCGAGTTGGACTATGGTCCGTTCAGCTATTCACAGAAGGTCATTAATAGCGGAAATTCATCTGAGGAATTAAAAAATCTGGTGAATGCGCTATATTGGTATTGGTATTATGGATATAGAAATTAAAAAGAATGCATAATTAAAACCACCGCAGAATTATAATATGATCACATGAAATAATCAATGAAATAGAAAGAAATGATACACTGGTTAAGGAGGAAAAACAATAATTGTTAATTAAATTATTGCAACACGCATAATAAAATAGTAATATGGAACTATAAGTTATCAATAAACTGAAACAATGCAATGCTGTTTTATAATGGCAGAAGCCGGGAGGAACAACGTATGAACAAAAGACTAATTAGCCTTGTTTTAACATTCATTATGTTGATTACAATGGTTCCATCAACTATTGTAGAGGCAAGTGAAGTAACGACAATGGAAAGCGTCAAAGCTTCGAGCAACCAATCAGAGGTCACGAAACCGGAGGAAAATACTATCTATGCGGTAAATCCACTGTATGAGGATGTTATCAGCATTGATGATTTAAAGAAAAAGCTTGACTCCTCAAACGATGAGCAGCTATTTGCGGCATCCACGGGACAGTATTTTTCAGATTATGACAGTGCCGTTTCATATCTCAGAAAGCAGATGGTTAGCAGAGAAACGGAAATAACCTTGAATTTCCCTGCATCCTGGTTTGATTCTCACAAAGATGAGCTATATTGGGATTTATTATATGATGCAATGAAGTGCGATGAAAGCTCTACCGGACAGGATGGGGATGCACTTATATATGGATTTGCCGGCTGTCGTCTTTCATACAGTAATGCAGGATATATACAATATACCATGTCATATCATTCTGATGCAGAGCAGGAAGCGAAGCTGACAGCGGCTGTGGCTGAGGCAATGACAACACTGCAGCTTAATGGACTGAGCGAAGCCAAAAAGATTATAAAGATTCATGATTATATCTGTAATCATGTCGATTATGCATACAATTCAAAAGAGGAGCAGATATATACAGCTTATGGAGCTCTATGCACAGGAAAAGCTGTCTGTCAGGGGTATGCTGTGCTTTTCTACAGACTGTGCAAGGAAGCAGGACTGTCAGTTAGGATTATCAGCGGTACCGGCAATGGAGGAGCGCATGCGTGGAATATAGTGCGAATCGGCAGCAAATACTATAACGTGGACTGTACCTGGGATGGACAGAATGAGGCCACCTATAATGATTTCCTGTTGAAATCAGAAGCTGACTTTAGTGATCATACCCGCGAATCATGGAAAGTGGCAGGCAGCCATTATCTATACTATACATCAGCTGAGTTTAACGCGCAGTATCCTATGACTGAAAAATCATGGGATGAGTCGGATGACAGCAACGATTCTGTAGAAACTACATATGCGCATAGTGAGGAGGCCGCGTCAGGTGCTGTGACACTAAAAGCAGAATGGAATGATCCTGTACTTGGACAGCCGACCACATTCCATGTGTCTGCAACAGGTGGCTCAGGAAATTATAAATTCAGAATGGATGCACCGAGTTATTCGAGCCCAAATCAATGGGCATTCGAATCAGTAGCGGATCCAAGCCGCGGTGAGTGGATGAATTATACATCAGAGTGTGCTTCAAACGATTATACATTTACCATGACTGCTACCGGTACCTATAACTTTAAGTTTTATGTGATGGATACACCAGCAAATGTATCTTATCTGCGTGTGAGCTTCAATATAAGTGTATCGGATAATAACTACCCGAGTGTTGACTCAATTGTCCAATCTGCAGTAGCTGAGTGTAACCGCCAAACTGATAGCTCACAGTATGAAAAAGCCCTTTGGCTGCATGACTGGCTGCTTGACCAGCTTGAGTATGATAACACCCTTAAATGGTCTTCGGCTGAGAGTGCGCTGACCAGAGAACTTGGCACATGTCAGTCGTATGAGAGTGCATATGCAAAGCTCCTTACTGCAGCAGGAATAGAAAACAGCGAGACAAGGGATACCTATGATGGACACACCTGGAATGCCATGAAGCTGGACGGACAGTGGTATCAGACGGACTGCACCTGGGATGACAGCAGCGATAACTGGTATAGCTTTGATCAGAGACATTTGTATTTTGGGCTGACGGATGAGCTGATGGCCATAGCACATCCGGGACATAGCAAAATTTATACTACCGACACGTATAAAACGCGTTCAACAAGTCTTGCCGACAATTATTTTGTCAGGGCAGGAGATGCCGAGAAGTGGGCAAAGGCTTATGCAGACAGGATTCAGAAAAATCTGGATGCAGGGAAGACAGAGTTTAAAATAGCAGCAGACAATTCTTCTTATCCGCCAAGTATTTCCGGTATTCAAAATGGTATTACAGCGTATGCGATAAATCAAATGACGTGGACTACAGACAAGGCAGCGGTAACATTAAATGCTACAGGAAGTGCAAAGAGCTTTACATTTACAGCTGAATACGCTTCAGAGAGTCCTGCGGTCAGCTTGTATGGCAGAAGCATAACCCTTAAAGACAACATTGATGTAAACTATTACATGGAAATGTCTGATTCTGTGTTTGAGCATGATGCTTATCTGGAATTCAAAATCGCTGGTCAGACATATAAGATTAATGCGAGTGACGCCGCTGAGGTAAATGAGAACGGTAAAACCTTATACAAGTTCTCATGTCCTGTGAATGCGGCACAGATGTCTGATACCATCAAGACAAGAATAGTGATTGATAACAAGACCGAGGAAGAGTATTCCTACAGTGTAAAGGAATATGCAAGCGAGCTCCTGTCAAAATCAAACGAGTATCCGGCAGAAACGGTTAAGCTGGTGAAGGCGCTCTTAAACTATGGAGCTGCAGCGCAGACCTTCTTTAAATATAACACTGACAATCCGGCAAATGGTATTTTAAGCGATGCCGATAAAGCTGTAGATGCGGCTGATTTTGATGCATATAAGGCTGTTATTAAAGCGGGTAGTGCAAATGGTCAGAATAATGGACTGTCATATTACGGAAGCTCCCTGATATGTAAGTCTGAGATGACGGTAAGACATTATTTCATTTTAGATAATAGCAGTGATATTAATAATTATAAGTTCAGCTATATAGATACAGATGGCTATGAGGTCAGTCTGACGCCTAAAAAAGCCTCAGACGGCGGAATATACTGTGTAGATATAAGCGGAATAATGGCATGTGGCCTGTATAAGAACTATGTATGCAGGGTTACAGGTATGGACAGCTCACAAATCATAGAGCTTAATTATGGCCCGTTAAGCTATGCATACAGCGTTGCAAACGATAAAGACTCATCAATAGAATTAAAGAATCTGATGAATGCGCTGTATATGTATTCTGAGATGGCGAGAAAGGTAAAAGATATTTAAAAAACTTTTAACAAGAATAATCGGTTCAGCTATGGTGGCGACACTGCTTATATCAACCACACAGGTGGCTGCAACGGAGTCTGTAATAAATGAGGACGGAAGAAGAACTGAGATGACACAGGTTCAAAATCTGTTGCAGTCATATCAGGGAGGAGGACGACAAATTGGATGAACTTAAATTGGAACTTGAAAATTGTTACGGCATTCAAAAATTGAATACCACTATAGATTATTCAAATAATAATGTGGCTGTAATATATGCGCCAAATGGCACTATGAAATCTTCGTTGGCTAAAACATTTGAAGCTATTCGTGATAATAAGCCTGTTGAAGAGAAGGTGTTTGGTCTTAAAAGTAAGTGCAATATCACTGATGAGAAGGAAATGCAGCTATCAGGGGATAGTATAATTGTAATAAATCCGTTTAACGAAAATGCATTTGAAAATCAGGGGTTATTAATGGCAAATGATGAATTGCGTAAGAAGTATTTGCTAATTCATAAATCGATTGATGATAAGAAGAATAGTTTATATGATCAGATAAAGGAAAAATTTAAGTATTCTTCAAGAAGCGGCTTTGATGTTAGAACTATGATGTTAAAAGATTGGAACTGTTTACCAAAGGCAGAGTATGAATGCTTGGAAACAATACTTGATCTTTTACATGATCCATCAATGCAATGTTCGTTAAAAGATGATGAGCTTGACTATAATGCATTATTCAATGACAAAATCTATGCATTGATTACTTCAGGAGAAACTTCAGAGCTGATTGGAGAGTACGAAAAGAAATACAATGAACTAGTTGATAAATCTCTGTATATGCAAAGAGGAATAATAGACCATAATAATTATGGGAATATAAGTAGCGTATTGGGAAATAATGGATTTTTTATCGCTAATAATGAAGTGAAGCTAAATGCTAAAGATGGAAGTAATAGTATTGTTGTTAAGTCTCAAAAAGAATTAGATGACCTTGTAAAAAAAGAAAAAGAACAGGTACTTAACACAAAAGAAATCAAAGATTTGTTTGAAAAAATTAACAAAGCAATAAGTAAGAATAAGGACACCCAGGCGTTCAATGTTTTTTTGCAAAATCACCAAGACATTATTGGTGAATATAAAAATATAGATAACTTTAAAAGAAAAATATGGGTTAAAGCATTTTCAGTATATGAATCTGAACTTCGAGAATTATTAGAAGATTACAAGAAAGCACAAGATGATTTGAAAAATTTACAAAGTGCAGCAAAAAGTGAAACTACTGATTGGAAAAGAGCCTTAGATTTGTTTGAAGAACGTTTCTATGTTCCGTTTAGTATAGAACCTTCAAATCAAGAGGATGTTATTTTAAATGAGGAATTACCTAGCTTCAAATATATTTTTTCGGATAATCGTGGAAATAAAGAAATTACAAAAGATAATTTGCTCAACATTCTTAGTACGGGAGAAAAGAGAGCATATTATATTTTGAACATGATTTTTCAAATTTTAGTATCAAAAAAAGATGGAAAAGAGAGACTTATTATATTAGATGATATTTCAGAGTCTTTCGATTATAAAAACAAATATGCAATAATAGAGTATATTAGTGACATAGCGGAATATACCGACAAGAATGGAGATAAACTGTTTAAAGTTTTATTGCTGACACATAATTTTGACTTTTATAGAACTGTAGCATCAAGAATAACCAAACATGGAAATTCTTATATTGCTTTTTCAAGTGATGGGGAGATTAAGTTCGAAAAAGGACAATACACAAAAAATATTTTTTCAAATTATAAAGAACGATTGACAAAAAAATATGGTGATAATATTATGGTTGCATCTATCCCGTTCGTTCGTAATTTAATTGAATATACAGAAGATGATAATAATACTGATTATTTATTGCTTACGAGTGTTCTGCATTATAAGACTGATACGCAAACAATAACATTAAAGCAAATTCAGGATATATTTAACCAATATTGGTGTAAAAATGATAATGTTGAATTTGCTGTAGGTCGTGAAAATGACTTAATTTATAATGTTATTATGGCAGAGGCGGATAAAATAGTTGATGTTGAAAAACTAGAGATAGAAAATAAGCTTATTCTTTCAATGGCAATTAGATTAAAAGCCGAGTTGTATATGAAAGATAAAATTTTGGCTGATATTTCGAATGGGAGTGATATCATGAGTGATATTTATTCTAAGAAGAATCAAAGTGCATGGTTAACCAAAGCATATAAGCAATATATTAACGATGACGCGATGAATACATTAGAATTGGTTGCTATGATTACGCCAGAAAATATTCATATAAATTCATTTATGTTTGAGCCGATTTTAGATATGTCAATAAAGCAATTATATGGTTTGTATCAAAATGTTAAGGCACTAAAAGTTGAGTCATAAAAATACGAGATTGTTGATTTACTATTAGAATGATGGGTAGAAAGGGTCAGGCACCAATGTGGTCAAAATAGCGTCAATTTAAGCAAAAATATGGCGTAATCATGGCGCACATAATTTGATATTTAACAGGAAAATTTATCAGAAACTATATCGAAATTTTTATTTAAAAAAAGCGTACTTTTCCAGAGACTTTTAATTAAATTGGTCTCTGGAAAGTGAATGTTGAATTAAGATTTTGAAATTAAAAAGCAATTTTAAGGTTGTTAAAATGTGTGCGCCCTTTCATTCTGAGTTTCTTTCGTTTGTATGACCTGCCGGGCATGATTTGAGACCGACATTTTACAGCTACATCCTGTAAATCGTCAATATAAAGCAAATCAGAAATTCCACATAAAATTTTAGGGAGCTTCTTGTATACTTTAAAGAGTAAAAGGGATTGACCAAAAAGAATACCTCAAGAAAATTTAGATTATTACTGACTTGGCCAGTTGGTAAGAAATCTAAAAACACAAGAGGTATCTAAAATGAATATTAAAGCAAAA